>ERZ773003.1504-NODE-1504-length-13405-cov-9.677453_pt1 | contig 13405 bp, 16 predicted proteins | sample MGYA00580668_ERZ773003 | MGnify/ENA primary metagenome ERZ773003 (study PRJEB29015, sample SAMEA2738002) | human oral metagenome | biome: human oral; feature: human-associated habitat; material: dental | place: China | collected 2126 ... | reverse complement strand
GTCGAAGTCTCCCAGGTCCGTCCACCCGAGGGCGGCGTCGGCGGGAACGACGGCCACTCCCCCGTCGGCGGCGACGGGTTCTGCGATGGCGTGGTCGATCGCGATCTTCGTCAGATGTGGCCAGTTCTCCGCCAGCGTCTCCTCGAACTCGGGGGTGCCCCACGCGCGCGCGATAGTCTCCAGGCGTGCGTGCATGTCGGGCAGCAGACGGGCCAGATGGGCGGCAAGCACGCCCGCCGACACGATGAACATACCCGCGTTCCACAGGTAGCCCGCCGCCACGTAGCGGGCAGCCGTGTCGGCATCCGGCTTCTCCACGAACTCGGCGACCCGGCGAGCGCCGCCCTCAGCGTCGGCTTCCCCGGCCTCGTCAGAGAGGGCCGGACCAGGTGCGATGTACCCGTAGGCGCTGGAGGCTTCCGTGGGCGTCAGGCCGATGGTGACGACGTAGCCGTCGGCGGCCGCGGCCACGGCCTCGTCGATGGCGGAGTGGAGCAGCTCGGGCCGGGCGATCAGGTGGTCGGCAGCGAAGGAGCCGACGATCGCCTCATCGCCGTAGCGCTCGCGCACCACGTATGCGGCCAGTCCGATCGCGGCCATGGAGTCGCGCCCGGAGGGCTCGATGAGGAGCGTCCGAGTGGCGGAGTCGGCGAACTCGGGCAGCTGGTCGAGCACGCCGTCACGGTGGGACTGTCCCGTCACGATGGTCACGGACGAGGCCCGGGTCTGAAGGCGGTCGACTGTCCCCTGCAGGAGGGTGCGCCCCGTCCCGGCCAGATCGAGGAGGAACTTGGGGCGGTTGCGTCGCGACAGCGGCCATAGGCGTGTGCCGGCGCCGCCGGCGGGGATGATCACGTGGAGGTCATTCATGCCCCCAGTATCGCAGATAGGAGGAAGGGGCGAGGCCACGGCCTCGCCCCTTCGAAGAGCGTCAGTGTGCGAGCGTCACTCGGCTGCTTCCTCGGTCGCCTCCTCGGTGGCTTCCGCTTCCTCTTCAGCGGCGGCTTCCTGGACGGAGACGATGACCGTCTCGGGGTCGAGCTCGACCTCGACGCCGGAGGGCAGGGTCAGGTCTGCGACGCGCACGGCGGAGCCGGCCTCGATGCCCTCGATGGAGACCTCGAGGCTCTCGGGGATGGCGGTCGCGGGAGCCTTGACCGCGATGGTGAACTCTTCGAGGGAGTGGACGGTGCCGGGCACGGGCTCGCCGGTGACGACGACGGGAACCTCAACGTCGACCTTCTCGCCGGCCTTGACGGCCAGGAAGTCGGCGTGCAGGATGTTGCGGCGCACGGGGTGGACCTGCACGTCCTTGACGAGGGCCAGCTGGGTCTTGCCGGCGATCTTCAGCTCGACGAGGGCGTTCTTGGTGCCGCGAACGATGAGGAAGAGGTCGTGCTCGGGCACATCCAGGTGGCGGGGTTCGGCGCCGTGGCCGTACAGGACGGTGGGGACCTTGGCGGCGCGGCGGGCGCGGCGGGCGGCGCCCTTACCGAACTCGGTGCGCTCTTCGGCCAGCAGGACGGGGTTGTCGCTCATGTTGTTCCTTCGTTTCTCAGGTCCGGCTGCGGTGTCGGCAGAGCGAAGGAGACGCGTCGCGTATCGATTCAGGCCCTGTCGATAACGGCGGATACGGATCCGCCCTCGCCGGAGCAACCCCAACAGGGTACCTCACGGCGAGGGCGTATGTGAAGCGGGAGCCGGTCAGTTAAACAGCGATGTGACCGAACCGTCTTCGAAGACCTCGCGGATGGCGCGGGCGAGGAGCGGCGCGATGGACAGGACCGTCAGCTGCTCGAAACGCTTCTCGGGGGCAATCGGGAGGGTGTCGGTGACGACCACCTCGGCGGCGCCGGATTCGGAGAGTCGGCGCGCGGCGGGGTCGGAGAGAATGCCGTGCGTCGCCACGACGATGACCTTCTTGGCGCCGGCGTTGTTGAGGACCTTGATGGCCTCCGTGATCGTGCCAGCGGTGTCGATCATGTCGTCCACGAGGACGCATTCCTTGCCCGCGACCTCACCGACGACGCGGTTGGCGACGGCGACGTTGGGGCGGGTCGTGTCGCGGGTCTTGTGGACGAAGGCCAGGGGCGCGCCTCCCAGCTTCGTGGACCACTTCTCGGCGACGCGGATGCGACCCGCGTCGGGGGACACGATGGCCGTGTTGGTCAGGTCCACGCGTCCGCGCACGTATTCGACGAGGACGGGCATGGCGAAGAGGTGATCGACCGGGCCGTCGAAGAAGCCCTGCTCCTGCGAGGCATGCAGGTCAACGCTCATGATGCGGTCGGCGCCGGCCGCGCGGTAGAGGTCCGCCATGAGGCGCGCCGAGATGGGCTCGCGCCCCTGGTGCTTCTTGTCCTGGCGAGAGTAGGGGTAGAAGGGGGCGACCACGGTGATGCGCTTGGCGGAGGCCCGCTTGGCGGCATCGATCATGATGAACTGTTCCATGAGCCACTTGTTGATGTCGCCCGCGATGGACTGCAGGACGAACACGTCGGCGCCGCGAACGGATTCGTTGAAGCGCACGTAAATCTCGCCGGAGGCGAAGTCGTAGGCCGTCACCGGCGAGACCCCACATCCGATTTCCTCACCCACTGCGTGAGCCAGGTCCATGTGAGCTCGCCCAGAAACGAGGACGAGGTTCTTCTCTCCGGTGGTCACCAATCCGCTCATGCGGTTGTCTCTCCTTGCGTTGGATCAGGCGCCGTGCGCCGTCATCAGTGTGCCGATGGTCGTGTATGGCCTCACCATCGTATCGGCTGCGACGCAGCCCTTACCGACCCACGCGGCGGGGACCACGCAGCGATCCCCGATTTCCGCATCAATCAGCGTCGCGCTGGGACCGATTTCACAGTAATCCCCAACGACGGTTGTCCCCCGCAGGCACGTGCCCGGGTAGATCGTGGTGTCCGAGCCGAGGCGCACGTCGACGTCGATCCACGTGGATGCGGGGTCGACGATGGTCACTCCGGCGCGCATGTGTTCCTCGCAGATCCGGCGGTTGAGTTCGGCGCCGAGCTCGGCCAGCTGGACGCGGTCGTTGGCGCCGGCGCTCTGCCAGTGGTCGGTGAGTTCCAGGGCGCCGGCGCTACGGCCAGCGGGCGCGGCGGCCGCCAGGACGTCGGTCAGGTACACCTCGCCCTGGTCGTTGTTAGTTCCCACCGAGGCCAGCGCGGAGCGCAGGAAGGCCGCGTCGAAGGCGTAGATGCCCGCGTTGATTTCGTTGATGCGCGCCTGCTCGTCGGTCGCGTCGCGCTGCTCGACGATCCCGGTGACGGTGCCGGTCGCGTCGCGGATGATGCGCCCGTAGCCAGTGGGGTCCTCGACGCGGGAGGTCAGGACGGTGACCGCGTGTCCGGCGCCCTCGTGGGTGGCGACCAGGTCGGCCAGGGTCGCAGTAGACAGGAGCGGGACATCCCCGTAGGTGACGACGACCGTGCCCGTGACGGAGGTGACGGCCGCGTCGAGGGCCTGCAGTCCGCACTGGACGGCGCGGCCCGTGCCGGGGATCTCGTCCTGATCGGCGATGATTGCGTGCGGGGCGACGCGCTGGATCTCCGCGGCGACCACGTCTCGCTGGTGGCGCACGACGGCCACGAGGTTGTGGGGGTCGAGCCCTTGGGCGGCTCGCAGCGCGTGGCCGATCATGGACAGGCCCGCCAGGGGGTGTACGACCTTCGGGAGGACCGATTTCATGCGCGTTCCCTGACCGGCGGCCAGGACGATGACGGCGGCGGGGCGAGACATGTTCCTCCTCGGGGTTAACGGTCCCGACGGGACCGGTCGCTCCGCCCCTAGGATTCGAACCTAGACTAAAGGCACCAAAAACCTCTGTGCTGCCGTTACACCAAGGCGGAATGCGTCCACGGTGATGATACCCGCACCCCGCTGCGCCTTTCAAACGGGCCGCATGCTTGCCACGCTCCCGTGTGATACTGGGAGCATGGCCGAGAAGAGGACACGAATGAGCGGCTTCGCTCGTCGCGAGCAGCTGGTGAGCGTTGGCCGCTCCCTGTTTGCCGAGAGGGGCTTTGGGGCAACCAGCGTCGAGGAGATCGCCGCGCGCGCGAAGGTCTCCAAACCTGTCGTCTATGAGCACTTCGGGGGGAAGGAGGGGCTGTACGCCGTCATCGTCGACCGCGAGGTGCAGGCTCTCCTCTCCTCGCTGCAGTCGTCCCTGGAGTCCTCGAAGAGGCCTCGCCTGATTCTGGAGAACGCGACCCTGGGGTTGTTGGACTACATCGAACGCAACACGGATGGTTTTCGCGTGCTTGTGCGCGATGCGCCGTCGGATCGCGCGGCCGGGTCTTTTTCGTCGATCATGGGCGACGTGGCGACGCGAGTCGAGCACATCATCGCCGAGCAGTTCAAGCGCTCGGACTTCGATACGACCTGGTCCCCCCTGTACGCCCAGATGCTGGTGGGCCTGATCGCGCAGGTCGGTCAGTGGTGGCTCGACGATCGGCGCATGAAGAAGGACGAGGTTGCCGCCCACGTCGTCAACCTCATCTGGAACGGCCAGCGCGGCCTGCGGCCGAACCCGACGCTGCGCGTTCGTTCCTGCACGGGGTAATGCGAGTGGGGCCGCGGCGGTCATCCCGCCGCGGCCCCACTCGTGTGCTGAGGGTCAGCGCGCCTCGAAGGAGAGGCAGTCGGCCGTGCCCGCGCCGACCGAGATGGCGGCGGCGGTGCACTCGAGGGCGGAGTTGTGGACGCAGTCGGCCTTCTGGCAGGCGCCAACGAAGGGCTTGGCGCGCTCCAGGCCACCCTTGACGGTCAGGGGGATGAATGTCGTGCAGGAGGTGGAGTAGCCGACGGTGATGGCGGCGGCTCCGCAGTTCTTGTCCTTGTTGTAGGAGCAGGAGGTGACGGAGCAATCGAGGATGCGGGGCATGTCTGCCATTGGAGTGTCCTTTACAACGTGGCCCTTGAGGGGCCTTCACTGGGTCGGTCGCGACCGGGTGGCCGCGCTGTTGACTCCAGTGATACGCCTTTTCGCAACACGGTCCAAACGTCGCGACTTTTCGTTGCAATTCCAACGGTCTCATTGGGGCTTGTGGACGGTATTTTCGCACCCATCCCATCACAAATTACGCAAGTTTAGTCGCGAATTTCGTTGCGTAATTCGCGTAGGTGAGCCTGCGCTGCGCCCCTTTGGCATACCTATCCTGAGCAAGGCCGTGGGGGTCGATGTTCCCGTCTCCGACGCCTGACGGGACTCGCGGCCCCGGCCTCGTGAAACCGCGACCTCCCCCACCTCCGGCGACCGCCGCCTCAATGAAACCCCGCACGCCCCTGCTCACGCCCGATCGCCCGAAAACGCCGCATGACGGCGCGCAGGGGAGGTGAGGGTTGCAGCCGAAGCAGCCGAGCGCCCAGCAGGGGCGGGCGGGGTTTCACGCCGCCCTCGCACCGTCCGATCCTGACAAGAGCCATCGGGAGCCGACGACTCTTGGCGCTATCGGTCACGCACTCGCGGCTGATAGCGGTCCGCCCACGTCCTACCGGCTCACGCGCCGCCTTCTAAGCTCACCCACTGCTCCAGCAGTTCGCCGCCCGAGGGTTCTTTGTAGGCGGCCAGGAGGGCGTCAAAGTCCATCTGCATGACCTGGGACAGTTGGTTGAGTTCGGGGTGGGCGGGAAAGATGGTGCGCATCTCCATCGGGATGTAGCCACCATCCAGGGCGAGTCGGCCGGTGATGGGGGTTAGCTGCTCGAAGCTCCACTGGGGGTCCACGCTGCCGGGGTCCGCTGGCACGTCAATGCGCGGCCAACGCCTGCGCCAGCGCGCCTTGTCTCCGATGCGCATGATCGCCCACTTCAGCATGATCTCGCCGTAGTCGCTGATCATGGTGGGCACTCGAGGCTCCAGGTATTCGCTTTCTCCGTAGAACGCCTGGGGGCGTCGCGAGTCTGCTGTGTCCCAGATGTGTTGCCAGCTGCGCCCGCCGTCCCAGGTGAGGGCGATTCCGTTGCCGCGATAGACGGAACAGATGGCGCCGCTGTCGCGCGCGAAGTCGATGAGGTCGGCGGTGACGGACATCAGTTCTCCCCCTCTTCTGCGAGGATGCCCAGCTGCAGACATTCATTGGCGGTGAGGACATACTTGCCGGCTAGGAATTGGACTTGTCGGGCTCCCCCGGGGAACGAGAACTGGGGGATGTTGATGCCGGTGCGGATGGAGAACCCCGTCGGTAGCGTGAGGATGCGGTACTGATAGTAGGGGTCATGCACGGCGTAGATGTCGAGGGAACGCTGTTCCAACGGGAAGGGCTGCCCGTGGTCGGGGAGTTGCCAGAAGTACTTGCCGTTGGGGTCTCCGAGCCGGTCGACGTGGGTACCGTAGGCGTGGGTGTAGGCCAGGTAGCTGGTGTAGGTGGTGACGGTGGCCCGGTCCATGTGGGCGAGGACGGCCGGACCGTCCGGGGTCCACTTGAGCACGCTCGTGTTGGGGAAGTCCGGCGAGTGTACGTTCGGGATCTGACTGATGTCCATGTCATGCTTCCTTTGTCGAGACATTCCTAGTGTAGGGGGTTTAAGGCCTGGGCTGCTTCACTGCCGCCGAGCCGTGGTGTTAGCGCTCACCGGACGTAGGGGCGCCCCAACCACCGGCGCAACAAGGGTCCGCCATAGGGCAACATGTACGCGTGCAACAACTCCGAAGGAGACACATCATAGAGCCACACCAAAGGAACACAGTAGCGCGCTTCACCTGTATTAAACTCTAGCTTAACACCATCAGGCCCCTTGAGAGACACATATTCCAAATATCTATTCCTTTCCAAGGACCACCCACTCGGCAATTCATCTTCCTCCATCGGCAACCCCAGCCACTCAAAGCCAAGAGCATGCCTCAAGATCGACACCGTGTAGTTCAGCATCACCTTCTGCGTCAACTCAATCGAAGGAGAATTAAACACCCCTCCCCTCCGAACCTTCCCACGCTCCTCTATATCAAAACAATAGACATTATCATCGTACCAAAGGCGCATATAAGAACAGTTACCATAATCAATATAGTAAGCATCCCCCTCCTCAGACACACTCCCAAATACTTTCAAGCCAGTATACTTCTCCATGACCGACTTGTATTCGTCAAGAAAATCCAACAGGACTCTCCTTTCCCTTTAGGATATGATCCTTTACTAGTCGTGAAACTGGGACAGCCTCAACGTTTTGATCAACGATTTGCAGCTGCGTCGCTCCCCCCGGCTGCTGACCCCAGGGGGCAGCCTTGCCGGACTTAATGGTCCACCCCCCGGGGGGATTCTCCCGGCGACATAGGGCAGCTACCTCACGTAGGGGCGTCCCAGCCACCGGCGCAACAGAGGCCCGCCATAGGGCAACATGTACGCGTGCAACAACTCAGAAGGGGAAACATCATACAACCACGCCAACGGAACACAGAAACGCTCACCAGAAGTCTCAAAATCCAGGCGCTCGCCATTTGGACCGTCTAAACGTTCATAGCGTGCAGCAGCAGCCTTGTATAACGACCAGCCGCCTGGAAGCTCTTCAGCATCCATCGGCAGTCCCAGCGGCTCAAAGCCAAGAGCATGCCTCAAGACCGACACCGTATAGTTCAGCATCACCTTCTGCGTCAACTCAATCGAAGGAGAATTAAACATTCCCCCCTTCTGAACCTTCCCACGCTCCTCCTCGTCAAAACAATAAACACCATCCTCCAACCACAGCAGCCCCCCATCTCCGAACCCAAAGTTGAGAGACAGATCAGCATACCCCTCCTTGAATCCATTGCGAACTTCAATTTGCGTATATCGATTCATTACTGTTGCATATTCATCCATGAATTCCAACGGGTCACTCCTGTCCCCAGAGGCTCCCCTCCCAACGATTTGTTCCAAGGCGTTCAACTCTGTCACCTTCCTTTCAAGCAGGAAAACCCCATTCTCGCCCCTACCGCCCGCGTCAGCACTAACGACGTCAGGCCAACCACTGACACAGGAGAAGACCCCACCCCCGAAGGATACATATATCCGGCAAGTAGCTCGTCGAAATCAATCTGCATCACAAGGGACAGTTGATTGAGTTCCGGATACACCGGGAAGATTGTGCGAATCTCCATCGGAATGTATGCACCGCCCGAGGTTAAGCGACCGGCGATTGGAGTGAGCTGTTCAAAACCCCACTGTGGCGAGACACCTTCGACCGCCGTAGGGACATCGATTCGCGGCCACCCTCGGCGCCACCGAGCTATTTCACCGATGCGCATAATCGCCCATTTCAACATGATCTTACCATAGTCACTGATCATGGTGGGTACGCGTGACTCCAGGTATTCACTTTCACCATAAAATGCCTGCGGACAATTACCCCCACTGTCCCAGATGTGCTGCCAGAAACGACCACGATCCCAGGTAATTGCGAGACCATTTCCGTTATATGGTTGAACATGAGCCTCAGAAGACTCAGCGAAGTCCACAAGATCAGAAGTCGCTGGCATCTGCTATTCACCCAACCCCCGAGAATTCCTAACTGTACACACTCATTGGCTGTAAGCACGTAATCCCCTGCCAAAAACTGAACTTGACGAGCACCACCCGACAGGTCAAACTGTGGGACATTAGTGCCGATGCGGAAGTCCCAGACGATCAACATACGACCCACATGAAGCCACATACTCATCGAGAGACGCATAGAAGCTCACCGTTGCACGATTCATCCCAGCCAACACTTGATCACTATCAGAGTTAAAGCGCATAACTCCTTCAGGCCGACGACCATGTACATTCACATCATATACATTATCCTCCATAAAATCGGACGCAAAAGATCAGCTTTCCACGTTCATGATGAAATGGCACTTGAAGCTTACAAAAAGCTACCTCACCTTCACCTCAAAGTACCCTGACGCCAGCCTTCCCAGTAACATTCCATTCCACCAGATACACCTCAAGAAGTCCACGTAGACAACAGACCACCATTTTTACTCACATAAGCCTCCAACAGCTGCTCAGGACTTAGATCATGAACCCAAGACAACTTATCCGCATACCCATCGATATCACAATCAATGAGTTTTCCTTTTTGTCCATAGCGCGGACTAAAAGGCCACCCTTTCCTACGAGCCGGAAATACGATTTTCGGATAGCGCAAAGCAGACCTTACGAGAGGACACTTCACCAAAACCAAAACCTTGAAAGCTAAAGTGAGGTCAGTGGTCGAAAACGTCCGGTAGAAGTCACCACGCTCAAACCCGCCAAATTGATAATACCCTTCTACTGCCTGAAGTTTACACAAAGGCACACCTTGCCATTTTGAATAGAAGACAACACCTGACTCAGTCGGATTGACCGAAATACTCTCATCTTCGAGACGCTCACAGAATTCCTTAAGGTCTCCAAGAAAACACATCCCATTTCCCCCTAATTATTTTACGATCGAGCATTTCCTGAACCGATGCAGCTGTTCCATCATTTTTTATGATTCTCAACTGCCGCGCGCCTCCTGGCTGCTGCCCCCAAGCTGCAGCATGCCCTGTTTCAATTTTCCACCCATCGGGTAGCTTCGCATTCCATCTGAAACGGTACCGGTAATAGCGATCATGAAGCGAATGAGGTTCCAATGATCGCTCTTCAAATGACGCCGGCCGACCATTTTCAACCACACCGAGATACTTTCCTCCGGGATGCCCAATGCGATCTAGGTGCCTACCATGGTCGTTGACATACTCTTTAACTGAAGAGTAGAATACCCGTCCTTCCTCGTCATAACCATCATTTTCCGGCCACTTCACCATCCATTCCCATTGCTTAGTGTCTTCGTTGTAACCCCAGTATTTACGCTCCTCGAACCAGTCTTCATAGGTATACAGTGAGCCGTCCTCATGAACTCCAAGAACTTTCGTCGGGTCATCAACAAGGTCCGCACCTCGCACCTGTTTAGTCAGACCAACTTTTGGCGGCTCAATCGAATCATCCTGATATGAATTACGCGGAACGTGTGAGGCCACTTCATGACCATCCTTAGGGACTGACGGCAGGTCAGCATCCTGGGCCCCACTATGTGGGTTGTGAGCCACTGGGTTGCGAGTTTTCCATCTATCAGCTAGGTCATCTAGTCCATGTTTACGGAGATACTCTTCAAGTCGACTGGATAAACGACTACCACTTTGTTCGGCAGTCTGCGCAACATCGTCGATTACTCTGGGGAGACGGCTCGTGACTCCCATCCCCATGTCACGCAGCATCATGCCTTCGCCAACGATAGGTAGAGACTCGATCACGGCCGTCAGTCGGGCAGCACGAGCACCCGCACCCGGAGCCACGCTCAGCGCTGCGAGCACCGCGCCCGGTACCAGCTCCCCCAGGGCAGCCCCGGGATCATCAGCCCACCCGTCTACATTGAGCAGCCCCTCCACCATCTTCCGCGCAAAACCCTTCGGGTCCGCAAGAATGGCGTCGCGCAGCGCCAACATATCACGCCCGGGAAGCACCGTCCTCTTAGCCCTGAGTTCTTCCCACGATATCCATCCGAGCATGTAGCGCCCATAGTCCCACAGCGCTTCAGCCGCCACCCCGTAGGTCATCGTCAGCAGGCCCCACACGCCATCGAAGATGCCCGCAACCGCTCGCCGCGCGAAATGAACGGGAGCCCAGGAGGGGTCCGGTGAGCGCTCGGATAGCTCGTAGAGGGTCTGCGCCAGGGCCTCACCCGCGGCATCGGTGTCGCCCACCGCCGCGTTGAAATCCGCGATAGCCTGCTCTTTTGCCGCTTCACCCGGCCGGGTATCACGCTCCGGATGATACGAAAAGTCCCACACGGGGAACCCTAGCGCGTCGTGTTGAGGGTGCTCCGAGGCCCACCGTTGCTCCACGAGTGCCGCCTCCACTGAGGCAACCCCCGCCTCGTACGCGACCTTGGCAGCTGCGGCGCGCGCTTGCGCCTCTTCCAGCGCGGTCGCGTATGCCTCCCACGCATCGGCGGCACGTCCAAACGTCGCCGACGCACACCACCACCTGTCGGGCTGCGTCTTGAAGTGCTCGTGAAAGCGATCCGCCGCACGCCCCACCCACCCGGGGGCCGAAATCTCCTGGAGAGACCACGCGATCCTCTCGCAGTCCGACGCGCGATCACGCATGACCGCCACACGTCCGCGGATAGCCGCAGCATCTCCCATGATCTCAAAGTCGGGTGCTCCCGTATGCAACACGCCCACGTTAAACCCCCGTCACCATCTGCTCTGTTGACACGGACCTCGCCGCATCACGCGCACGCTGCATCGCGTCCTCGCACGCACTCATGTAATCCCCGTAGATCCCCGCCACCTTCCCCAGGCGTCCCGCGGCCTCGGCGACATCTCGAAGCATCCCATTGAGTCCCTGATCCCAGGCCGTGTTAAATCGATCTAACGCCCCGACGACCGTCGGATCACGGACCATCGCACCATTCGGCGTGTAATCCGCAACGTCGTACGTCCTGTTCCGCTCCTGCAGGTCAGCCAGCTGCGACGCGGCGGTTACCAAAGCCTCGATATCGACCTCAAAATCGTGGTTTCCCATGGTTCCCCCTAGTCCACCGCCGCAAAAGCCAGGGTTTCCGCCTCGATGCCCGCCTGGCGGATATCCTCGAACGCCTGCTTCAATGCGTCCAACGCACCCGATAGCTCTTCCACCCGGGTATCCAAGCGCTGCGCACAGGCCTTCTGTGCCTGCCTGGCCTCGGAGGTATCCGTCCACTCCACGAGCTCGTGTTCCACAAACTCCGACATCTGCGCACCGCTCTCGCGTAGCTTCGAGGCCGCGCGGGCAATGTCGTCCATCATGTAGTTCACTGCTGTTTCGTGAAAGACCAGGTCCTGCCCGCTCATTGCCCACTCCCAAAAGCCGAGGCGATGCCGCTCATGGCGCCGGCGGCATCCTCTTCAGCCGCCAGGAGGGACTCATCCACCGCGATCAGAGCCTGCGCGTAGCGTCCCAAGTCCAGCCTGTGTGCACGCGCGCCCTCACCCCACGCTTCCAGCGTCTCGCTCAGGATCGAGAGATAGGGGCCGTTGACCCGCGAGGATTCCCCAACGACATCCGATTCGAGGTTCCGAGCAATGTCGACGATGGCGCTGTCACAGTCCGCGACGTAGCCCGCCGCCTTCGTTTGCGCCCCAATGACAAGTCCAAATCCTGGTCCGCTCACGCTACTGTCCATTCTCCATCGAATCTGATCGACAGCTGTCGCTCCCCGCTCGGCGCCACGTCAGCCGAACAGAGTAGTAAACCACAGAGTGGGCTAGCCGAGCAAGTCGGCCGCCTCCAGCCAGGCCTCCTCCAGCTCGTCGATCTCGCCGAGGACGCCCTGATGGGCGGCCGAGACCTTCGTCAGCTCCGACACCGCCGAAGGATCCGTAGCCACCTCGATCGACAGCTTCTCCAGCTTCGCCTCAAGGTCCGAGGCCTCGGCGCGCAGGCGCTCCAGCTTGCGTTCGATACGGGCGAGGTCCTTCTTGGCGGCCCGCCTGGCAGCCGCGTCGCTCACGGCGCCGCGAGCGCTCCCCCGCCCCGCGCTCTCCTCGCCCGAGGAGGCGCCCGAGGAGGACGCGACCGAGCGGGAAGCAGGGTCGTCCTCGTCGGCGCGAGTGGACGTACCAAACGCCCCAAAGTCTCCGGAGGACCGCATCTGCAGGTACTGTTCGACGCCGCCGGGCAGCGCGCGGATCTGTCCGTCACCGAGGAGCGCGACCTGGTGGTCGGTGACACGCTCGAGGAGGTAGCGGTCGTGGGAGACGACGACGAGGGTGCCCGGGAAGGTGTCGAGCAGGTCCTCCATGGAGGCCAGGGTGTCGGTGTCGAGGTCGTTCGTGGGCTCATCCAGGAGCAGGACGTTGGGCTGACTCATGAGCAGTCGCATGAGCTGGAGGCGCCGCCGCTCGCCGCCGGAGATCTCGCCGATGCGCGTGTAGGCGCGGGTCCGCGTGAAGCCCATGCGCTCGGTCATCTGGGAGGCGCTGACCTCCTTCCCATCCACGACGACGGTCTGGGCGACGTCGGCCACCGCCTCGACGACGCGCATGTCGGCCAGCGCGTCGAGCTCATGCGTGTCCTGGGACAGGGTGGCGACCTGAACGGTCTTGCCGCGCCTGACCCGACCCGAGGTGGGCTCAAGGTCACCGCGCAGCAGGTTCAGGATCGTCGTCTTTCCGGCGCCGTTGACTCCGACGATGCCGACGCGCTCGGCGGGGGCCAGGCGCCAGGTGACGTCGCGAAGGATCGTGAGGGCGGCGCCGTCGGGGCGGGTGAAGGAAACGGACACGTCCTCGAGGTCGATGACGTCCTTGCCGAGGCGCGCGGTCGCCATTGTCACCAGCTCAACGGTGTCGCGCGGGGGCGGCACGTCGGCGATGAGGGCCTCGGCGGCATCGATGCGGAAGCGGGGCTTGGAGGTGCGCGCG
>ERZ773003.1502-NODE-1502-length-13457-cov-34.597523_pt1 | contig 13457 bp, 15 predicted proteins | sample MGYA00580668_ERZ773003 | MGnify/ENA primary metagenome ERZ773003 (study PRJEB29015, sample SAMEA2738002) | human oral metagenome | biome: human oral; feature: human-associated habitat; material: dental | place: China | collected 2126 ... | reverse complement strand
TATATGCGCCAATTCTTGAAAAAGCTTTAGAAATTAACCCTGAGCGAACTAAATTAGAACAATCTTTGACGATAAAATTAAATCAGGCTTCACATCTAAAAGGAGGAACTGTTAAGCTGAGAAGCACTCTGTCTGACCAAAATTGGTTTCTTAGAGGTAAGCTCTGGTATAGCGATCGTATGGGAGATGCCGTTAGGAATAACCATTCTATTCTTGAAGAATTGTACGATTTGCCTTTAAATGATGCTTTATCATATAGCGCGGTTTATGTTCAAATTATCTTGCCAGAAGAAAGATACAAGGAACGTTTTTATCTAAGAGACCAAATCCAGCAGTTGCTAGAACAATTAAGCTTACCAGATGGAACCTATGTATTGGGAACGGTTGATGAGGAAATTGATCATTATGTTGAGGTTGAGCATGGAAAAATTATAGAAGGGAGATAGACATGTCAGACAATAAAGAGAGAAGGAAAGCAGGTTTCTCCTGGCAAAGAGGATTATTAATTGTATTTTATCTGGTCATCCTTGGCCTACCCTTTTTAAACGATAGATCACATCCAATTTATATTTTTCAAAACAAGGATTCTGTCTTTTGGGGAAAAGATTTTAGAAATTTAACTAGTTCCTATTTTTTAACTTGTTTTACCTTATTTTCCATTTTGCCTGCCCTAGCTCTTTTATTCAAATCCATTTTGAAAAAGAGAGGCTATCCTTTTATAGCAAGCCTACAATCCTTCCTACTTTTCATATCTAGTTTTATCTTAATGATGTATACCCTGTTTTCCATCACTATTCAAAGAGATATTTATAGGCTAGATTGGGGTTTTTACTCTTGTCAAATCATTCTTCTAATTTATATTTTTAATGATTTGCACTTTCTGAGAGCTAGAATTAAAAGTAAAACAGTGGACTAGATAGCAAGGTATGATTACATAGGAGTCATACCTTTTAATTTTTCTTACGAGCTATAACGTGCATTCAGAAGCATAGTAAATTTTACTTTCTATTTTAGCTGTTACAATCAAGCTAAGTCCACTCGGATTTAGCTTTTTTGCGCATACAAAAAGACCTACCCAAGTGGATAGATCCTAAATGTTTTCTTACAATTTACCTGCTACTGCATCCAGCAATTCTTGTATTTTCGCTTGGTTGCTTCCTCCTGCCATAGCCATGTCTGGTTTACCACCACCACGTCCATCGACGATTGGAGCTAATTCTTTGACAAGGTTTCCTGCATGAAGGTCTTTAGTCTTGCTAGCTACGAGGACATTGACCTTGTCACCGATAGCTGCCGCTAGGACAAGAAGATCAGAGTAGTCTTTTTGTTTCCAGTTGTCCGCAAAGGTACGAAGGGCACCTGCGTCTGATACAGAAACTTGGCTCGCAATGTAACTGTGGCCGTTGACTTCTTTCACATCCTTGAAGACATCACCTGCTGCCGCCGCTGCGGCTTTTTCCTTTAATTCTGCATTTTCTTTTTGCAATTGACGGAGTTGCTCTTGAAGGCCTTCAACTTTATAAGGTACTTCCTTGAGTTGAGGTGCTTTCAAAGTCGCTGCCACTGCTTTAAGGGCATCTTCTTGCTCACGATAAGCTTCAAAGGCTTCCTTGCCAGTCACTGCCAAGATACGGCGAGTTCCTGAGCCAATCCCTTCTTCTTTGACGATCTTGAAGAGGCCAATCTCAGAAGTGTTTCCAACGTGGGTACCACCACAAAGTTCTACTGAGTATTCTCCAATGGTAACGACACGAACTTCCTTACCGTATTTCTCACCAAAGAGGGCCATAGCTCCCATTTCTTTAGCGGTGTCAATATCTGTCTCAACAGTTTCCACTGCGATTGCTTCCCAGATTTTCTCATTGACTTGTTGCTCAATAGCGCGGAGTTCCTCTGCTGTCACTGCTTGGAAGTGCGTGAAGTCAAAGCGAAGGAATTCGACTTCGTTCAGAGATCCTGCTTGGGTTGCGTGACTGCCAAGGATATTGTGGAGAGCTGCATGGAGCAAGTGAGTCGCTGTGTGGTTTTTCATGACACGAAGACGACGATTAGTGTCGATGCTAAGTGTGTATTCTTGGTTCAAGGCAAGCGGAGCATGGACTTCAACTGTATGTAGCGGTTGACCATTTGGTGCTTTTTGAACATCTGTTACAGTAGCCACGATGTTTCCAGCAGCATCCAAGATTTGTCCGTGATCAGCTACTTGTCCACCCATTTCAGCGTAGAATGGAGTCTCCGCAAAGATGAGAGAGGCAGTTCCTTCAGAGACAGTTTCAACTTCTGCATTGTCCGCTACAATGGCCACCAATTTTGAAGACAATTGTGATGCTTCATAGTTAAAGACACTTTCAACTGTAATGTTTTGAAGGGTTTCATTTTGCATGCCCATTGAGCCGCCTTTAACAGCGGACGCACGCGCACGTTCTTGCTGTTCTTTCATGGCTGCTTCAAAACCTTCACGGTCTACAGTCATCCCAGCTTCTTCTGCGATTTCTTCTGTCAATTCAACTGGGAATCCATAAGTATCATAAAGTTTGAATACATCTGAACCAGCAATGACAGATTGACCTTTTTCTTTCAAGTCTGCTACGATGCCTTGGGCAAAGTGTTGACCTGAGTGAAGGGTACGGGCAAATGACTCTTCCTCGCTCTTAACGATTTTTTCAATAAAGTCACGTTTTTCAAGCACTTCTGGATAGTAGCTTTCCATGATTTTTCCAACAGTCGGAACGAGTTTGTAAAGGAAAGGCTCGTTGATACCCAATTTTTGACCATGCATGGAAGCACGACGGAGAAGACGACGAAGGACATAGCCACGTCCTTCATTTCCAGGAAGAGCCCCATCACCAATGGCAAAGGAAAGCGAACGGATGTGGTCCGCAATAACCTTGAAGCTCATGTTATCGCCATCTTGGTCGTAGACCTTACCAGACAATTTCTCTACTTCACGAATAATTGGCATGAAGAGGTCTGTTTCAAAGTTTGTTTTAGCCCCTTGGATAACCGCCACCAAACGCTCCAAACCAGCTCCCGTATCGATGTTCTTGTGTGGCAATTCCTTGTATTCACTACGAGGAACAGCAGGATCCGCGTTAAATTGTGATAAAACAATGTTCCAGATTTCGATATAACGGTCGTTTTCGATATCTTCTGCGAGAAGGCGAAGACCGATATTTTCTGGGTCAAAAGCTTCACCACGGTCAAAGAAGATTTCAGTATCTGGTCCAGAAGGTCCTGCACCGATTTCCCAGAAGTTATCCTCAATTGGGATCAAGTGACTTGGGTCTACTCCTACTTCAATCCAGCGGTTGTATGAATCTTTATCATCTGGATAGTAGGTCATGTAGAGTTTTTCAGCTGGGAAATCAAACCATTCTGGGCTTGTCAAGAGTTCATAAGCCCAAGTGATAGCTTCATCACGGAAGTAATCCCCGATAGAGAAGTTGCCCAGCATTTCAAACATGGTATGGTGGCGAGCAGTCTTACCTACGTTTTCGATATCGTTGGTACGGATGGCTTTTTGCGCATTGGTAATCCGAGGATTCTCAGGGATAATGGTCCCGTCAAAGTATTTCTTAAGAGTTGCTACCCCAGAGTTAATCCAGAGCAGGGTTGGGTCGTTTACAGGAACCAAGCTAACTGATGGTTCTACAGAATGACCTTTGGTTGCCCAGAAATCCAGCCACATTTGACGAACTTGAGCACTTGACATTTGTTTCATTTATTTTTCTCCTTAATTTTTCTAAATATTTATATTATGATGAAGAGCTTTCCAGCATCTCCACATAGTCAATAGCGACGCAGAGGGAAATGACCAAATCTGCATAAGCCTCATCATAGACGCTCACCTGATAAGTAGAGGTTAGATGGAAAAGCTCTTTGGTAATCTCTGCTACGACTTGATCACGGTCATCTAATAATCGGAAGTTCAGATCCCAGATATTGCCTTCAACCCTGAGGCCTAAATTGTCAAACTGATACTTATCACGCAAGATAGTGAACTTCTGACGGATATAAAAGCTATGTCCGTTGCTGAGTTTGATTTCAAACTGGGGCATGAAGGTTAGAAAGGTTTTGGTGATCTGGCTGACAGTCTGCCCCTGTGTGTCGTAGATTGTAAAGGTCTTGGGAATCTGAAAAAATGACCCTTCCACCTGATAAGCTACATTGCCTCGATCATCCTTGATATCAAAACGTTCACCACCTAGGCGAAATTTTTGTTTGACAAGATAGGTCTTCATCGCTTTACCTCCAGAGTCAAGATAAAAGACAAGTTCCTTGTCTGAAGGGCGAAAAACCGCGGTACCACCTTCATTCAATGAACTTGTCATTCTCATTAGCTATTTAGTTTGAAACATGAGTAGCATGATTTTTCCTCTCACATGGCTCGCAGCACCGCCAATTCTCTGAACTGAGATCTAGAAAATCAATTCTCAATAATTTTATTATAACTGACTTCTTAGCTTTTCGTCAAGCTTATTCTGCCGCAGGAGCTGGGTTTTCTTCAGTATGAGCAGCTTCTGATTTGCTTTCTTCTGAGCTTGAAGCCCCAGATTTTGCTTCTTCCGAGCTAGAAGATTGTGATTTCTTTTCTTCTGAACTAGAAGACTGAGACTTGCTTTCTTCTTTAGACGATGAGCTAGAAGTATCTCCTTCTACATATTGGGCAAAGACATTTTGGAAAGCTGGATCCTTCACTTTCAGATTCGCTTCCTTCAATTCTTTAGAAATAACGGAACGAATAAAGCTTGCATCGTTTTGTTTTTGAGTCAGGATTCCCTCTTTTAGTTGCTTTTTGTAATCTGTCCATTTTGCAGATTTTTGAGTTTTCTTCACCAATTTAACAATGTAGTAGCTTGCTGAATAGTTCTGCTTACCTCGTACAGTGATTACATCAGAAACACCATTTTCTTCCAAAGCAAAAGTAGCTTTTTTAACGGCATCCGCAACTGTTGTTGAGGCTGAATCAAATTTCACCTCGCCGCCCTTATCTTTGGTGTCCTTGTCGGTTGAGTTTTCCTTGGCTAACTGACCAAAGTCTGCTCCCTCAGCCTTAGCTTTTTCAAGCACTTCCTTAGCCTTTTCTTCACTGTCAACCTTGATAATTTGAGCCGTTACTTCTGGTGTATACGTTTCAAAGAAAGCCTTGTAGTTGTCATCTGTCAACTCTTTTTCAGCTGCTTTCTTAACAGCGTATTCAACTAATTTATTTGCGCGGATCTGATCTCTGTAGGCATCTTCAGTCATTCCGCTTTGAGCAAGAACATTTTGGAAAGCAGAACCATAAGCGGATTTCATTTTTTCAAAAGCTTCTTCAACTTCTTTATCCGTTACTTTTTTGCCATACTTTTCTTCAAAAACTTGCTTAATGGCCATTTGAAGCAAAACTTGTTGAGAGGATCCATTATTTTTTACTTGATCGTAAAATTCACTTACTGTGATTGTCTCACCTTTCATTGTCACAATATCTTTATCTTTTGCTGTTTGTGAACATGCTGCTAAAGCCACTACAGAAAAGAGAGTTACTGCTCCTGTAAGGATTTTTTTCTTCATTGTTTTATCTACTCCTTCAATAAATTCACTTTGTCTATTGTACCACAAATCCAACTTGATATCTTAATTTTTCCTAAAAATTTTTGGAATTTGAGAAAAAAGTGAAGAGATTATTTTTTTCTAATCATAAGCAGTCCATCTCCTAAGGGAAGCAAACTAGCAGTCAAATCTGGACTATCCAAAGTTGCGTCAAACAGGCTATGCAGTCCTCGGTAAATAGCCCGTTGACCACGCTTAATGTCCTCAAAAGGCTTGGCAACATCACCGCCTTGGAAGACATCATCAATCAGGACCAGACCACCAGGATTGAGGCGCTTGAGGACTTGGGGCAGAAAGACTACATACTTGGACTTGGCAGAGTCCATAAAGACAAGGTCGTAGGAATCCTCCAGTGTCTCAAGCAGATCCATTGCATCGCCTTCTAGCAAGGTGATTTGCTGACGGCTGTCATACTTAGCAAAATTAGCCTTAGCAAGCTCAATCATCTCTGGATTGCGGTCAATAGTCGTAATCTGAGCCTGAGGAGCATGTTCCGCCATCAAAAGGGCCGAAAAACCAATAGCCGTCCCAATTTCTAAAATCTTCTCTGGCTGGAGACTTTCGAGTAGCAGGCGGAAGTAAGCCACTGTCTCATGGGGAATCACGGGCACATTTTCAGCTCTGGCAAAGTCTTCTAGCTCCTTAAGTCCACCAGCGACCGGCTGGAGACGCTGTCTCATAAAGTCTACGATTTCTTCTTTGACCACTGGCCGCCGCATATTAGGATTAGAGTTTTGATTATAAGTTTCGACCATCTTATGCCAGTCCCAACTTCTCTACCAAGGCTTCGAATTCATCCAGACGACGCTCAAAGACAGCGAAAGCAGCATTTAGGTAGTCTTCTTTTTCCATATCCACCCCTGCTTTTTTGATGACATTGAGTGGATAGTCAGAGTTCCCAGCTTTCAGATAGTCCAAATACTTGTCCTTGTCTTCTTGACTGCCATGGACAATCTTTTCAGCCAAGGCAGAAGCTGCTGAAAATCCTGTCGAATATTGGAAAACATAGTAATCGTAGTAGAAATGCGGAATCCGAGCCCATTCGTATTGAATCTGCGGGTTGTCTTCTTTTTTCAGTCCATAATATTTCTCGTTCAAATCAGCGTAGAGGTCATTGAGAAACTCGCTGGTCAAAACTTGACCTTCTTGGTCAGCCTTGTGGATAGCGTGCTCAAACTCAGCAAACTGGGTTTGACGGAAGACCGTACCTCTAAAGCCATCCAAGAAATGATTGAGGATCGCAAAGCGGGTAGCATCGTCTTCTACTTCTTCCAAGAGCTTCTCAGTTAGGATATTTTCATTGGTCGTTGAAGCAATCTCAGCTAAGAAGATAGAGTAGTCTCCATAAACATAAGGCTGGGTCTCACGAGTATAACTGGAATGCATACTGTGGCCTGTCTCGTGCACCAAGGTAAAGAGATTATCCAGTGTGTCCTGCCAGTTGAGCAACATAAAGGCATTGGTATCATAAGAACCGCCTGAGTATGCCCCTGAGCGCTTGCCTTGATTTTCATAAACATCAATCCAGCGCTCTGAAAAAGCTGTCTTGACTCGGCTCAAATAATCCTCACCCAGAATAGCCAGAACTTCCTCAGACTTAGCCAAGGCTTCCTCATAAGTGAACTTGTAGTCTGTCTCTGACAAAGGTGTATACATATCATACATCTTCAAGTCAGAAATGCCTAAAATCTTCGCTCGCAAAGCGATATAACGCTGCAAAAGAGGCAAATGCTTATTGACAGCTGAAACTAGGCTGTCATAAACACTTTCTGGAATAAAGTCCGCTGACAAGGCTGCTTCACGGGCAGATGAAAACTTGCGGACTTTCGCATTGTAATTGTGAACCTTGACATTGGTCTGCAAAGTCTTAGCATAGGTGTGCTGATACTGCTCGTAGACGCTGTAGAGAGCCTCATAAGCTTCCTTACGGACTTCTCGATTCTTAGACTCGACCAAGGTGATATAGTTGCCGTGGCTAAGCTGAACTTCATTTCCATCTTCGTCATGCACCATTGGAAAAACAATATCTGCATTATCCAAAATAGCAAAGGTTTCGCCTGCTGCACCAAAAATTTCACCAGCACCAGCCAAGAGCTCCTCTTCGCGCTGGGTCAGGATGTGAGCTTTCTTTTTCAAAAGTTTATCAAAATAATGCTGGTAAAGTTGCAAACCTGGCTGCTCAGCTAAGAAAGCTTGGTACTGCTCTTCTGTAATCGCCATAAATTCGGGCTCATAGAAGGCAAAGCTTTGACCGAATTCGCTATAAAGAGTCATACCCTTAGCCTGATATTCTTGATACTTGGCCACACGTGTATCCTGGTCATTCTTCATGTGAGCATAAGAATAAAGCTTTTCAATCCGGCGCATCAAGTCCAGTTGCACTTCAGTCGTTGTTAAGAGACTGTCTGCTGAATCCAGCAAATGTCCAGCTAGACTAGCTGCTTTCTTCACTTCTTCTGAAACCTGCGCCAATTCTGCTTCAAAGGCTTCATCTGTTGGGAAAATAGTGCTCAAATCCCAAGTATATTTTTCTTCAATTTCATTTCGTTGTTTTGCCATAGAAATTTCCTCCATCTTTTCTATTTTATCATAAAAAGCCTATTTTTATAAAACTCAAGCACCAAAATAGCATGGTAGATGAATAGATATACTTCATTTTAAAAGCTCTCCACATCCAATTCCTGATCAATCAGGACTCGAATCCAAGAGAGCTCAATTGTTAAATTTCTTTATATTTTTCACTATTTTCTTTTATGACGGTCACAACTTTCTTAGAGAATTGGCCTTTCATTGAGTCATCTAACTGATCCGCAGCTACTTTCATACTTTCCTGAACAGTCTTTGCAACATCGGTAAAAAGATTATCATATGTGCTCTGCATCCTGTCCCTTTGAGCTAGTAAGAGCGGAGCTAGGACATTTGTTATAATTTGCTTTTCTATTGTTTTCTTGATTTCTAGCAAATCAATCGTTTTGGATGATGAAAAATAAGTTCTTACTGGTTCTGATCCTGATTCTGTTATAAACATAAACTTTTTCCTTTACTCTAACTATGTTCAATCTTATGCCTATTATTTTATTCATTAAAGCATCTGTTGGTACTCATTTAGATTCACGAAGACGGCGATAGTTCTCTTCAATATCCCACCCTAATCGACGTCTCTGTCTTGAGAAGTTTTCTACCAATTCCTCATCTTTCAAATCTAATTTTTTCAACTGATCATTACTGGCTTCATCCGCCATTATATCATAGGATTCTATATACTGATTTAGAACCTGCCATTCAACACTAGTATCCCACTCCTGTCTCCGTAAAATGGCAGCCGCCAGTTCATACTCTTCTTGAAGCATATCAGAAAAAGCCCTTTTCTTAGACATAATAATATCTCGCTCTTTCTCAATCTTCAAGCGTTCCCGCTGAAGCTCCAAGTATGAACTGCACCCCAAAAGTTAGACAGAAAAAAATCTAACTTTTGGGGTGTTTTTATTATGAAATTAACTTATGAAGATAAAGTTCAGATCTATGAACTTAGAAAACAAGGGCGCAGCTTCAAAGAGCTTTCAAATATATTTGGGATAAAAATTCCCAATCTTCAGTACATGATTAAATTGATTGATCGTTATGGAATAGAAATCGTCAAAAAAGGAAAGAATTGTTACTATTCACCTGAACTAAAACAAGAGATCATTGATAAAGTTCTACTTGAAGGTCGTTCACAAATAAGGGTGTCTCTAGATTATGCTCTTCCAAGTGTTGGAATGTTGCCCAATTGGATAGCACAATATAAGAAAAACGGGTATACTATTGTTGAGAAAACAAGAGGGAGACCGCCTAAAATGGGACGTAAACCAAAGAAGAAACCCGAAGAGATGACAGAGATAGAGCGACTTCAGGAAGAATTAGAATATTTGAGAGCGGAGAATGCCATTCTAAAAAAGTTGAGAGAACTCCGATTGAGGGACGAAAAGGATCAAGAAGAAAAGCAGAAATTGTTCAAGGATTAGTAACAGAGTTTGCCTTAGAGATTCTTCTAAAGATTATTAAGCTAGCTCGTTCAACCTATTATTACCAGCTAAAGCAACTAGATAAAAGCGATAAAAATCATGATATTCAAGCTGAAATTCAAGCTATTTTTACTGAGCATAAAGGAAATTATGGTTACCGCCGAATAACACTCGAATTAAGGAATCGTGGTTTTGTAGTGAACCATAAAAAGGTCCAACGTCTGATGAAGGCTCTTGGTTTAAGTGCTCGAATTCGTCGTAAACGGAAGTATTCTTCATATCAAGGAGAAGTTGGCAAGAAAGCAGATAACCTTATTCAACGCCAGTTTGAAGCATCCAAACCAATGGAAAAGTGCTATACAGATGTGACAGAGTTTGCCATTCCAGCGAGCAGTCAAAAGCTCTACTTATCACCAGTTTTAGATGGCTTTAATAGCGAAATTATCGCCTATAATCTTTCTACGTCACCGAATTTGATACAAGTGAAAGCTATGCTGGTGCAGGCATTTACAGAGGAACATTACACAAATACCATCCTCCATAGTGATCAAGGATGGCAGTATCAACATCAGTATTATCATCGTTTTTTAGAGGATAAAGGAATCCAACCGTCCATGTCACGTAAGGGTAACAGTCCAGATAACGGTATGATGGAGTCCTTCTTTGGTATTCTTAAGTCTGAGATGTTTTATGGTTATGAGAAGTCGTTTAAATCACTTGAGCAATTGGAACAAGCTATTGTAGACTATATTGATTACTACAACAACAAACGGATTAAGGTAAAACTAAAAGGACTCAGCCCTGTGCAATACAGAACTAAATCCTTTGGATAAATTAATTGTCTAACTTTTTGGGGTCAGTACAGTAGAGCTCCATCTCTTTTTCTTTTTGGATGATATCCTGTCTCATTGCTTGATTTGGTTCCATTGCTCAAAATCTCCCGCTAATACCTGATCCTTGTCCAATAGTTGCTGAATACCAGCACTAAGCTGCTCTGTTAGAGCTGTAAAGGTCGTTTGAAGCGCCTGAACCTTGGACAAACGGTTGTCAAAGTGGGCTTTCAAGGACGTGACCAAAGATTGGTAATCTGCTCCCCCATCCAGATAAGCTGCAGCCATCTCATCTGGACTAAGACTAAAGCCCCACGGAACTTTATGCAACTCTTCTGCCAGAGTTTCGGCTTCTCCAACAACTTGATCTCTAGCTTGCTGTAAAGTTTCATAACCTAGCTTGGCCACATTTACTAGATTTTGTGCAGTTGCTTGCGCTTGGACACTGTCCAGATAAATCTTTTCGTTACCACTAAATCCTCCCTTCGATAAGTATTTCTTCATGTTCTGATAAGGAATCATATTTGCTTTGATAGTATCTTGAATGGTGATCTTTCCAGTTCCATCCATCAGCACAAAATTTTTATTTTTGTCATAGATATACCCCTTCATCATATGCTGGTCATCAATACTCTTTTCAGTAGTTTTAATATGACGGACGATACCAGCTGCATTTTCACTACCAGATAAGCTGTAGCCTAGGCTGACAATGTCGTTATGATCGATATGATTGAAGATTTTGTACTTAGCGCTATCCAGTCGTGCCTTCTGTTCTTTGGTCAGGAGAGGATAGATATTAGGGCCGTTGTAGATGTGAACCGTACCAATATGGCGCATCTCCTCCTCGGTCAGACTGGCAAGAGCATACTGGATATCCATTGAGCCCAAAGAATGTCCGTAAAGGTCAATCTTAGCATTGGGATATTTACGAATGGTTTCCTTGAGGTGCTTAGCAGCATCCTCAAACTGAGCGGGCGGAAACTTGTGAGTCAGTTTAAGACCGCCAGCAGTCAGCATAATAGGCTTCAAACTAGCATCAGTTACTGCTCCAGCACTTACTATCCCTACAGCATTTGATAGTAGATCTTTACTCCATTCATTCAAAGTATTTTTGCTAAATTCATTAAGAGTACGAGTTACGGATTGACCAGCTTCTTTGTTAAATACCCCAATAATATTTCCTAGAGCATCTCTCCCAACTTGCTCTACCTGATCCATCCCTTTTCTAGTGTTTTGAGTAACAAGATCTTTTGTATGACGATAGACGAACGGAGCAGCATGTTCCGCTGCGCCGACAGGACCCAAGCGGTGAGTAGCCGTCACAAAGTCCGTTGGCAGCCAATCCGTAACAGTATCATGGAGTAGCTTAGGAGTGTCCGTCTTGGTCTGAGAGCCCTGCATCATGACTGTCACATCCTGCACCTGAGCACGCTCAGTATCCGAAGCCGAGTAAGGGACAGCGGCACGATTCGTTCCATTATTTGTCAGTACATAAACCTGCTCTTCATTGCCATGTACATTGTCGTAAATTTGGGAGACTGTTCCTAAATAATCCCCCCCTTTTACATCATATTGTTTACCAACATACATACTCCTATACTCATATAAAGCAGTCTCAACATGTTGCTTATCTGTATATTCTCTACCATCAATAGGATTTTTATAATCAGGCATATTACTTTTCTCCTCTAATTAGCTCGTTAAATTCCGGAGACATACCATAGCCACCCGTCTCGTATTCGCCAGTAGTTGAATTTTCTTGAAAAGTCATGTCTAATTCTAAGTTCTTATCATCATTAATTATTAAATAGATATCTAATCCTCCCATCGGATTGAAATCTAGTTTATTCTTTTCAATTTTATACGTTTTAATCTTCCCTTCTGGTGTCAGAGCTTTAGGATCCAGTGCTCTCAACTCATTCTCAATCGCCTTCTTCATCTTTTTACTCTCTGCAATCTGAATCATTTCTTCTTTTTCTGAATGACTGTTTACCATACTACAACCTCCTAAAATCATGCCAGAACTGAGCGTGATAATACTCAAAAATATTACAAATATTTTCGTCATGATGTCTCCTTTCGATTCTCATCTTTGCTAAAGCTGATACCTTAACAAAAATGGGAAACTTGATTTAGATTAACGTCTTATATTAATTATTATACTATTTTTCTAAAGGATATGGAAGCGGAATCATTATTAAAGATTCGTAAAGATAAAAGCTTGTTCTTCATTGTCATGTACATTATCGTATACCTGAGAAAGATTACCAATGTATCAATTCTGACCTGCTATTGAGTAATTTTTCCCAAATTCTAATTCACGATACTCTACCAAAGCTGCTGCAACATTCTGCTTATCATTGTACTCTGCATTATTAGCCATGTTAATCCTCTCCTAATAACTCACTCAATTCTTGTGGAATACCATATGATACAACTTCATATTCTCCAGTATCTTCTTCTTGAACAGTCATATCAATATTCAAAACTTTATTCCCATTAATAATTATATAAACATTTAGTCCACCCATTGGGTTATAATCTAACTTATCCTTTTGAATTTCATAGGATTTTATCTTTCCTTCTGGTGTCAAAGCTTTAGAATCTAAACCTTTGAGAAAATTTTCCAAGGCTTTCTTCATCTTTTTACTCTCCGCAATCTGAATCATTTCTTCTTTTTCTGACCGACTGTTTAGCATACTACAACCTCCTAAAAACATAGCTGAACTGAGCGTGATAATACTCAAAATGATTACAAAAATTTTCTTCATGACAGCTCCTTTCACTTCTCATCTTTGCTAAAGCTGGAGCCTTAACAAAAATGAGAAACTGGATTTAGATTAATGTTTTATATTAATTATTATACTATTTTCCCAAAGGATATAGAAGAGCAACCAAATAGGTGAAAGCTCGTAGCTTCATAAATAGAAAGTGGGATAACATTTACTAGGAGGCTCTCCTCTTCGCATAAAATATCGGTGGATAGATAATTTGAAGCTGCTTATTTTTTTCAGCCTGATAATAGCGATGA
>ERZ773003.1498-NODE-1498-length-13493-cov-31.814556_pt1 | contig 13493 bp, 15 predicted proteins | sample MGYA00580668_ERZ773003 | MGnify/ENA primary metagenome ERZ773003 (study PRJEB29015, sample SAMEA2738002) | human oral metagenome | biome: human oral; feature: human-associated habitat; material: dental | place: China | collected 2126 ... | reverse complement strand
CTACATTCGGCTAAGCTCATAATTCATGATTTTAGTACGTCTACGGGAGAGCGTACACCTCCAATCCAATCACCTCGAGGTCAATCGGCTGACAACACTGTTTCCACCAAGCGGCTGCTTATGTCAAGTGCCGAAGCGAAAGCGCGACTTCTTGCAGCGGCAGCAGCACGCGCCTACAGTGATGAACAACGGAGGATGGTAGAGGGATCGCAAATTGTTGACGCCGTCGATTTAGAAACCGTTCGATCGTCTCTGGCTCTTCTGCCACACGACGAGATCTCTGGCATCATTGAAGATATGGCTCGCAATCCGCGGCTCTTAGAAGAGTCGAGCCTGGCCGATCTCGCTTCTCTTCTTGGGAGACGGCATCAAATCGACGACATCTCGAATAGGCGGTAATGAAGTTATAAAGTATAGGGTTGTAGTAGCGGAATGACAACGGTGCAGACACAAGAAAAAATCCATCCTCATGCCGACCACATTTTACATCCACCCACCCATTATGTTATCCTCAAAACATAAAGCATTTAACAGGCAAAGGAGGTGCTCACCATGCCGTCTGCCTATTCTCAAGCTGAATGCCTTGCGTCTCTTCCGCGGCAGGTCGAGATTCCTCCCACGACGCCAGAGCACTACATCACTGGCCTCTATGCCCTGAATCTGGCTGCGCCAGAAGGTACCAGTGGGGACTGGCACGACGTCTTCCACTGGCAGGACGGTACTGAGCAGCCACGTCAGATCAACCTGGCTGGCATGGGAGACGTCGAGACCACATCGATCTACGGTGGCCTTGGCATCTACGAGGGCAGAGACCGCTTAGTAGCCCAAGGCCTAGACATTCCTGCCAGCATGCAGCGGGTCTACGTCGCCAACCACTCACGCGCCATCTTGGACTTGCTCTACCGCTCGCTCCATCGCTGGGGACGCGTCCTCAACCTAACTGGTGCCACCACCGACTGGCTTGACACCAAGGAGCAAGGTGAGCAGCTCCTCGAGCAGGCCACCTTGCTTGAGCCGGCCTTCCATCCAGCCGCCCAGGACGAGCTACGCCGCTGGATTGCTTATGAAGCACGTATGCTGAGTGCGGTATGGGGAGTTGAGCGCGGTGCGGTGCGCAAACAAATAATCTTACTGCGCGGTCGAGACCAGCAACAGTCCTGAAAACGTCAGGGACTCAAGTTTGATACCACTGCGAGTTGTCGTTGTAGTGTGTAGCTATGGATTGGTTGTCTGACTTGATCTGGACAGTCGCAAAGAACGCGATTGCCATGTCTGGTTCTGCTATCGGCTTGTTTGCTGGCCTTAATAAGATCTCTCGGACAGCAAAAGCTCGCCAAGATATCGAATGGATCAATGGCACAATCGACAAGGATACTGATAACGAGCCACGTCAGAAGATTCTCAAAGAACTAAGGTTGTCGCCAGAGGGACGTCTTATTGCGGCCCACTATGTGCCTTGGTGGAAATTCATGCTGCTTCCAGCATGGGCGATTGGCTACGCCGCGCCAACGATACAATCCGTGAATCGAAATGGAAACTTAAATGATCTCGCATTATCGTCTTCAATCTATTTGCTCGTTTGTTTTTACCTTAGTTGGCTGACAGTAGGGTGGTACGCTGAGAGAGTGCGAATCAACGAGCATTACAGGGCCGGTCGATCTATTGAAGCGCGCATGCCATTATAGAAAATGGACCTAAGGCCTTTCCGGAGCGCAGTATTCTGTTCATTCTGCCCAATATTTCTATATTTCGCTGCCATTCTGATAGTTATGAAGGCTCCTGCATGGCTTACCGCTGGTTCGTTGTTAGTCGGATTCTATTCTCTTTGGTTTACAATGCCTTTTACGAGAAGGTTCGCACACGAATGGTCGAAGGATGTTACCAAGGGCTCTATCCGGTATCATCCACTAACTCAGGAAGTCGCGTTTAAGGTGCAGGATTGGCTCGGAAAGCCAACACAGGATTCTGATTTCAAAGACGAAGTGGCAAACGACAGGTAGATGTTCGTTACTTACAGGCCGGAATGCTATAATTAAACTATACATGTCCGCCAACCAATCCCCCTCCTTCCACCACCGCCTCCGTCGGCTCAAAGCCGCCCTCCTGGCTGTCTCCTTCACGCTGGCTGGCATCCTCCTCATGATGCTCAACGCGTGGCTGGCTCCGCTGCGGTTGGGAAGTTGGCAGTGGCTGCACGCCCTACCGCTGGGTGAGCTGGGTGGGACGCTGTTTGGTGCGGGGTTGCTCTCGACGTTCTTCGAGTACGCCTTTCGACGGGATCAGGAGCGGGCGGTGACGGAGCGCTTCCGCCAAACGATCCGTGAGGAAGCGCCAGCCCTACGCGATGCCGTCATCGAAGCCTTCCGCTTCGACCGTCAGGACGTAGCGCGTATAGCCACGCCTGAACTGCTGGATGACTTGGCCCGCACCAGCCTGGGGCTGCGCTTCGGCGACCCAGCCTTCGGCCGTGAGGTCTACGCCGACATCCGCCACCAAGCCATGGCTGCCGAGGAGCGCTGGTACGACGCCCGCGTCGACGCGACCCTTGGTATACCAAGGGGTAGGAGCACTGCTCCTATCCCGTTCTTCGACTTACGTGTCCGCTGGGAGTACACCGTCACGCCGCGGCACCGCTTCCGCAAGTTCGCCGTCGTCTCCGACCGCCAGCGCTACGACCAGCTGGTAGCCGAGCGTGGAGAGACGAGTGTGTGGTACCGCCGCCCAGTGCCTGGCCTGGCTGTCTTCGATCCAGAGGTCTTCGCCCTGGAGCAGTTCACCGTCAACGGCACACCGGTGCCGTTCACGCGGCAGGTAGATGAGGTCTCCCAGGTCTACACCGTTGATCTTGGCGAGCAGGTCATCCAGCAGGAGCAGGCGGTCGTCATCTCCTTCAGCTTCCGCACCCGCACGCTCCGCAGTGGCCATGTGGTGCACCTGGATGTCGACCGCCCCACGCGCGGTCTCGACGTCGAGCTGCGCTACGACCCAGAGCAAGTTGGCCAGATGCGCATCCTCGACTTTGCCTCCATCGGCGAAGGAGGACGCCTTACCCAAGTGCCAGACGCGCCAACGCTGCGCTACCGCTACGACGGCTGGCTCTTCCCACGGGCTGGCATGGTCTTCGTCTGGACGCTGCCAGACGAGCAGGACGACTGGGGCGAGGTTGCTCTCGACACCGATACCAGAGCACCACGTTCAGCCGGTAGTTCTGAGAACGCCATCAAGGCAGTGCCAGCCACGGAAGACGACGCCCGCCAAGCTCGTGCAGCCTGACGGACACCGCCCAGCTGCCATGTAGGAGGCAGCCATGGGATGAGTTGGCCCTTACGTGGGGCGTGTGGTCAGTCGCCACCCATGCTGCTCACCTCCCTCCATCTCGTCTGACATCTCTAGATTGCCATACATGTATGGTGGTGCCAAGTGGGTGACCACTCGACGCTGGTACCGTGCGCGACTCCTCCTCCACCAGCCAAGACGAGCAGTGGTGGCCTATCGCCCGCCAGCTCGGCCTGCGGCTGCAGCGCGCCCGCATCGCTAAGGGGATCAGCCAGGAAGCCCTGGCCCACACCGCCGGCATCTCCACCTACACCTACCAAAAGTTCGAGAAGGGCGAGTCCCGCCCTGGCACCCCCATGAACCCGCGCCTACGCACCCTCATCGCCCTGGCGACGGCGCTGGACATGCGGGTGGAGGAGCTGGTGGGAGAGCTAAGCGAGTAGGTTGCAGACGGCGTAGCGGCATACGCGCCTCGATCGCTCCTTTGGACGCCGGCTCACTGGTGTCTACTGCTCTTCCGCACTACAGAACTGGCACCCTCGAGCGCTAAGAGAGACGCGAAGAGTCCTCCCCTGCGCTCAGGCACGGGCATGGATGGCTCGCAAGGACGCTCGGGTTGCCCCTGGTAGGAGGATATGGGCCCGCACAGCGAAGTGCGCCGCGCTTGCCCACATCAGATCACGATTCAGCCGCAAACAGCCCGCCAGGACGGGAGACGGCTACTGGCTCGGTGTACCGCGCCCTACTATCGATTGCGGCAACGCAGCCCCGTCCCTCCTGGAGGTATCCTCCAGCCCCTGTCACCCATGGCGACACCGGCGTCGCTCGGCTCTGCACTGCCGTACATCCCTCTCAATCCTGCGGTGGAGCCTCCCATGAGCCTGACGCGCGAACTGAATAAGAAACAGTCTCCGTTCCGGCAGCTGGTGGAAGGTTGCGCCCCTGCTCTGGCCATAGCGGGTGGTAGATCCCCGGAAGGCAAGCGGGTCGCTGAACGGCTTGGTTTCTACGATCTCGTCAAGGCACGCTCCCTGGCGCCGCTGCCGGATGGAGTGACCGACGCACGGCGGCACTCACCAACTGTCGGCATGGCCTTCGACATCCGCACCAGGATGATGCTGAGCCAGTTCGAACCACGCCGGAGCGCCTCGGCGATGGGCGTGGACGTCTTCAACCATCTCCTCGCACCACTGTTGCCGAACGGCCAGCACATATCAGACGTCCTTGGCGACGCCTTTCTCGAGGCGGAGCGGCTCACCAGGGATGGCGACGACGTCGACCAGGACTATGCCAGCATCGTCTTCGCCTGGTGCGAGTCGATCTACCGTGCCGGCGTGAGGGCGATACGCAGCTCGCTGGGCGAACGCCTGTCAGCAGCGAGGAACGTCGACGAGGTGTACGACTCAATCCCACCGCTCATGCTCGAAGACATCGCTCGCCTACGCATCGTCAACCAGCGCCAGATCAAGCACTGGCGCCTACGCATGAGACACGGGGCCTTCTTCATCTCGAACCCATCCTTCTCCGGCGACTTCTTAGTCGGCGGTGCCGACGGCGACTGGTTCATCGACGATACCCTTTTCGACTTCAAGGTCGTGGACAAGATCAGCGCACCATGGGTACGGAAAGTCCTCATGCAGCTCCTGGGCTACCTCATCCTCGATCTCGACAACGACTACCGAACCCAGCGCATCGGCGTCTGGTTGCCACGACAGGCGACGGTCAAGACGTGGACCATCGAGGAGATTCTTGGTGGTGACGCCAGCACAGTACTGGCGAAGGCGCGAATGGACGTAGAGAGTGTGATGGAGCGAGGGGTGGGGGTGGTGGCGTAACGATACGTGCAACGACCTACTACAGCGCAACACGTTGGTTACAGATAAGTGGAGGTAGTTCGGCGATTGAATTACCATAATGCTCATGTATTATATATTCAGAACTCGATAAACTATATCTAACGAAAGCACTGCAATGAACCCAACGCACGATAACACCTCTTCGAGAAAAGACTCGCGCGACCTCCTGGTCGAGTGGGCAAACAAAGCACCAGAATGGGCGCGCTACATCGTACGAAATGTCATCGACAACAAGGCACCGCTTGACGGTGAAAGTATAGCTACCGCGTACAAACTCTTCTTGCAGGAGAACGGACTTGAAGAACGAACACTGCCGGATGAGCCACTGCTTATCGCCTCCAACGCCGACACAGAGACAATCGTCCCGCTGACAATAACGTCATTATCTGACGTCACTGGCGTCAACGCACTAGGTACAGGCAACACTATCAAGCCGGATCCTCACCTCACTATCTTGTTCGGCGAGAATGGCACGGGTAAGACAGGATACTCGCGAATCTTTAAGGCGCTTGCGGAGAGCCGCACAGTCGACAAAGAGATTCTCGGAAACATCGCGCACACTCAGCCTGAGGCGATGTCAGCCACCGTCAAGTACAGACTTGGCGATAGTGATGAGCAGCGCTATATATGGCGAGGGGAAAAGGGGATACTCCCCTTTACCAGGATGTCAATATTTGATAGCCGTGCAGTCAAACTCCACGTCGATGACAACCTAGACTATACTTACACGCCTGCCGCACTGGCGCTATTTGATCATGTCATGGATGGCATGAAGGCAGTGCAGAATACCGCAAAAAAGAACGCTGGAGCCCCTTCAACAGTACTCGATGACATCCTATCTCGGTTCGACAAAAACACCAGTGTATATCAGCATATCGCTTCGCTTAGTGCTACCACAGACCTAGCACACCTAAAAACAATGGCAGTCACCGACCCAGAGGTTAACACCCGTATCGAATCGCAACGTACGAGGGTGGCCGAGCTGGAATCCAATACTATCAAGATCAGGATTCGAGAACTGCAGCGCACTGAACACGCACTAAGCCAAGCCTGCGAAGCCGCCCGTGCGATAGAAGACTTTGACGTCGATGCATACGAGCAAGAGCGCCAGAAACTTAAGCAGCTCGAAGAGAACTATCGACTATTCCGCGACGCACTGTTTAAAGAAGCTGGCTTGCCAATGGCTCCAGATGATACCTGGATGATGTTCATCGAGTCTGCCGAGAGGTATCGCCAACACCTCGATGCACATTCGGTATACGATACCGGGCGCTGCCTGTATTGTCGGCAACCATTGCAGGATGCAGCTCGCACGCTCATCGAGAAGTATGCCGAACTCCTGGAAGATAAGATCTCTGCGGACATCAATAGCAGCAAAGAACGACTCAAGGAGTTCGTTGGGAAAGTAACGTCGACACAACTCTCTGATGCCAAAGCGCTTATACAGGAACATGCTGACTCCGACGACAAACCTACCTATTATGCTAAGCTCGAGCGGATTGTGAATGCGCTTGAAGTAGCAGCCGAGACTCTTTCCGCTTCTGAGCAACTAGTGCTGTCGGTGATCAACACCGTAAGTGTTGATGGTGTAGATCTGAAAACTGAATTCGAGAACGTAACGCAAGAACGTGAACAACTCCAGGATCAAGACGCAAATCGCTCCGAGACGCTGCAAGAAGAGAAGCATCGCCTTTCTGAACTCGTTGCGTCGGTTGAGCTTGCCAAGTCGTGGGCCAGTATCGAAGAGTTTGTCAACAAGGCTCAGTGGGTTGCTCGGCTTGATAACTGCAGCGAGCAGTTTAAACGCCTTACTCGCAAACTCACAGAATATTCTAAACGAGCCAACGAAAAACTCATCAACATTGACTTCGACACTCTATTTGCAGAAGAATGTAAAGCGCTCCGGGCTCCAGTAGTGAAGGTGAATCACATTGGGCGGCAAGGGCGTGCGCAGCGCAATAGAATACTCGCCGACAATCATAAGCCTTCTGCGGTATTTTCTGAAGGTGAGCAGAAAGTACTTGCTATGGCTGACTTTCTTGCCGAAGCCCGGCTTTCTGGAGTAACAGCGCCCGTGATCTTTGACGATCCTGTTTCAAGCCTCGACCATCGTCGAGTTAGCGAAGTCGCAGAAAGAGTTGTGGCTTTGTCTGAAACAGCTCAGGTCATCGTGTTTACTCACGATATCTTCTTTACGACAACGCTCCTGCAAATCATCGAGGACGCGAAACGGACCTGCGCATACTTCCAGATTTCGGATGACAACGGCAAGGGCTTCATTATGCGAGGGAGTCATCCTCAATGGGACTCTGTTTCAAAAATTACAAGGCGAATCAACTCGGTTGTGCAGGATGCACGTTCATCAAAGGACAGCGACGAGCGCAATGAGCTTGTTCAGAGGGGATACAGCCTCATTCGTTCATGGTGCGAGGTGTTTGTTGAGACGGAAGTCTTTGCTGGAGTGACACTGCGATACCAGCCCAACGTACGCTTGAACTGCCTTTCGAAAGTCAAAGCGGATTTGTTGCCAGAAGTAATTGAGGTGGTCAGTCGAGTATTTAGGGACTCCTGCCGCTATATTGATAGCCATTCACAGCCATTGGTAACTCTAGGAACTAGGCCGACGCCCGCCGACCTTGAGAGCGATTGGAGCGATTTGCAGACCGCCCGAAATAATTACCGTAATGGCTAGGATTCACGAGTAGACGTATTGGCTCGCATGGGGTGAACGCTCGGAGGAACGCCGACGGATACGAGTAACAGAGCAGTACAGCGCCGCTGACAGAACACGTTGAGCAATCAACATCCTGCATCGTGCCACTGTGCCCCTCCGGTCCACTTCAGCACGCACTCGGATCAGGCTCAGCCCCAGGGGTAGCGCCTTCACCGGCAGCTGTCACCCACCCCCACTCTGTGGGCCTCGAGTGACGGCTACATGCGGCAGTTCAGGGTAGTGCCGCTTGAAACTGGTGGGTCACTGCGATCTGACCATCCACTACTGCGGCATAAGTGAAGGACAGGTGCACACCGCCAGCGCCTTAGCATGCCCACCACATCGACTCGCCCTGGGAGTTGGCTCCCACAGTCGCCAACTCCCAGGGCAGTTTTGCGTCGTTCCTCCAACGTTCACTCATCAGCATTGGCTGCCACCACACTATTTGTTACGGTTTCATCACAGTTGGTGACGTGCGCCACTACTAATCGTCTAGGCGGTATAGGCTCAACGTGCAGGCAAGGACGTCTGTTGGAGTCAACAGCTCCATCGCCCTCATCCCCGAGGAGGATCACGATGAGCAAGACAAGCAACAAGATCCGGCGGTTTGCGCTTTTCGGCCTAGCCGCAGCCATGGCAACTGGAGTAACAACGGTGGCACCGCCAGCCCGAGCAGACGAAGTCACTGCCACAGTTTTCTCCGCCCCTGGCTGGGACTACGCCAACGTCCGGCCGAGCCCCGATACAGGCGGGCAGCCAATCGGGCGGGTCCAAGCGGGCCAAACAGCGGAGTTAACCTGCTACCAGTACGGTGGCGAGGCCAAAGGCCCCTACGGCAGCAGCACCCTTTGGTACAAGGTCAAGGGATACGGCTCAGGCTGGATCGCCGACTCGATGCTGTCGACAGGGAGCGACCTACCGGTGACCGGTATGTGTCCAGAGGACAATCAAGATTCGACGCCAACCGTTCCAAATCAGTCACCGACTTCCATGGCCAGAGTGCTCAACGACCCTGAGGTAGAGTATGTAAACGGAAGAATAGGTCCCACCACCAAATACAACACACTTAAGGTTTATCCCGCGAATAGCGGGTTCGCTTTAGAATGTTGGACTAAAGGCGAATCTGTAAACGGCCCCGATGGAAAAGCTTCAGAAAGATGGTATTTCACCTCAGACAAAACCTGGGTGTCTGCTGCGTATTTGTCAATTGATACGGCTGGTTCGACGATTCCGGACTGTAACTCACCGAATGGAACTAGCCCAACAGCAGGAGTTAGAGTTGAACACCCACGCACTTGGCCAAAAACGTGGGATGTTCGGTACGATGGAAACGATTCCACCGTCGCAGATTCCCTTTACCAGCACTATCACAAAAATGACTCGCTTCCTGGTGTTGATGCAAGGATAGACTGGTCATACTTTAGAGATCGCTCATGGTTCAAGGCGCAGGCATACAAGACCCGTGTCGGCGACTACAGGAAAATCACTCGAGAAGATACACTTCACTTTTTAGGGTTTGATGTATATAGAGCTATCGGGGCTTTCACAATTTATCGAACAGACTCGAGCTGTTTTCTCGTTTATGACTACTACGATTTCGATTATGATTTTCCACACGAGAAGTTCGCTGCCACTACAGGCAGGGCACAAGAATTCCACGTCTACTCAGCTGGCTGCTACGAATGAAGCACTTTAAGAATGGCATAAAATGTCGATTGCAATTGGTGTAAGATAGATAAATGTGGTATTATCGTCATTAATATGACATTGCTACATTTCTCATCCTACCCCCGCTTCCTCAAAGCCGTCGTCATTATCATCGGTTGCTTTGTCGTCTGGCACTATGGCATCGTCTACGGCCTGCTTGGCATGAGGCCGGAGCATCACATTACGAACATCTTTCGGCAACGGGTGGGACCAGTCGTGACATACAATGCGACGATTGTTTACGACACTGGCTATGCCAGAGTACCATCCATTCAGACGGAACGCGAAGGGTCGGTAGTGGGGCGAATTGACGATGCGCAAAAGCGGAAGGATGTAGCGGCGAAAATTATATATAAAAAATGCTACTCGGAAAACTGTGGATCATGGAATCCTTTCTCTGCCATGAGTAAGGATGTCCCTGAAGGCACCAAAGAAGCCTTCAAAAGGGACATCATGAGCACTGCCTCAATGGTCGGTGCTGGCTGGCCAATTCATCTGCCGACGCCAGCTCGCTCCGAGGCTTCATCCTTGATTGACCAAGCAATCTCTGCGCCGCATGCACAGTGCATGTTCGATGGCTGGACAGACTTCTTTTGTCTCGATGTAGAAGGTGGGGCTTTTGTGTATCGGTATAGATCGGTATAGAAGATAGTACCGAGGTGGAGTAAGGACTCGATGTCAAGCCGCTTACGAGCGATCTAGTGCAGAAATGGAAGGTGGAAGTGCCTGAGAGGCGTCCTACCTTCACACGGCTTGAGCATTGAGGCTGTTGTCCGAAAAGTCCGGATAACTCAGCATGAGAACTTGACTCAAGTCACACGCTGATTCGGCGTCGGCTCACTCACCCCGCACAACCTTCCGCACCGTATCCTTACTGACACCCAACCGCTGCGCAGTGTGTTTGACCGTGCCAAGCTCAGCGTAAGCCTGCCGCACCCGCTCTTGGAGGGCAGGGTCGGCTGGGTCGGTGCGCAGCGTCTCTCCCGCCTGCTTGAGGTGCCGCGCCACCGTGGTGCGGTGGAAGCCGAAGCGTGAGGCGATCTGCGCCACCGTCTGTCCCGCCTGGTGGAGCATCACCATCTCTTCCACCAGCTGCGGACGCAGGTAGCGATTGATCCGCCGCGGTGGGGTGGCCGTGTGCTGCTGCGTGTCCTGTGCTGCTCGGGCTGGGCGGATCGCACTTGCGGCTTCTGCGGAGGCGCTCGTCCGGTTGCCTTGCTCAGTGTCCGCTCTGTTGGCCACGTCTAACGAACTGCCAGGTTCCTCCGCCGGTGAAGAGCCGCGCCCCGTCGGCACTACCGCAAGGTCAACGACGCCCATCACATACCGCCAGCACGCCTCCCATTGTTTTGAGTGGGGTAGGGAGAGGGCGACGACGAGGACGTCCGCGAGTTTGCTCGTGAGACGTCCGAGGAGGAGGGGGTAAGAGGCCGCCAGGCCGAATACCCCGACCAAGGAGGAAACCCATGAGCTTGCTCATGAGGTTTCCGACGCGTAGGGGTCGAAAGGCCGAAGGCCTGAGCACCCCGACGCTGAGAAGGCCTGCGGGTTCGCTCGCGGGCTTTCTGGCGTACCAGAGCCGAAGAGACCAGTTCAGCCCCACCGGAGTCGACCAGCACTATGGCTCAGTGTCCACAGCGCTGACATCAACGGCCCCGACGCCCCTGCACCCAGCTGAGATCGTTGGAATGCCGCAGTTTCGCCCAGGCATGCAGCGCCGATTCGGGGCTGATGTCAGCACCATGGACACCGACACCCCGCAGTCCCTCGGTGCCGTCCTTTGCCCCACCGTCAAGCCTCCCCACGTCGCGGGGGTTCGGTCGGGCGCGACTTCTCGCTTCACAGTCACGCCCGACCGCCTGCACTGCACGAGCGTCGGGCGCCATGGCACGAAGGTCGGGCGTACTGCATGGGGGTCGGGGGTTCGAGCAGTGCGCACAACCCACGGCCAGTTCCTCCCGACCCTCGGGCAGTGGGAGCCCGGGACGAGGCCGCCGACCGAACGCTCTACCCTGAGATGAGGACACCACCGGGAAGGAGGCCACACATGCCGGATCCCAGCACCGAGCTCGAGGAGCTGCGTCGCAGGGTCGAGGAGCAGTCCCACCGAATCGATGAGCTCCAGGACGCCCTTCACACACTGTCGGTCGCGGTCCAGTACCGGGAGGAGGAGCCCTACCTGGCCTTCCTGGCGGAGCACGGCATCGCCGGCCGACGGCGGCTCGCACTGAACGGGGTCATCAATGGGGTGCTCTCCCGGGCCCGGGGTGACGTCCTCTCCCTGGGCCAAGGCGCCCGCACTGAGCTGGCGGAGGACTATCCCGCACTGGCCGAGGCCTACCTGCCCGAACCGATCGACGGCGACGAGGCGATCCGCGTCGTCGGCGAGGTCCTGGGAAGTGAACGTCTCGGCAAGCAGGCACTCGAGGCCCACCGCGCCCGCGGCCTGGGGCGTGAGGGCCACCAGGCACTCACCGGCTGCGCAGACATCCCACCCCGAGACACGTAGCCGTGTCGCCCCGAATGGCCGAACCGTTCGACGCCGGTGCTCGCGCATCAGCGATACATCCGAGCCGCGTCGACGATCCCGCCGAGCAAGGGCCGTGCAGTGACGGACCGGAGGGACCGGATCATCCAGCCCTCACGCTCACACAACGTGACACGGGTCCTGCCTGCTCACGAACGCAGACAGGACCCGCTACAACCGAAGACCGCTACTTCTCCTGCTTCTTAGCGTTGATCGTAAACGGCCCGCCGCCGGAGTCGGTACCCGTGAGAGTCAAGGTCTTGGTCTTCTTGTCCCACGACAACGGGATATCCATCTCGTCAGCACTCTCATACCGCCACTTGAATGACTTCGGAATCTCCTCGGTATTCACCTCTTCCGGAATACCCACACCAACCCCCTGAGATCCCTCATTGAAGAACCACTCAGCATCTCCGGTCTCTTTGAGCGTCAAGGACGTACCCGACAAGCTCCAGGTCCCCTCCGTCTGACGATCCTGGTCTCCACTCTTGGGGACGAAGGTCCATTTTCCGTCCGCCACCGTCACCGTGACGTCAGGGGCCTTCTCCAGGCCGTCCATGGTGACCTCCCAGGTCCCGGTGGCGAACTTCTTGAAGGCCAAGGTGGATCCGGAGCAGCCGGTCAGCGGGGCGATAGCCGCACCGACGGCCGCGATCGACAGGTACTTGAGGGTCTCGCGACGACCAAGGGCGTGAGCGAGGAACCGAATCTGCTGTCGCATGACATGCGTCCTTCGAGGTGAGTCGGGGGAACGGGCACTATGAGGCACCCAGGACTGACCGGCTCAATGTACCCATTTCCCACCTCCCTCGCAGGCGATTAAGGCCAACGCCGCCATTCACGTGCACGCGCACGTTACCGAATTCATCAGACAACACGCGAAGCTGACGGTAACATTCTCGCTCCGCTCACATCGCGCCACCTCTGCTCGCCAAAATCAAGAATCCATGACGCATCCGCAACCCCCTTTTCTCGTCCCTCACTCCTCCTGCCGTCATCACACCCCCGCCGCAGCCCCCAGGGCGCGACCGCTCCACGCACCCCGCACAGCCGGCCGTCCGGCTCCGCCGTCGGAACCGGCTCCCCTCACCCCACCCGCCCTCCTCGCCACCCACAGCCGGGACATATGCCGCCCACAGCCGCACCGGCTAGGCTGACTCCCGGAAATTCACCCGGGGAAAGGACGAGCGAGCGTGACCGAGCCTCCAAGCGACTCCGCCGCCCCCACCGCCGTCCCCTCCCCCCGAGCCCCCCGACGCCTGAAGTACGTCGAGGCCGTCCTGTGCATCGGCTTCGCCCTGGCCTTCCTCGTGTGGACCTACCTGAGCGCCCCGGGACCGCTCGCCCCCGGCGCCACGCACCGCTCCCCCGCCATCGACGCCCTCCTGCCGACCCCCGACGCCCAGCTGCGATC
>ERZ773003.1497-NODE-1497-length-13496-cov-6.503683_pt1 | contig 13496 bp, 10 predicted proteins | sample MGYA00580668_ERZ773003 | MGnify/ENA primary metagenome ERZ773003 (study PRJEB29015, sample SAMEA2738002) | human oral metagenome | biome: human oral; feature: human-associated habitat; material: dental | place: China | collected 2126 ... | reverse complement strand
AGAAGTCGGGCGGCATCACGATGTCGCATCTGCGCTTCGGCAAATCTCCGATCAATTCTCCGTATCTCATTCACAATGCGAACTTCATTTCGTGTTCGCAGCAGTCGTATGTGACGAAGTACGATCTCCTCGCAGGCCTCAAGCGCGGCGGCAAATTCCTGCTCAATACGGTCTGGAGCGAGGAGGATCTCTCGAAGCACCTGCCTGCCTACATGAAGCGCTACATCGCGAAGAACGACATCGAGTTCTACACGGTCAACGCTGTGGAAATCGCCAAGGAGCTCGGCCTCGGCGGCCGTTTCAACATGGTCATGCAGTCCGCGTTCTTCAAGCTCGCGAACATCATTCCGATCGAGACGGCTGTCAAGTACCTCAAGGATGCTGTCGTCACATCGTACGGCAAGAAGGGTCAAAAGATTGTCGACATGAACAACGGCGCCATCGACAAGGGCATCGAGGCTCTGCATCGCGTCAATGTTCCTGCGGACTGGGCGAATGCTGAGGACGAGAAGGAAGAAGCACATGATATTCCGGCGTTCATCACGGGCGTTCAGAACGTCATGAACCGTCAGGAAGGCGACCGTCTCAAGGTTTCGCAGTTCGCTGAGGAAATGGTCGACGGCACGTTCCCCGTCGGCGGCGCGGCTTACGAGAAGCGCGGCACGGCGATCAATGTTCCCGTATGGAATGCCGAGAAGTGCATCGGCTGCAATCAGTGCTCCTACGTCTGCCCGCATGCGACCATTCGTCCCGTGCTCACGACGGACGCCGAGAAGGATGCGGCGCCGGAGGGCTTCCCGTGGAAGAAGACCAAGGCGATCAAGGACTACAACTTCACGATTGCCGTCTCCACGATGGACTGCCTCGGCTGCGGCAACTGCGCGCAGGTCTGCCCGGCGAAGGCGCTCGACATGAAGCCGCTCGACGACGATCTCAAGGCGAAGCAGGTCTACTTCGACTATGGCGTCGATGCGACGAAGGTCGCACCGAAGAAGAACCCGATGAAGAAGGATACGGTCATCGGCTCGCAGTTTGAGAAGCCGCTGCTCGAATTCTCGGGCGCTTGCGCAGGCTGCGGCGAGACGCCGTACGCGAAGCTCCTCACGCAGCTCTTCGGTGATCGCATGATGATCTCGAATGCTACGGGTTGCTCGTCGATCTGGGGCGGCAGCGCACCGGCGATGCCGTACACGAAGAACGAAAAGGGCTATGGCCCGGCTTGGGCGAACTCCCTCTTCGAGGACAACGCAGAGTTCGGTCTCGGCATGTTCCTCGGCGTTCGTGCGATCCGTGACCGCATTGCGGCCGATGTCGATGCGGCGCTTGCGGACGGCAAGGGCAGCGCAGATCTCCAGGCTGCTTTGAAGGACTGGAAGGACAACATGGCCGAGGGCGAAGGCACGCGCGAGCGCGCTGACAAGCTGACGGAACTTCTCGAAAAGGAGAAGGGCACGGACGAGCTTCTGAACAAGATTTACGATGAGCGCGACTACTTCGTGAAGCGTTCGCAGTGGATCTTCGGCGGCGACGGCTGGGCTTACGATATCGGTTACGGCGGCGTCGACCATGTGCTCGCTTCGGGCGAGGATGTCAACATCTTCGTGTTCGATACGGAAGTCTACTCCAATACGGGTGGTCAGGCTTCGAAGTCCACGCCGGCGGCTGCGATCGCAGAGTTCGCTGCGACGGGCAAGAGGACGAAGAAGAAGGATCTCGGCATCATGGCGATGTCCTATGGCTACGTCTATGTCGCACAGGTCAACATGGGCGCCGACCACAACCAGGTCTTGAAGGCGATCAAAGAGGCCGAGGCTTATAAAGGACCGTCGCTCATCATCGCTTATGCGCCGTGCATCAACCATGGCATCCGCATCGGCATGGGCTGCAGCCAGGAAGAGGGCAAGCGTGCCAACGCCTGCGGTTACTGGGCGAACTACCGCTTCAACCCGACGCTCGTCGGCACGGACAAGAATCCGTTCACGCTCGACTCGAAGGAGCCGGATTTCAGCAAGTTCCAGGAATTCCTGCAGGGCGAAGTCCGCTATGCTTCCTTGAAGCGCAGTTTCCCCGAGGCTGCCGACGCACTCTTCGAGAAGACGGAGAACGACGCAAGGATGAGAATCGAAGGCTACAAGAAACTCGCCGGCAAGTAAGGCGAGGTTTGCTGCAAAGAAAAGAGGCTGCCGCACAATTTGTGCGGCAGCCCTTTTTTCTTTTGCGAAAACGTCCCAAGAATGCAAGCGCGAAGCGCGCCGCATGATTGGTTGACGTTGACCGCTATAGATACAGCGCATCTGTGCAAATCTGGGTGACCTCATTTTATCAGCGCTTCCTTTATTCTTGAATTGCAGTGCGAAGTACGATATAATGATATAGATTATCATTGATAATAGCTTTGCATATCATTGCCTAAAGATTCGCTAAACTTATCATGGAATCCAACCGGAAAATATTGAGGAGGTGCGGACATGGATGCGAAAAGCGCTTTGCTGCGTCTGTGGGAGTTGGATGAAGAGGAGCATGGCAGGCTTCTCTTTTCGATTTTCCTTTCTGTTACGGCAGTGCTCTGCGGACTTGTGCCGTATTTCGTCGTATCGTCACTCCTCGCGGCGCTTCTGGCAGGACGAGGGCTGCAAAGGGATGAGGTTTTTCTGCTGTGCTTCGCCGCGTTTGTCGGCTATCTTCTGCGCAGCATCCTCTATGCGTACGCGCTTTCCGTCTCGCATAAGGCGGCGTTCTCCATTCTGCGCGAAGTTCGCTGGAAGATCCTGCAAAAACTGCCGAAGCTGCCGCTCGGCACGGTCGCGGATCTGCCTGTCGGCGAGGTCAAGCATATCATCGTCGATCAGGTGGAGAGCACGGAGCGCACGCTCGCGCATCTTCTGCCCGAGCTGACGGCGAATCTCGTCGGCCCTTTCTGCATCTTCTGCTATCTGCTTGTGCTTGATTGGCGCATGGCGCTTCTGGCAATCGTTTCCATCCCCGTCGGGCTCTTCTGCCTGAGCTTTGCCATGCGCGATTACAAGGAGCGCTTCGAGGCGTCGGTGGCGGCGACGGAGACGATGAATGCCGCTATCGTCGAGTACATCGGCGGCATCGAGGTCATCAAGGCGTTCAACCAGGGCGCGGCGTCCTACGAGAAGTTCTCGCGCAGCATCGCGGCGAACGCCGCGTATTTCTATCAGTGGATGAAGGACTGCCAATTTCCCATCTCCTTGGCGATGACGATCGCGCCGACGACGCTTCTGACGGTTTTGCCCGGCGGCTGGCTTCTTTACATGCAGGGGTGCATGAGCATGGAGGTGTTCGTGACGGCGGTGATCCTTTCGCTGGGGGTCGCAGGGCCGTTGATCGAGGCCATGGGGTTTATTGACACGGTGTCGCAGGTCGGGACGGTCGTCGCTTCCGCTGACAAGCTGCTGAGAGCGGAGGAACAGCATCATGGCACATCGGATGTCGAGCTTCTCGATGCTGGCATCGAGCTTACGGATGTGCGCTTTTCTTACCAAGATGGCAAGGAAGTGCTGCATGGCGTGAGCCTTGCGCTTGCACCGCATACCTTGAATGCATTCGTCGGACAGAGCGGCAGCGGCAAGACGACGCTCGCACGCCTGATTGCCGGCTATTGGGATATAGATTCGGGCAGCTTGAAGATCGGCGGCAGGGAGAGTACGGATATTCCGCTCGCGCAGCTCTACGATCTCGTTTCCTTCGTTGCGCAGGACGCATATCTCTTCGACGACAGCATTCGTGAGAACATTCGCATGGGCAGGCCGCAGGCCTCCGACGAGGAGGTCGAGTGCGCCGCGCGAGCTGCGGGATGCGAGGACTTCATCCTGCGGCTTGCGCATGGTTATGACACGCGCGTCGGCACGGGCGGCAGTCATGTATCGGGCGGCGAGCGTCAGCGCATCGCCATCGCGCGCGCTGTCTTGAAGGATGCGCCGATCGTCGTGCTCGACGAGGCGACGGCCTATGTCGATCCTGAGAACGAGGCGATCCTGCAGCGGGCGGTCGCACGCCTCATCGCGGGGAAGACGGTCATCATCATCGCGCATCGGCTGTCGACGATTACGGATGCCGACAAGATCTTCCTCATAGAAGCGGGCATGGTTGCGGCGAGCGGCACGCACGAGGAGCTGCTTGAAAAGAGCACAGCGTATCGCGCGATGTGGCACGCGCATGTCGGGGCAAAGGATGGTGATTGCCATGCTTGAAGCGCTGAAGATGATTTGGCATTTTGCAGGAAAGGAGCGGGGAAACCTCAACAAGTCACTCGCTCTGGGCATCGTTTACGCACTCTTTCACATCCTGCAGATCACGGCGATCTACATCGTCTTGCAGGCCTTGGTCGAAGGAAGGGCTACGGCGGAGGCGGCGCTTTCTTCTCTGGGGCTGCTCACATTGAGCGTGACGGGCAGGGCAGTTGCCCATTATTTTTCGCAGCTGCAGCGCGTCCATGCCGGCTACTTCATGGTGGCACAAAAGCGCATCGCCATCGGCGACAAGCTCAAGACGGTTCCTATGGGCTATTTTGATGAAAGCAGCGCAGGCGAGCTTACGGGTGTTGCGACGACGGTTCTGAACGATGTGGAGAACACGGCGCCGCGCCTCTTGGTCACCCTTTTGAGTGGCTTTTTGAATACGCTGATCCTCATGCCCATGCTGCTTTTCTGGCAGTGGCGCATCGGCGTACTCTTTATTCTCGGCGTCTTTTGCTACTTGCTCGTGACCTCCTCGGTGGAAAAGAAGTCGCGCAGCCTTGCGCCGAAGCGGCAGAAGGCGCAGGCGAAACTGGTCGAGGCGGTTCTCGAGCAGATCGAGGGAATGCCCGTCATCAAGGCGTTCAACCTGCGCGGCAAGGGCGATGCGCGCGTACGCGAAGCCCTTGATGAGAGCCGTGCAGCGAATCTCGCTATCGAAAGGATCTTCACGCCGTACGCCATCGCACAGGAGACGACGCTGCGCCTCTTCAGCGTCTTGATCATGTTCGTCGCCTTGTTTTCTTACGAGGCAGGTACGATGGATCTTCTGACAGCTCTCATGGGACTGGTGCTCTCGTTTCTGATTTTCTCGCAGATTGAGTCTACGGGAAGCATGCTGATGATCCTGCGCGTTGTGACAAGCTCCATCGAGCAGGCGGAGCGGGCGACGGATCTGCCGCAGATGGATTCGGGCGGCACGGACATCGAGCCGGAGCATCACGATGTTTCCTTCGAACACGTCGACTTTTTCTACGGTACGCGAAAGATTCTTGATGATGTTTCATTGGCGATTCCTGAGCGCGCCTTGACGGCGATCGTCGGTCCGAGCGGCTCGGGCAAGACGACACTCTGCCATCTCATCGCACGCTTCTGGGATGTGGCGGACGGCAGCATCAAGGTCGGCGGACATGATGTGCGCGACTATACGCTCGAATCTCTGATGCGACAGATCAGCATCGTTTTCCAGAACGTCTATCTTTTCCGCGATACGATAGAAAACAATATCCGCTTCGGCAAGCCGACGGCAACGCACGAGGAAGTTGTCGCCGCTGCACGCGAGGCCTGCTGCCACGACTTCATCGAGGCGCTGCCCGAGGGCTACGATACTGTGATCGGAGACGGTGGTGCGAGCCTTTCGGGCGGTGAGCGCCAGCGTATTTCCATCGCGCGTGCCATCTTGAAGGACGCACCGATCATCATCTTCGACGAGGCGACGGCGAATGTCGATCCCGAGAACGAAGACCGTCTGCAAAAGGCGATGGAATCGCTGACGAAAGGCAAGACGGTCATCATGATCGCGCATCGGCTCAACACCGTGCGGAACGCGCGGCAGATTATCGTCGTCTCTGAGGGAAGGATTGTGCAGCGCGGCACGCATGAGGAACTTTTGCAAGAGCGCGGCATCTACGCCGATTTTATCCGTGCGAGGCAGGCGGCGCTCGGCTGGAAGGCGGCGCGTGGGGAAAGTGGTATTTGAGCGAGCAGCTTGCCTTGACGGCAGGCAATTCGATGAGATATAATCATAGGTAAGGAGGTGGGTTTCATGTGTACCGTGAATGTTTTACTTAATAATATGGAGCACAGAAAGATTGTCAAAGCGGCGCGTGCAAAAAGAACAGATGTTTCTCAACTGTTGAAGCGATTGGCATTTCATCAATTAGACAAGGATATTCACGAAAGCAAATCCATCTCGGAAGCTGAAAAGTGGGAAATCTTCATGAGGGGGGTGAATGGATTTACAGAAGATTTCATGCCGAATGGTCGCGATGTTGAAATTCCATCAAAGAGAGGGATTTTATGCGATACATGATTGATACAGATATTTGTATTTATGTACAGAAGAAAAAATATCCTCATGTTTTGGAAAAGTTCAAGAAGAAATTTTCTCAGATTTGTATATCAGCTGTTACCTATGCGGAACTGGCCGCGGGCGTTGAAAAAAGTGAGCAGAAAGAGAAAAATGCTGTAGCATTGAATGATTTTACGCAATTTTTGGAAATTGTGCCCTTTGGTACAGAAGAGGCAAAAGAATATGGAAACATAAGAGCTAAACTGGAAAAAAGCGGTAAGGTAATCGGCAATAACGATATGATGATTGCTGCGAGTGCAAAAGTACACGATATGATTTTGGTTACAAACAATGTTCGAGAATTTGAGCGTGTTTCTGGATTAAGATTGGAAAACTGGATATGACGCTGAGATTCCTGCCATTGACAGCCGTCATGTCCTTTGCTAAACTAAACATGCGATGAAGAAGAAAAGGAACTTCCGTACAGCGAGACGGTGGCAGTGGAAGACCGTCAGGGCGGCGCACGATTCTTGCGCGGTTCTTGGGAGTGACGGGCGCTTTGGAGCAGCAGTTCAATAAAATTCAAGGTGGGCGTTTGCCGCAGCATGCTTTGCTGCACGGCGGCGCCAATCAGGGTGGAACCGCGGGATACGTCTCGTCCCTGTGACATTTTTGTTGCGGGGCGGGGCGTTTTTTTGTCCGTTTCGCGAGATAAGGAGTTGTTCGATTTGAAGTTTCAGGAGATCATCCTCGCTCTGCAGAAGTTCTGGAGCGAGCAAGGCTGCATCCTGGCGCAGCCGTACGACGTGGAGAAGGGCGCGGGCACGATGAATCCGTCGACCTTCCTGCGCGTCTTGGGGCCGGAGCCGTGGAACGTCGCCTATGTCGAGCCTTCGCGCCGTCCGGCGGACGGGCGCTACGGCGACAATCCGAATCGTCTGTATCAGCACCATCAGTTCCAGGTCATCATGAAGCCGTCGCCCGACAATATCCAGGAGCTTTACCTCGAAAGTCTTGAAAGCCTCGGCATCGATCCCAAGCAGCACGACATCCGCTTCGTCGAGGACAACTGGGAGTCGCCGACCTTGGGCGCATGGGGTCTTGGCTGGGAAGTCTGGCTCGACGGCATGGAGATCACGCAGTTCACCTACTTCCAGCAGGTCGGCAGCGTAGACGTCAAGCCCGTCTCTTCAGAGATCACCTATGGGCTGGAGCGTCTTGCCATGTACATCCAGGGCGTCGAGAACGTCTTTGACATCCAGTGGACGGCAGATTATACGTACGGTGACGTCTTCCATCAGAACGAGGTCGAGCAGTCGGCGTATTCCTTTGACCTGTCGGATGAGGTTCTTCTCTTCGATCTCTTTGACAAGTACGAGAAGGAGGCCGTGCGCATCATTGAGCTGGGGCGCGTCCATCCCGCCTACGATTACGTTTTGAAGTGCTCGCACGCCTTCAATCTGCTCGACGCGCGCGGCGCGATCAGCGTGTCGGAGCGCACGGCGTTCATCGGACGCGTGCGCAAACTCGCGCGCCTCTGCGCCCAGTGCTATTTGAAGCAGCGCGAGGAACTCGGCTATCCGATGCTGAAGAGGGGGGCGAAAGCATGAGCAAGGATTTGTTGTTGGAGATCGGTACGGAGGAAATTCCGGCACATGCGATGCCCGGGATGCTCAAGGAGCTTGGCGAGAACGCGAAGAAGGCTCTGAAGGAACTGCGCCTCGCGCACGGCGCGGTGCGGACGCTCGGCACGCCGCGCCGCCTCGCGCTCGTCGTCGAAGGACTCGCGGAAAGGCAGGAGGACGTCGCCGAGGAGAAGCGCGGCCCCTCCGTACAGGTGGCATTCGATGCGGCAGGCAAGCCGACGAAGGCGGCGGAAGGCTTCGCGCGCGGGCAGGGATTGAAGGCGCAGGATCTCGTCGTGCGTGACGGCTATGTCTACGCGCTCGTCGAAGAAGCGGGCGAGAGTGCGGAAAAGGTGCTGGCAAAGATGCTGCCCGAGCTCATTTCAGGTCTTCCGCTTCCGAATAGCATGCGCTGGGGCGACCTCGACTTCCGCTTCATCCGTCCCCTGCGCTGGCTTGTCGCGCTCTACGGCGATAGGATCGTGCCCTTCGAGCTTGCATGTGTCAAGAGCGGCAATACATCGCGCGGCCATCGCTTCCTCAGCACGGGCGACTTCACGATTGAGGATGCCGCGCATTACGAGGAGGCGTGCGAGAAGGCCTTCGTCATCGTTGACCCCGCGCGGCGTAAGGCTCTGATTGAGGAGGGACTCGTCGAAGCGGCGAAGGCGCATGGCGGCACGGCGGAAATCACGCCGAACCTCCTCGAAGAGGTGCTTTACCTCGTCGAGTATCCGACAGCGCTCGCGGGAAGCTTCGAGGACAAGTATCTCGCTCTGCCGCCCGACGCCGTCATCACGCCGATGCGCGACCATCAGCGCTACTTCCCCGTGAAGTCGGCGGACGGCAAGCTCCTGCCGCTCTTCCTCACGGTGCGAAACGGCGGGAAAGAGTACCTTGAGACGGTGCAGCACGGCAACGAGCGCGTGCTGCGCGCGCGCCTCGCCGACGCGCAGTTCTTCTTCGACGAGGACAGGAAGAAGAGCCTTGCGGAGCATTTGGAAAAGCTCAAGACCGTCGTGTTCCAGGAAGGGCTTGGCACGGTCTACGACAAGTCACTGCGTCTCGAAAAGCTCGCAGGAAAAATCGCTGACGCCATCGGTGCGAATGATGCCGAGAAGAAGGCGGCGATGCGTGCAGCGCTCCTTTCCAAGGCGGATCTCGTGACGGGAATGGTCACGGAGTTCACGGAGCTGCAGGGCGTCATGGGCAAGGAGTACGCACGTCTCGACGGCGAGGGTGAGGACGTAGCCCTCGCGATCGACGAGCACTACATGCCGCGCTTCGCGGGCGATGCGCAGCCAAAGACGCGTGCGGGACTCGTCGTGAGTCTCGCGGACAAGATGGACAACATCGTCGCGACGTTCAGTCGCGGCCTGATTCCGACGGGTTCTCAAGATCCCTTCGCCCTGCGACGGCAGGCGCTCGGCATGGTGCACAGCATCATCGAGGCGGGCGTTGCCATATCCCTGCATGACCTCGTGGACTGGACGATGGATCTGCTCAAGATCACGGATGCGGCGGTGCGCGAGAAGATGCAGGCGGATGTCGCTGACTTCATGCGCCTGCGCCTCAAGAACGTGCTTGCCGAAGAAGGCATACGCTACGACATCGCTGATGCTGTGCTCGGCAATGTCGACGACGTGTGCCGCGTGCTGCTCGCGGCGAAGGCGGTCAGAGATCAGCTTGCCGCGCTCGGCATGGCGGACGCCGTGCAGGCCTTCGTGCGCGTGGCGAACCTCGCGGCAAAGGCGGAGAAGGGTGAAGCGCACGTCGATGCAGCGCTCTTCGAGACGGACGAGGAGAAGGAACTGATGAAGGCCTACACCTCTGCCAAGAGCGCAGCTGAGAGCCTCATCGAGGCGCACGACTTCGTCGGCGCCATCGACGATTTCAGGGATCTCGCCGAACCGATCAACGCCTTCTTTGACTCCGTCATGGTCATGGCGGACAACGAGAAGATTCGAAAAAATCGCCTCGCCCTCTTGAAGGGCGTCGATGATCTCCTGCGCGAGGTCGCTGACTTCAGCAAGATCGTGCAGGCGTAAGAAGAGATCGCTGCAAGTACGCGCGGTCTCTCCGATATGGCACACGACCTCAATGCGGCGGCCGCCAAGTTCAAGACCTGAAGGGTGGCACGAAATGAAAAAATGGGCGATGCATGTCTATGCATTGCCCATTTTTGACTGTTCATGCTGCGGGTTCTCTTACTTCATGCGCGCCTGACGAAGCATCCACAGCGATTTGGCGTATTTCTTGATGAGGTCGTCCATGAGCATGGAAGTGACGTAGCGGTTTGCCTCGTCGGCAGCTTTCTTGAGGCTGCGCACCTGCTCGTAGATATAGGAGAAGTCCTTCTCGACTTCAGCGAGGATCTCGTCCGAGGTCACGAAGCCGGGCTTCGCTTCCTCAATCTTCGCGGTTGCGAGGAAGTCCTTGAGGGACGACAGCGGCTCGTGGTTGATCTGCAGCAGGCTCTCGGCGATGGCGTCGATGTCTTCGCGCACACCGTCATAGTAGCTTTCCAACTGCGCGTGAACGGGGAAGAAGTCGGGACCCTTGACGTACCAGTGGTAGTGCTGAAGTTTGTGATATTCGACGACGAGGTCGGAAAGAAGCTGGTTCAACATCTTGTGCATGAAAAATCCTCCTTTACGATATAGGGGCGGGAACTCTGCCCGCAAATTCATCGCTCCCATTATAGCATAAATGGTACGGATTCACAAATAAGATTTATTATCTTTTATTATTCAAGGATTCATGAGCGGGCAGCGATTCTAGAAGTTTGCGAATGGAAAGTGTAATCCTTTTTGTTCCAACGATGCGGCAACTGTGGTATAATGTTCCCGTTCAATATCTCGTAGGGAGAATTAGGGGGATTCTGTGTGGATTTAAGTATTATGGAGCTTTTGAAAACGGTTGTCCTGGGCATTGTCGAAGGGCTGACGGAGTGGCTGCCGATCAGCAGCACGGGGCATATGATTCTTGTCGATGAGTTCATCAAGCTTGACGTCTCGAAGTCCTTTATGGACATGTTCCTCGTCGTCATACAGCTCGGCGCCATCCTTGCCGTCGTCGTGCTGAACTTTGAGAAGCTCAACCCGTTTTCGAGCTGGAAGTCAAGCTGGGAGAAGCGCGCTACGTGGCAGCTCTGGTACAAGGTCATTCTTGCCTGCGTGCCGGCGGCGGTCATCGGACTCTTGTTTAACAAGTTCATGGAAGAACACTTCATGACGGCGCCTGTCGTCGCGGCGACCTTAATCTTCTACGGCGTCATGTTCCTCGTCGTCGAAAGTTACAACAAGCGCCGCACGCCGCGCGTGCGCGAGATCGAGCGGCTTGACTACAAGACGGCGTTCATCATCGGTCTCTTTCAGGTGCTGTCTCTCGTGCCGGGCACGTCGCGCTCAGGCGCGACGATCTTGGGCGGCATCCTCTTCGGCACGTCGCGCTATGTGGCGGCGGAATTTACGTTCTTCCTCGCCATTCCCGTCATGTTCGGCGCGAGCCTCTTGAAGATGGTCAAGTTTGGCTGGCACTACACGGGCAGCGAGATCTTGATCCTCGTCGTGGGCATGGCGACGGCATTCGTCGTGTCGATCCTTTCGATCAAGTTTTTGCTGCGCTACATCAAGAACAACGATTTCAAGGCATTCGGCTGGTATCGCATCGTGCTCGGCATCATCGTCGTCCTCTATCTCTACTTCGTCGGCGATCCCGTGCAGGGCTGAGGGGGAAATATCATGCGTTTCGTATCATGGAATGTCAACGGTTTGCGCGCTTGCCTCGGTAAGGGCTTCATGCAGTCGTTCAAGGCGCTCGACGCCGACGTCTTCGGCGTGCAGGAGACGAAGATGCAGCCAGGGCAGGCAATCTTGGAGCTTACGGGCTACAAGCAGTATTGGAACAGCGCGGAGAAGAAGGGCTACTCGGGCACGGCGGTATTCAGCCGCATTGAGCCTCTTTCCGTCAGCTACGGCCTCGGCATCGAAGCGCACGACCACGAGGGGCGCGTCATCGCGCTGGAGTTCGACGATCTCTACTTCGTGACGGTCTACACGCCGAATTCGCAGCGCGGCCTTGAGCGGCTCGCCTATCGCATGACGTGGGAGGAGGCGTTCCGCGACTATCTTTTGGCGCTTGACGCGAAGAAGCCCGTCGTCGTCTGCGGCGACCTCAACGTGGCGCATACGGAAATCGACCTCAAGAATCCCAAGACGAACCGCAAGAATGCAGGCTTCACCGACGAGGAACGCGAGAAGATGACGGAGCTTCTCGCAGCGGGCTTCACCGATACCTTCCGCGCGCTCTATCCCGACAAGACGGGCATCTATACATGGTGGTCGTACCTTCGAAAGGCGCGCGAGACGAATGCAGGCTGGCGCATCGACTACTTCCTCGTTTCCGACCGCCTCGCGCCGAAGATCCAGGAGGCGACGATCCACAACGAGGTCTTCGGCAGCGATCATTGCCCTGTGGGACTGGTGCTGGGGTGAGGTCGCAGATTTTTCTCTAAAAGGTCAAAAAATCAAAAAAAGTCCTTGACTATTTGTCGAAAAATGAGTAATATAAGAACTGTGATTAGCACTCAAGCAATGCGAGTGCTAACAAAAAGAATTTAGGAAGAGCTGATTGGTCAGCGATTCCGTTGATTTGGGAGGAAGATAAACATGATCAGGCCATTGGGCGACAGAGTTGTCATCAAGGTTTCGGAAGGCGATATGAAGACGGCGAGCGGCATCGTGCTGCCGGACACGGCGAAGGAGAAGCCGCAGGAAGGCGAAGTCGTCGCAGTCGGCACGGGCAAGATGCTCGACAACGGCACGCGTGCGCAGATGGAAGTCAAGACGGGCGACAAGGTTATCTTCTCGAAGTACTCGGGTTCTGAAGTCAAGGTCGACGAGCAGAACTACCTGATCGTTCGCGAGAGCGACATCCTCGCGGTTCTCTGAGATTTGTCTGAGAGAGCGCAGATTCGATAGATTCGATAGATATTGGGAGGTTTTACCATGGCAAAGCAGGTTTTGTTCAATGAAGAAGCGCGCCGTGCGCTCGGCAAGGGCGTCGACGCTTTGGCAAATGCCGTAAAGGTCACGCTTGGACCTAAGGGTCGCAACGTCGTTCTCGACAAGAAGTTCGGCGCACCGACGATCACGAACGACGGCGTGACGATTGCGAAGGACATCGAACTCGAAGATCCGTTTGAGAACATGGGCGCACAGCTCGTCAAGGAAGTCGCGACGAAGACGAACGACATCGCGGGCGACGGCACGACGACGGCTACGCTTCTCGCGCAGGCGATGATCCACGAGGGCATGAGGAACGTCGCTGCGGGCGCGAACCCGATGATTCTCAAGAAGGGCATCGACCAGGCAGTCAAGAAGCTCGTCGATGAAATCAAGAGCAACTCGAAGAAGGTCGAGGGCAAGGCGGCGATCGCGCAGGTCGCAGCAATTTCCTCGGGCGATGAGGAAGTCGGCGAGCTGATCGCCGAGGCGATGGAGAAGGTCGGCAAGGACGGCGTCATCACGGTCGAGGAGTCGAAGTCCATGGACACGAACCTCTCGGTCGTCGAGGGCATGCAGTTCGACCGCGGCT
>ERZ773003.1487-NODE-1487-length-13554-cov-18.503445_pt1 | contig 13554 bp, 8 predicted proteins | sample MGYA00580668_ERZ773003 | MGnify/ENA primary metagenome ERZ773003 (study PRJEB29015, sample SAMEA2738002) | human oral metagenome | biome: human oral; feature: human-associated habitat; material: dental | place: China | collected 2126 ... | reverse complement strand
CGGACCCGGGCGACGCGGATCGCCCGCACCATCCTGCTGGCGAAGAAGGACCCGAGCACGGGGGCCGACTGGTCGGGCGCAGGCGTCCACGAGCAGCTCGCGCAGGATCCGAGCCTGGTGCGGGACCTGTTCGGGTCGACGACCCACCGCGGTGCGCTGACGGTCCTCGACACGCTCACCGCCAAGGATGGTCCAAGCCGCAAGGTCACGCACAACGCCGGCGACCGGTGGACCGGCGGCGTCGCGGACGGGTTGCTCTACAGCGAGGAGGTCTACGACTCCACCTGGAACAGCATCGTCCTGGAGCTCGACCTCGACCGGCTGCTGACCAACGCGAAGGCGGGCCTGGAGGAACCGGACGGGCAGGAGGGCAGCCGGGGCGAGGACCGCAGTCGCGCCGCTTTCTGCCTCCTGGGACTGGTGCTCGCCGAGCTGGCCGCCGGGACGCTCCCGCTGGGGAGCCGCGGTACCCGGGGCATGGGGCAGGTCGAGGTCAAGGCCATGGCCGTGACCGGCGGCAAGGGCCTGGGGATCGAGAACTGGTCCCTCAAGGCGGAGGACGGTGCTGGCGAGTCGCTTCCTCGGCTGATTCTGAAGGGGCTCAGAGACGTGAACTCCGGGATCGAGAGGAATCCGAGAGCCGGAGCCGGCTGGGAGGGATGGTCCTCCTACTTGGTGGGCAGCAGCGAGAGGCCGCTTGTGGATAAGGAGGAGCGGGATGCCTGAGAAGACGTGGGAGCCGGAGCCGTTGCGAGAGGCGGTCTGGAAGGATGTGCCCGGCGCGGGAGCCGAGCAGCCCGGGGGTGCCGAGCTTCAACGGGTTCTTGAACGCGCCGAGGACCTAGGAGGCGAGATCAACGGCGTGGCCTACACGACCAGCGGCGCCTACTCGGTGAGAAGGGCTGGGGCTTCCGGGCTCACCACCCTGATTGAGAAGGACGGCCAGGCCGGTTCCCGGGAGGAGGAGATCGACCTGGGCACGGTCTACGAGCTGCGCCTGTGGCGGGTGATGGGCAAGAAGACCGACGGCGGCGGCAACGTCGCCGGCGAGGATGGTGTCCTGGCCCATGAGCTGCGGTGGCTCAACGGCAGTGGGGCCGCTGAGATCGTGGTCGGTGCGTCCCGTGAAGGTCTCCCGGGCGGCAGCAACTGCTGGGTTCGGGACAACAACTACCTCCAGCACGGGGAGAAAGGCGACGTCATGACCAGCATCGAGGTTTTCACCGTGGAGGAGGCGTACGGAAACACCGTATTCGCTGACGAGCTCATGACCGGAAGGTGGGGCTGATGTCCCCGCAGATGCGTGACCACGTCAGTGCGGACTGAGTTCTGCTAGGTAGATTTGAGTGACGAAAGGTTGTCGAGTAATGGTCTGGCATCACGCATATAACGGTATTCCTGCGATTCGCGAAACAGAAAAAAATGGCGCCCCGATTCCGGAAATATATCGAGACGGCATTCTTCCTGCAAACGGACATGATCATCTCAGTGCCGAGCGACTCTCGGGGAAAATCGAGGTGTCAATTCGTGTGGCAACACCCACGGTGCCTGGGTCTCGCACCTCTGACAACAGAGTTGTTGTTGCCTCGCGCAGTGGCGACCCGGAGGGTGCCCGCACCTGGGAGGACACGACGATTCCTTCCACAACCCTCAAGGGAGTGCTCTCTTCTGCTTTCGAGGCGGTGACAGCCTCACGTATGCGGGTATTCCGAGAGCATGATCACTTGGTGACGCATAGGCGCACCCCGGAAGAGTCTACTGTACTGTATCCTGTTCTTCTAGTTCCTAAGGAGGGCGGGAGTGGATTCAAGGTTCGCGTCATGCTCGGGATGAATTTAAAGCCAAGAAACCCTGAGGGCTGGGGTAAGCTTAAAAGCGTCTGCGCTGCAGTTTTACCGGACAATGTGGAGTCCGGAGTGGATTTGCTTGAATCTGATGGTACGTGGATCTATCTTGGGGCAAAGAAGGAGAAGAAGAGGGAGGGTGATCCTGTTCGGGCTGCAGAGCGCATAAATGAGTTGAGGGCTGCTGCGCCGCACCGCAGTGTTGTAGAGTTTACCGCAGAAGAAGAGCGCTTCTATGACACTAAACGCTATATCGTATCGAAGGTTGGGGGGGAGTATTTCTCCGGTGTTCGTGATGGGCGAGGGAAGCCGGTGAAGAAAGTTTATCGAGGGGTGGTTGTCAGATTAACCCCTCCTGGCGGAAGCAGGCTTATTGACACAAAATGCAATGAGTTCATTTTCTTTGATTCTGAGAGTAATCGAACATATTTAGAAATTGATGATGGTGTCATTGATGGTCTGGTGGAAGTCATCTACAGTTACGTAGATAATGTTCGCAAGCTTGCGGATCGCGAACGGAGAAGAAGAGCGGCAGGCTTGCCTCTAAACGATTCTGGTACGCGCACCTCAGGTGCGCCGAATACGATCATCGTCCATGACATCATTAATAGTGAGGTTAAGGGCCTTGGGCTTAAGGCTGATAGGGAATCGATTAGGAAATATATCAAGGATCAAGCGATCCTGGGGCAGGGCTTGCCGCTGTTCGCGTCGATTGATCGAGGTGAGGTCACGGCGCTGAGCATCTCCCAGGTTGGACGTCGCACCAGTGCGAGGGCGGTATCGCCTGCTGCACTGGCTGCCGTTTCCAATGTTTCTCCCGCACTCACGTATGAGGACGCGTCGGTGGCTGACCGAGTCTGGGGGTTCGTTGCTGACGGGAAGGATGCGAGTCAGGGCCAAGGTGCGGCGTTCAAGGGGCGTATATCGATCGGTTCTGCCGTTCCAGACGCTGCTGCTGACGGTGGACCTCAATGGCTTCGGCTCCCGCCTCAAGGAAGTTGTGGGTGGGTGCTTCCAACGCTTGCAAGCCCTAAACCGTCAGCAGGCGCACTGTACTTGCGGAGACCCAATGGTGCCGTATTGGATGAAAAGTGCACTCGTAACGATACTTTTCAGAGTGGGCAGACGCTCATCCGTAAGACGTATCCTACTCATCGTTTCCTTGTTGATGGGCCCTCTCGTGGACATCTTCCTCTAGCAGAGAGCGTCAGCAGTTCTCCAGGACCCTCTGAAACAGTTGTGGGCTCGTATTTGACTCCGGGCGCTCAGTTCTCGACTTCCATTTCGTTTGAAAACCTGACTCGTGAAGAGCTTGCGGTCCTGATGTGGCTCCTCAATCCTGGCAACCTAATCTCTAAGAAAGAGAAGAACGCTAAGAAGAAAAAGTTTAGGGCGCTAGGGTGGAAACAGGTGGGGTATCATCATCTCGGTTTCGGTAAGCCGCTTGGTCTTGGGAGTGTAGAAATTCGGGCAGAGAACATCGAAGTCTACGAAGGTCGGCACTTCGGGCAGATGTATGAAGACCTGTCTGGTTGCTTGGGGTATGCGGATGCTGCTGACATTAAAACGATTCTGTGTCAGAGTTCGATGAGTGATATTTCCAACTGGCTCCCTCCTGGGTTCTCGCAGAGACTTGCGGTGCGTGCTTTCGTGAGGTCGGCGTACGGTTGGGATGACTCCGACAAGAACGGGAAATATCCGGCGGCTGGGGACCCGGTAAGTTATCCAGGCGCGTCGCGTCCCGTCGGCGATGATGAGTTATCTCCTATTATTACGTGGTTCCAAGAACGTGAAAGAAACCGGGTGAAAGTCTCATCCGGTGAAGTTGCGCGAGTTGATCACGCTTATGACCTTCCTGCAATCGCTGATCCTAGTTAGCGATTGTTATCAAATGCGCTTCTGGTGCTGTCTGCTGCTACATGAAGTGGGCGACTAGACTGGGCAGTAGAGTTTCATCCTCCCGATGCATGTAGAGGCTTCTTCGCCGGCTCATCACATCCCTCGGTACAGCTCGACGTCGTCTGCCAGATGCCGAATGATGGTGCAAGGCATCTCGACGTCGCTTCCCCGGCTGCGCCGGCCGGTGCGGTGCAGGACGGAGACCTGGTGTCGCATCTTGGCGCGCACGATGGCGCGCGCCAATGGGAGGCGGGCATCGTTGTCGGTGGCGAAGGACGCCTGGGTCAGGAGTCGGCGGGCGCTGGCCGTCGAGCGGGGTCCGGCGAGCTGGCCCAGGTAGCAGAAGCCCTCATCGAAGCTGGTCATGGCGGTTTTCTCCTGGTTGAGTCGGAGTCCTCTGGGCGTCAGGAGGGAGTCGAGGAGCTCGAGGGCCTCCAGGAGGTCGGGTTCATGGGGGCTGCAGATGATGATGTCATCGGCGAAGCGGGCGTAGCCGTAGCCCGCGTCGCCCATGGCCCAGTCGACGTCGGTCAGGGCCAGGTTGGCCAGGAGCGGGGACAGGCAGGAGCCCTGGGCGATGCCGCGGTTGCGGGTACGCCGCTCGCCCCTGGCGCGCCCAGGTCGGGCAATGAGCCGGATGAGGTCGATGGTGCGCGGGCAGCCGGCGATGGGGGAGAGGGTGGCCAGGGCGTCCTCGATGTTGAGGTTGGGGAAGTAGTCCTCGATGTCGGTGCGCAGGACGTAGCAGTAGCCGGCGTCTCGCAGCCTGGCGAGGTGGTCGACGGCGTCGTCGGTGCCGATGCCCGTCCGGTAGGCGAAGGAGCAGGGGGACATGGCGAGGTCGGCCTTGTGGGTGATCGTGTTGACGACCGCGCGCTCGACGACCCGGTCCCGGATGGAGGGGATGTGCAGGGTGCGGACCTCCCCGGAGGTGCCTTTGGGGATGCCGAAGCTCAGGAGCGGGTCGGGCTCGTAGGTTCCTGATCGCAGGGACTCGGAGAGCTCGGTGAGGAAGTCATCGAGATGCTCGGCGAACTCCTTGGTCTTGCGCTGCAGGATGCCGTCGGAGGCGTCCTTGGCGAGGACCGTGCGCCAGCCGTCCTCCAAGCCCTCGCGGGAGCTGATGCGCTCGAACGGGGTGCCGGTGCCCGACTCGGACAACGTAAATCCGGGTGCGTGCTGGAGCGGGTGAATGTCCTCCCCGAGGTACTGGCCCGGTTTCGCGCGATCGGAACGATGGCGACGACGGTGTGGGCGGGATGGGGGTGGCGGTGTCGTTGACGATGGTGGTGGCAATGGCGGGTCTGGACACATCATCGCGGCCTCTCAAGGGCGGGAACGTGAAGAGGGTCTGGAGGGCAGAATATCGAGATGCTGGCGGACAAGGGTAAAAATCGGCATGCGGTGTCCCGGCGCATGCCGATATGTGCATTCGTGCACCTTCTGGTGCTGGGTGCTTTCTGACCTACAAGAAGCAGCGTCTGGACCGTGACGACATCCTGTCTTAATGCACCTTGTGGTGCTGGGTGCTTTCGGACGAGCATGAACGTGTGGAGCCGGGCGCGCACCCTGAGCGTCTTAATGCACCTTGTGGTGCTGGGTGCTTTCGGACCCCTGCCTCTGGGAGCGGCGTCGTTGCGCCACTTCCAGGGGCTGGAGCGCCACCGGCTCCGCAACCACCCCGCGGGACCGGCCAGCACCACCCCCCCATTTAACCACTTTTCGGCGTCCTGACGCCAAGCGCCACCGACGCCCCCGCAGGTGCCTTCAGCCACCAGTTTCCGACGACGTCAAGCCAAAAGGTCGACGTTCCCGCCTGTGACTGCGGGCACAGCCTGCTGTGGTGGGGTGGATCCGGGCTCTGGACTCGGCGTCAGGAGCGTTTCCTCCGCCGAGCCGCCTGGCCGTCCAGCTCGTTAAGGAGATGAAGATGGACTGTAAGTTCCGTCAATAGGCTTTCTGATGCTGGGTGCTTTCTGACGCAGGAACTTACAAGGAGTCAAGTGTATAGGGCAGAGTCGTAATGCACCTTCTGGTGCTGGGTGCTTTCTGACATCGTATGGTCTCAAGAGTGACACCGAGTATCCGCCTTAATGCACCTTCTGGTGTTGGGTGCTTTCTGACGTTTTCTTTAACCAATACCACTATCTGCTAGAGACGTCTTAATGCACCTTCTGGTGCTGGGTGCTTTCTGGCCCGAGGTGCACCCCGCGCGCTGGGACCTCTACGGTCTTAATGCACCTTCTGGTGCTGGGTGCTTTCTGACATACGCCTGTATTGAGCTCGCAACACACACTGCAGCAGTCTTAATGCACCTTCTGGTGCTGGGTGCTTTCTGACGTACTGTACATCGTGTCCAAGGCGCTTGCCGACTAGTCTTAATGCACCTTCTGGTGCTGGGTGCTTTCTGACCCCTGCCTCTGGGAGTGGCGTCGTTGCGCCGTTTCCAGGGGCTGGAGCGCCACCGGCTCCGCAAGCACCCCGCGGGACCGGCCGGCACCTCCCCTATTTAACCACCTTTCGGCGTCCTGACGCCAAGCGCCACCGAGTCCCTCGGGCACCTCCAGCCACCAACTTCCAATGACGTCAAGCCAGAAGATCGACGTTCCGACCTGTGGCTGCGGCCACAACCTACTGCGGTGGAGGTGGAACCGGGCCCTGGACTCGGTGTCAGGAATGTTTCGCCCGCCGAGCCGCCCGGCTGCCCAGCTTGTCGACGAGCAACCAGATCCCACCGCCGATGAGGACCGACCCGATAAGACCGAAGCCAAGAATCCATCCCCATCCCGCGTCCCAGCCGCCGATGTGCTGATGCCGGACCGCAATGCCCTTAGCGGCCTCCCAATTGGACCAGATCTCCAGGAACACGCTCAGGGGCAGGCCGATGAAGGTCAGAACCGCCAGGGCGATCTCCATGATCCGCGTGGAGCGGGCGCGCTCCTCCTCGGCTTTCTGATCGTCTCGACCGATGCGCATCAGCACGTTCTCCCGGAGCCTGTGCGCCTGATCCCTGGCCTCCTCAACCAGCAGGGGAATCCGGTAGGTGTCCAGCAGGTAGGTCAGGAAGGCGTCGAGCTGCCTGTCGGCGTCGGTCATCATGGTCCACTGCTCGGAGACGACGAACCCGACCGCCTCCAAGTCGAGCTCGATCACACGATCCACCTCATCCGCAGCGCGCGGCTGAACGTCGGCCAGACGAGCCATGAGCGAGGAGGCCCGGTAACGCTGAAGCAGCATGAGCAGAATCGCCTCGATGAAACGCCCCTCAACCTGGGCCAACGGGAAGAACCCTCCCTGCTGAACCTGACAGAAGGAGCACCCATGGGACCCTGCGTAGGCCACCCAGGTCTGCGAGAGCCGGTGGAGCTTCTGAGCACGCTGCTCGAAGAGCCCATCCTGGAAGGTCTCGTCGGTGCGTCGAGGAAGATGCCCCCACCGCCACGAACTGACGATGATGCGTTCCCTTGTCATGCCCGATCCGGGCTCGGTGACGGACTGCCTGAGCCCCCGGAGCTGCCTGCCCGCAGCCCTCTCCTGCTCAGTGCGCACATCAGAGTCGTCCAGCTCGAAGCCCTCTCCCCGCTCCGAGGCGACGACGTCGTACGGTACGTAGGTGATGGTGTAGGGGTCGATATCCTCATGACCGTTCACGTCAGTGGCGCCGAAGCCGTGGCCGACCTCGTCCGGGTCGTGTCCGGACAGGAGAGAGAGGACTCGACTCACCTCGTAGACGAGTTCCTTCCTCCCCTTCGGTTCCTGTGTGAGGTTACGGACCCAGGAGAACGCCTGAGGGCTCGACGGGTCGCGCAGAACCAGGTGCACGGCGATAAGCGCCTTCGTTACCGTCTCCCGGGCTGGGAGGCTGTCGCAGGAGCCTGCCGAGGAGCCGGTGGGGCCGCTCACGGTCTCGACTCTGAGAACGTCCCACGCGAAGGCCCGGAAAGGCGCGGTGCCGTGGCTGGTCCGGTTCTTCTCGCTGACGAATACGGGTGAGAGCTCTTCGTAGACGTAGTGGCTGCGGTGCTCAGCGGAGAGCATCCGTTTTCTCACCGGCTCGCGCAACCGGCGAGATGCCCCGTCGAAAACGGTCCGGCCCACTCCTCCGGTGATCGGCACCGGTCCTGAGGCGAAGAGAGGTTGCCACTGCTCCCACTGTCCGGGCAGCTCCCACGGTACGACGACGATGAGGCGCAAGGTGTTGTCATCCTCGGCATCGATCTCTATGAGGTCCGTTGGCGTGCGCTCTTCAATCTGCCTCATCGGGCCTGCCTCCGACTTGACTCTAAGGGTTGTGAAGAGCCTCCCCGGTTGGAGGCGAGCCGACGTGCTGCGATGACACGCCCCTGCGCGTCGCGGACGAGGTCGTCGGGCCAGACAAGATCAGCCCGCTCGGCGAAGTGCTCGGCAAGTGTACGGCTCGTGATGTACACCGTGCCCGGGCGGGGATCGGGCAGAGGAGGCTCGACGCCGTGAAGCACCGTGCCTACAACGAGGGGCACGGCATGAGCTGCCGTCGGTGAATCCTTGGGGCGTGAGGGATCGACGACGTGAAGCGTCTCCAACCGACCCTCGGACAGGACAAGACGCGGCACCATCCCGGATGCGGGGATGCGCAGTTGTTTCCCCGCACCGAGGTCGAGGACGACGTCATGCGGCGTGAGATTGACGAGGCGCTGCGGAGGATCGCAGGCGCACTGTGGGTCGGTGCCGGTCACGGCTTCTCCCCGTAGCCGGTCTTCCCCAGCGCCTCCACCTGGTCTCGAAGTGAATGAAAACGATGGCCCCAGTCCCCAGCCCTTGCCCCGTGCTTACTCCCCACTGCGGCAATCGCCCGCCGTAGAAGAACTGGGTAGGTGAACCGGTTTCCGTCCGAAAAGTTTTGAAGAGAGAGTTCAGTCGCAACCTCAAGAGTGTTCCTGCCATGATTGATGGGAATCTTGTTGCGTACCCGAATAAGCAGGCGAAGAAGGCTTTCCGAGGACTCGGATTCGAGCTGCTTCAACGTCTTCCTGTAATCGCTTCCCTGATCGAACCCTGGAGATGCGCAGGCGAGTGCAACAGGGGCCTTGAACTGGGGGCCCCGATGCCTTTCGTCAGGCGTCCTCAGCAGCTCGCCAACGATAGTTGTGAGCCGTGCCTGCGCGTCCGAAGGAACTGTGTCCACCAAGTCCGCCACTGCGTTCATGGCGTCCAAGACGGTGCTGGAGGCGCCGTCAAGATCGTTTGTGTTCACCGCCTCAATGAGTCGGTCCGCTAGCGTGGTGGCTTCGTTGGAAAGTACCTGCATCGCTGGATCGCCCAAGGTGAGAAGCCTACTGGCAGTTAGTAGGTCGAAGCGGTCAAGACAGTATGTGGTTGCTTTCAGGAGTGCCTGGCGAACGTCACGGTCGAGGCCTAGCTGGTGAAACTGAACAGATTCTTTAGACTCACCTGTCTCAGTATCCTTGCTGTTCACCGTCGACAAGAGGAATACGGGAACTCCGTGCTTCGCTCCGAAGGTCTGAGCCGCATGGAGCAAGCTGATGGCGGCCGCCTTCTCTCCCAGGACTGTCACGACAACGGCGCGAGGCTGGGCTGTGCGTTCCTCAAGCCAGTGCTCTGCGGCCCTGCTCAGCTCCTCCATTGTTGAAGATATGATCTCCGAAGAGACTCCGGATTGAGTGAGCGACTCTCCGTAGTCGTGGACCTTGCTGGAGGCTTCGTCCAGGTTCCAGAGCGAGTATGAGGCCGGGTGTTCTCCGTGCTTTACCTCCTCCATCACTCGTCGCCCCTCGCTGACGCTCGAGCTGGAGCACGCAATGAAGGCGCTCAGCGTCAGGGGCCCGTGAACGGCACATGCTTGCCGTACGGAATCACTCGGTTCCGAAGCGAGAAGGGAGGCGATGACAGGCTCTCGGCTGTTTCTGCCAGGTGCGTCCGTGCCGGAGGTGAGGGGCGTGCTGTGGGCTGCTCTTCCCTGGGCGGTCAACAGGCATACGTCACCGGACGGCACTGACAACCATTCCGGAGGCTCCCCGACCGCCTGCTCTATCCTCTTCTGGAGATTGTTGGAGGTGAGGCTCCTCAATGGTGACTCAAGGTTGTGCGTTGCATACTTTCCCAAGTCGTTCAGATCGCCTTGAGCTGCCAGCCAGGATTCCGGCTCCTCCAGCGGGTGGACGTTCGCGCTCTCCTTGAGGCGCCCAATGACTCTGCCGAGCTCTTGTTTTAGCTGCTTGTCGGATTGTTTACAGGAGTCGTTTGTGTAGCTGTGGGTGTCCCGAAGGCGCTTGTACTGAGCAAGTATCCAAGCCCTCAGGGTCATTCCCGCGGCAAGATCACCCCGGGCGACATCTGCTTGAAGAACCTGAGCGAAGTCCTCGACCGATGGCTCCGAATCCAGCTCGCCCATGACCCGACGAACCGCGTCGGCGGCCTTCCTAACCTCCGCGTCGATGCGATCGGATTGTTCATAGATGTCATCCAGAACCGTCGGCAGCCCGAGGCCCATGAGCCAGCCCCGCAGTGGATCGGCGTCGACCGACATCGGGATCAGGGGGAGATCCTGACCGCCCGATCCTTCCTCGACGCGGTCGACGAGCACGAGTGACCACTCATCCTGATGAGTGGCTGCGGCAACTCCGGCCGCCTCGGCGAGAACTGCGGTAGCCCCTCCCGCCACGGCTAGCAGGATGTGCCCGTCGTGTGCGCCGATCGACTGCTCCAGCAGCTCGATGCTCTCGCGGCTCACCGCCAGGCTCGGCAGGATGCAGGCGTCGTGGATGATGATCTCGCTTGTCCCGGCGAGATCGGCCGCATCGAAGGATGCGATTCTCAACGCATGGACGAGCGTGCGTGCGAGCCCGTCGGTCGGCGTGTCTCCGCCTTCCACCCCGATGACGAGTACCTCGGTGGTTTCGTCGGTGCCCGTAGCCGCCGAGAGCTGAGAGACTGCTTTGAGTTCTTTTCGCAAGGCGCTTCCCGAGTGGGGTGAATGCGCGGCGTCCGTGTTTTCGTGACTCGGAGTCCGAGTGAAAGAGAGGTCGAAGAGACGCCGTGCGGCCTCATGGGGCGTCATGCAGTTTTGGAGTTCTTCTGCTCTTAATGGGCCGATCTTGTCTGGGTCTTCAAAGGGAGATGGTGCGCCGATATCGGCATGGCCTGCGATGTGAACAAGCAGCATGATTGACTCTTCTCCTTTGACTGGTGCGGGCGCACCCGTGAGGTGCTGGCAATGAGGCTCGCATCAGCATGCTCTGCTGCAGCCTGACTGCTTACTCGGCGGGCTGGTAGCGGGGTGGGTGCCCGTCTCGTAACAGTGCCACACCGGCGGTGGGTCCGCAGAGTTTCTACGGGTATAGAGTTTGGGTCGCATTGCCGAGATGGCAAGGAAAACTGTTAAATGTAGACCTGTATGACTCTCTTTGTCAAGGGCGTCATTGTTCTGCTCGAACGCTCGCCATGCCAACCGGGTGTCTGGTAATACTGTTCCGGGACGCAGAGCCGCGCCACCGTCCGAACGGAGTTGACGATGCACCTTGTCATGCTTGAAACCAACGGGAATCAGCGCTTCATCTTCTCCTCGCCGCGGCTGCGGGACAGCGTCGGAGCCTCGTCCCTGCTGACCAAGCTCCGGGAGTGGACGGAGCGGGGGCTCGTCTCCACCGGGGCGGCTGCAACTTGGTGCACGGCTCGCGGACTGCCCTACGGCCGGGAACCGCACGAGTCCCAGTGGGTCTCCGTGTCCTCCGGCAAGGTCATCTTCTTGGTGGATTCGGCCCAACAGGCCAAGGACGTCATCGGCGCCGTGACGCGTACGGCTCTCGCCAAGGCGCCCGGCATGGACGTCTCCGGGGCCTTCATCCCTCTGCCAGCGCCGTCGAACCCGCAAGACTCTGAGACCGCCTACGTCACCGAGAGCGCACTCAAGGAGATCCACGCGGAAGCAGCCCGCTACGCCCTCCAACGCCCGCCCGCTGAGGCGCGATTCTCCCAGCTGCCCTTCCTCGCCCGCGCCAAGGACTCCTCCCTGCCCGCCTCCCCGCCGCTGGCCACCCGGGACGAGGCCAAGGACGATCGCCAGGATGCGCTGTCGTTGGCCTCGCGTGTCCGGCGCTACGGGGCGTACCGGGCACGGCTTGATCTCCTGGACACGGGGGTCAAGCGCAGTTCCGACCTCTCAGACAAACAAGCACTGCTCACCCGAGACCCGACGATGCTGGCCAAGAAGCTCCATCAAGTTTTCGTTGAGGGCATCGAGCCGGTGGGTGATGAGGGCAGTCCTGAGCCTGAGGAGAGTATCTCGCGGGGAGCAGAGGAGCTCCGTCCGCTTGAGCACGCCATCCAGTCCAACCCGGATGCCAGCAGCACCGCCAGCTCGGTCACCGACTCCGGCGACTACACCTTCCTGTCCAAGGTCGCCGTCATCCACATCGACGGCAACGGTGTCGGCGGCATCATGAAGGATCTCAACTCTTCGAAGGACCGTGTCGCCCCAGACGTGTTCAAAGCCGAGGTCGGCTGCGACCGCGATGACCCCGACGCCCTGCGTCGTTTCCTCCTGGCGGTTAACGAGCGCCTGCAAAACGCAGTCGAGCACGCCTTCGCCGCAGCATGGACGCGAATCGACGAGCTGTCCGAACATGATGACGACCGGGCCGGGCGGGGGCACACTGTCATCCCGGTCGTCCCGGTGATCCTCGGTGGCGACGACGTCACCGTCATCACCAGCGGCGACTACGCCCTCCCCTTCGCCGCCGCCTACCTCCGCTACTACGAGGAGGCCACCGGCAACGACCCGATCCTGCGCTACCTCACCCCGCCCGAGGGCCAGGACACCGGCCCCATGACCGCCGCTGCCGGCGTCGCCATCGTCAAACGCAACTTCCCCTTCCACATCGCCTACGAGCTGGCCGAGAAATTGGTCGAGCGCGCCAAGAAGGTCGGCAAGACGGCGTGCCCGCCGTGCTCAACACTTGACTACCACGTCCTGTTCGACACCACGGTCCTCGACGCTTCGGAGGCCCTGCGCGGCTACGAGAGCTTCACCACCCGTCCCTTCCGCCTGCTCAACGACGAGATGTCGTCGGTGACGAGCACCCGCGATGACGGCTTCAGAACCTCCGGCTCCGGCGACGGCGAGGACAGCACATCCGCCGGCTTCTCGCCGAACGACCTTCGCCACGAGCCCTGGGAGGTGACCTGCCGGCGCGTCGCCCGATTCAAGGGGGTGTCCCTCGGCAGCGCCGACGAGAGCCGAAACGAGACCGACCTCGAACCGTTCCCACGCACCCGGGCGGCGCGCATCCGCGGGCTGCTGTCCGCGGCGGTGCGGGAACGAGTCGCTCATCGTGACGACGACGTGACGGACGCTCCGACCGCTGAGGCCGCGGACTGTGAGACTCCGGGCTCCGAGGCGTCTGAGAAGAAGGAGGACTGGGTCCCACCGTCGTTCGTCAGTGCCTGGAACGAGTGGGGGGCGGCCCGCAAGGATGTCGGCGACTGGATTGACACCGAGCTGGGCGGCCTGGGCGCCGTGTTCGACCTTCTGGAGCTCTCCGACCTCCTCCCGCCTTCCTTCTTCGAGCTCCCCCTCCCCCGCCTGGGGGAGACCACCAACACAGCATCGGAGGCCACCGAATGAGCCCCTCATCCCCGACCTCCTTCCCCCTGTCGGTCACCTTCCACTCCGACTGGGGCGTCACCACCGGAACCGGCATCGCCGGCGGCGTGGACTCCGTCGTCGAGAAGGATGAGCGCGGCCTGCCGATCGTGCGTGCGACCGTGCTCGCCGGCGTCGTGCGGGAGCAGTCGCTCCTCGCGGCCCAGGCAC
>ERZ773003.1484-NODE-1484-length-13605-cov-4.274391_pt1 | contig 13605 bp, 10 predicted proteins | sample MGYA00580668_ERZ773003 | MGnify/ENA primary metagenome ERZ773003 (study PRJEB29015, sample SAMEA2738002) | human oral metagenome | biome: human oral; feature: human-associated habitat; material: dental | place: China | collected 2126 ... | reverse complement strand
CGGAGTTGCGATATTGTTGATAAACGACATCAAATCCATTAGACGCTCCAAAAAACATTATCGATTCGAATATCGTTAGCGCTGTCCCCCGTCATTTGAAAAGGACTGCTTCCTCTATAGTAAAACATCATCATTCTCGATTACATTGAGCTTGCGTATTGGAAGATAATTAACTCATCTTCAAAACACCCATATAGGTGTGAACCAACTCATAAAGTGCAGAACGGCTCAAGGCGACACATGACTTATGCGTAAGCACAAAGCCAGTAATTGCTGCATCAAAATCCATAGTCATCCTAGAGGCCACGCCCACAAGAGACGAAATCAACATGCCTCTCCTAATAATGACGTTACTCTGCCATCCGGAATGGGACAACCGCTCGAGAAGCCTCTCAAAAAATGTTTACTCCAGCGATGACGCAAGAAAGGTTATTCTTCGTCTCTGCAAACCCCATGGCTAATGTAATGGATTCAGAGATTTTCCCGCACCTCCCTTTAACACATATCGAACCCTTTCTTGAACCATTTAATAATCCGAGTTCTGTCCGAGACTCAAAAATGATTATTTCCCTTGCAATAGATTACACGCTACACAAGTCGCTGGGCGACCAAAACAACTTCTTCTACCATTGAAGTAACTGGCTTGCCAGCTACGCGTGACACAGATGATGGAGTTCGCTTGTGTTTTATGTTTCGCCTCAGGCGTTCTTCCACCTCAAAGCTTTTCGAGATAAGATGACGACGTGTAAAATTAACCATGTCAAGGGTAACGCCATCTACAGTCCTATTCCCAAGCGTTAAAATCATTACTCCCCTTGTCACGCGTACCATCTCATTCAGCGATTCCTGATAACCACGAAGAAACCGCTCTACTTTAAGCTGCTTCTTGTCACAAATTGTACCAACCTGTTTGAGAATCTCAGTATCAATGATTTTGATTGCTGTATTGTTTGAGACTGTGCTACGCGACCCTCCCAAACTGCGCGAGTCCACAGCCCCATAACTAGCAAGTTCCCACCCCTCAAGTTTCAAATCTTTCGCATCAATCCATGCCATTGCAAGCGTAGAATACTGCCCATAAGGAATGGTTGTTGCGTTATCTCCATAAGGTGGCGAGGTTATGCAAATGTCAACAGATAAGTCGCCCAGATTTTTCAGGAACTTGATTGAATCGCCCTGATTGAGCTTGATGCCGCCCTTTGGTGCCCCGCGATCAAACATGGTCTTTTCCGAGTCAATTTTCTGTAAGTAGTCACTGATCACTCCGTCTTTGATTCTATCAATCTGGGTCTGTGGGCGTATATGCAGCTTATAAGTCGAGCTACGGGAATTACAATACTTACGTACGATATCAATTAGCATGTACCAGAAGAAAAGTCGGTTTTGATTACTTTGAACCCGCAGAACTGCTTCTCGTACTTTAGTGAGGCTCTTCGCGATTTCTGGTCTAAACCATTTGTCCCTGCCGTGGAAATCCAATGGCTCTACATCGCTGCTTTTATCAAGAAGCGTCTGTCTCACCAACGCAAGGTCATCCTCAAACGTGTTGCCATCGATACCTTCCAACTTCACCCGTGTGATAAGGATAGCTAGAGGATTGATGTCTGAGCCCATTATCATAGAGCCATTGTTGATACAACGAGCCTCATAAAGCGATGTTCCTGATCCCACGAACGGGTCAAGTATGATGGGAGAGCCTCCTGATTGGAGATATTCTCTAAGAATGTCACGCTGAACCGGCGCTACCATAACGCCTGGATAAAGCGATGTGCCATGGATGTCCTCTGATCTTCGGTATTCCGAATAAGGTGATATGGCTGTTTTCTGTCCCATGTCAATACACCAACAATTATAGAAGCTGAGATGGATAGGCAACCCTTGACTGATATCGGGCAAATTCAGTAAGGATGCCTTCGGCTATATTGCTCCGCAAACGAGCAATGCGTCGGACACCAAAGTCATATTGCCCATTATTATCATATGTGATATCCCACTTCAATTCTGAGAGCCCAAAGACAGCCAGATGCAAGAGTTTCGTTACCTCATCATTCTCTTTCAGCTGACCCTCCTCGACTAGTTCTTTGTATTTTTCAGACTTGCTTTTGACCATATCAAGCATCGTGTTGCCGTGCTGTAACCATCCATGCTCAAGTGGACCGTCTGACAATCTATCTTGTTCAAATGTCTTTGCTTTGCCATCATCGTTATACACGCACAAATCTAATAACCATGATGGAAGGTGAAGATAATCTAAGAAACAAACACAGCAGAGGGGACTTTGGTCTAGCGAAGTGCCCCCTGCCTTGTCCACTGTTTCGTATGGAATTAGCAGAGTGGTGCTCTGAGAGACTTTCGGTCGGGGGATTCCCCCTTGCTTATTCTTTCTAACTTTAGCTAATTTTGCGAGAACTAGACTTTGTTCCTGAGTTTTGCGTGTACCATCACTTCTCACCGAAATACTGCAAGGCTGACACAGGAGTATGTAACAATCACTACTTATACCATCAGGTGCAGGCATCGTATAAATATCACCTAGATATGTTGGCATATGATGTTCTGCTAAATCTCGCCCAGAAATATAAGCATCTTTATAGGATAGTGACATATCATCTATCTCATCCAAGGCTTTATTGGAATTTAGAAATTTCCTATACCACTCCTCATCAAAGCTATCTAGCAACCTAATTGATGGGTTGCTTTTGCATGCCTCGCGTACACTAAATGACAGTTCATCAGAACTCCGACTCTGCATCAGCCTTAACAGATTTTCGGAGGCATGACAACCCTCTTTCTCTGCATTTTTCGCTATCTTAAGCAAAGCGGACAACTCCACATTCCCCCACGCCTTTTTGGTTGTTACTTGTTCAAACGCTTCTCGAACAGCAAGACCCATTTCGTATAACGCATGAGCAGCAACCACCATCTCTAGACCTTTAACCATATCTCGTGGTTCCTGCAATCTCTTTTTCATGACTGCTGCTGCTGTAATTCCCATTCCAAATTGTTCTTCGCTTAGCTCTAGTTCCTCTTGCTCACTCTGAGCTTCATTGGTCATAATGCCCGGAATAACATTGTGATTTTCACTGCCGAGGACTCTTTTTACGAGTTGATATCCCGCCTTATCATATCTTCCCAAGTCTACTTTAAAGGTATTAATGTTCTTGAGACTTAAGTCAAATAACACTAAGATATATTTATTAGTTTCGGAATGACTGAGAACGAGTTCTTCTTGCACTTCGAGCCAATCCATCACCTTTTTTCTCTTTACTTCTACTGTTCCCTTAAGCATTTCAGACAGTGAATCCGCTGCATTTTCGGTAGGTTTAAATGTATTCTCGACATTAAATATCTCAAAGAATCGCTCTTTTTCTCTCTCTGGTATTTTTTCCCAATACTCTTGTAACTGATTGTCACGTACATCAGACCCTTGCAGCTTTTCATCAATATCAAAAAGATGCAAACCATACTTCTCAAAATCAAGCTGCTTTACCTTGTTGATTTTTTGTTTGTCGTTTTTGTTGACCTCAAGGACGTTTGCAGCTGCCTCTATTCCAATACCGTTCTCCTCTGCCTCTACATCGAAATCGTCATCCACGAGAATGATTTGGGTGATACCGGCCGTTTTGATAAGATTTTCGAGACGCTCCTTCGGATCATATCCTGATGACATTAGCGTACCTCTACCTTCGATAAGTCGATTCTAAATCGGAAACGATTGCCAAAGACATTCCTGACATCTTCGAGAGTAATGCTGCATTCCTCCGCATCAAGCAACTGACGGGATATATATAAGCCTAGCCCGCGGCCCCTGCCCTCACCTTTACGTGACACGAAGGGTTCGAAGAGAGACATCTCGACTGAGTTATGAATGCCCCATCCATTGTCATACACAAGAAGGTAAGGGTCTTTGAGTTCAATAGTGATTTTAGGATCACTTACGGCCTTGAGTTTGATAGCTTCGAGTAGCCAGTAGCAGCTATTATCTATGAGGTTGTCCACTACCTGAGATAGTCTACCTTGGTTCATCCTCACATTATAGTTGCTACCACGAACTTCGATATCTATCCCCTTCTCGACTAGCTTAGGACGGGCATACTCCGCCGAGTCCTTGGCAAATGCGAGAACGGAAAACATATCCTTCCGATTGCGCACATACTTCAATGATGAATCTAGGTGTGCAACTTCTTTCGTAAGCGCATTTGCCATACTTATTATGCGAATAGCTGACCCGTTTATTTCTCTGTCTTGGTGTTGGACGCTATTTCTACTCTTAATGGCCTGCGCCTCTTTGATTATTCTTTGGGCAATGTTGGACGCCTCATGAGACACGGACTCGGCAGCTATTCCCAACCCGGCAAGTTCCCACGCATCGTTAACACTAACTTCTGCGCCATCAAGTCGTTGTATGAGAACATCAACAGCTGCTTTACCGCGCTCCGCTACTTTTGTAAACTCAGGACTATTCAATTTGGTCGTACCGTATGATTCAAGAACGCAATCAAATGTCCTCTTTGCACTTGCTGCTAGATCCCTGGTCTTTGCAGAGCTTTCGATGCCTGCAACATTTTCAGTGTGCTCTTTAATAAATTCGTTGTATCCACGTCGTACGACTGTTTGGAGTTGTGCCGTCATGTCAAGCCAATAGGCAAGTATCCGCTTTAAGTTGCGAGAAAAAGCATCATCACGAAACGCTTCCCTATTGCTAGTCTCAACCAATTTTGCGTTCTTCTCAGCCGAGATATTAATGTAGCCAATGGTATTCGCCGGTCGAAGTGTGAACCAAGATCTTCCGCTTGACCATTGCTGGGCAAAAGCGATGATATCCTTTACAGGAACACCAAATCCGTCACGATAGACGCGAACCCCCTTCATAGCGTCAATATATTGAGCTGGGTTTTCTATGTCCGGATAGTTACCAACGCTTGATTGACGTGCAACATAGTCGATTCTTCCCGTAAAATCGCCAGGATCATATGGCATCTCATCATTATCGCGTTCAATCTTATCTATTTCATCAAGCCTGAACGAGAATGCAGCTTGGAGAAAGGTCTCATCCTCTCCTACATACGAAACATCAAAGGCTTTAAGCAACTTACTTCTCTTCGAAATCAGCCACTCGTAGAATTCCTTACCATTGTCCTGCGCTATATAACGCCGCCAATCAATAAGTGCATCACCCTTAGATAAATCTCCAAGATAGTGGGTACTTATCTTCCCCTGCACGCACATTATGCGGCAGGAATAATTTAAGTTATATGTAAGCAACGCATGCTTCAGTATCACGCTCGATTGCTCGCGAAGATCAATTGGCTCATCATCCACATTCAGCTCGACACTGAAGCCAAGATTGCTGGAGTAGGGAGAAATGATATCAATGAAATGCTCCTGTAAGGCACGTTTATCTTTCCATTGCTCAACATTTTCAAGACCATATATTCTGATTGTCGTACCATGACTGCGACCGAATCCCTCTGCTGAACGTATAGGTACCGGTATATTTGAAAGTGCATTTTCACCTTCGAACTGTCCCCAATTGATAAGTACGTTAAGTGTCTCACTCTCAACTGTCTTTGTAACCATCTCAAGAATTGATCCAAGACGCTGAGCTCCCAAGCGGCCCAATCCTTTGTCGCCTAAGGGTGTACGACCCCTTGGAGTTGTTTCTCCGAGACGCTTCATTTCGCGCTTCTTACTAGCCGATATTGTGAGCCATCCGCGCTCAATGTCTTTTTCCGCCATACCGAAGCCATCATCGGCGATTTCAATCATGCCACGTATGTTGCCAGTCTCTTGATTCTCAACCTCCATGGGAACACCATCTTGCAAGCAATACCATTTATTTGTAAAGATGGATATTTGCGAACGGCTCGCATCTGCATCATAGCAATTTTTCGCAAGCTCAGAAAGCGCCTGATAATCATCAGTAATAAGATCCTCGCCAAGCTTGAAGATGACTGAAGGGTGAACTTGAAACGTAAGCTCTTTGTTTATCTTGGACATCCTCCACCTCGCATCTAACCTTGCTAAACACAGTACAAAACTGTATTATAACGCTTCATTATCGGAGAATGGACAAGTTCGTTAATCGAGCTTGAAACCATATAACACTTCTAAAATCAGGCCTCTGACAAGAAGTCGGTTAGCTTGGTTATCTGCCAATTCTGCTTGTCGGAAAATCCAAAGTTGCAGAACAAATTCCTCTTTTATCCAGCCGTTCAAGAATTCGTCCATCAGGTTGTCAGTAAGCTTTCCAGCGCAAAAACATAAGCGGACGATACTGCTGCTATGGACTATTTCTTTGCGCTCCTTGGAGGTGTAGGCAAAAACCTTGGCCTGTATATGGTACGCAAATACCATTAGAGCTTGCCTCCAGCTTCCTACGACTTCTATCTTAGTCTTCTTGATCTCCTACCATCATGATAGATATCTGGTCAGCCTCGCCTTTTCGTAAATCTTCGTCTTATGATTCGCTTTATGAACATATCGAAGTAAAACACTGACTCGAAATAGCATGAGCACGTCCAAAACGCCATCATGCCCGATATGGTGACGTAGCGGGATAGTCCACCGTATCCTAGGCGGAAAAGACAAGATAGGGATAGGGATTTTGCACCATGCGATTGCTTTTCTTTTTCTGGCGCTTAATTTTGGCATATATTCCGAGGTAGAGAAAATATCTTCTTATGTATTCTGCAAATACCGTTATGGCATTTCTTTTTTGAGATAAGCATGCGCCCAACAGTAGCCATGCGACAGATTAGCGTCATGACAGCCCCGCATCAATCGCAACACCTTCATACAATCCTTTGGAGGTTCGCTAGCCCACTTCTCTCAAACCAGAGCGGCTTGCACCGCATATCTCGCATAGCCCGACTCTAGAGAACTCTTTCGAAAGCACTGCAATCATCGCGTACTCTCCTCTGATACAAGTACGAATTGACCCGGCATCCTATCTCCTTTCAGAATTTAAGTGAAACCTTTTCTTAATCGCTTCAGCTCTATACGGGTTTTAATAAGCTCGCGGTGCAGATTCTCTTCGATCTCGTTAATATCATCAGGAAGAAAGGTCAGTGATTTCTTAGATCGATAGAGGCCAGAGAGACCCTCTGCGTTGTACCTTTCAGTCAGGCTTTGAACATTGCATCACTTACGTTGTTTGTGCGGCAAAAATCAAAGGGCCTTACATTGAACCGCCTCCCATCTCTTGGACATAAGAAATGGGAGGCTTTTTATGCGTATAGATCGTAGGGTAAAGTACGATGTAGAGGTGAGGAGAAAGGCAGCAGAGCTCTTTGCTTCCGGTATGGGATTTCGTACGGTTGCAAGTACTCTTTCTGCTCCACTCTCAACTGTAAAAACATGGCACCATATATACCACGCGTTTGGAAGCGAGGTGCTACTGACCATGGATGGCAAGCAAGCTCTCTATACCTACGAGCAAAAAGTTGCTGCAGCAAGAGCTGTCATTGAGGACGGCATGACAAAGACTGAAGCGATGTCCAAGTTTAAGATTATGTCGCTGGCACCACTTGAGCGTTGGTGCAGGCTCTACCGTACAGGTGGCGCAGAGGCTCTTAAGCCAAAGCCAAAAGGAAGACCTAAAGGCTCTAAGTCCAAGCCACAGAAACGCACCCGCGAGCAGGAACTTGAGGAGCGGTGCCTAAGGCTTGAGACCGAGGTAGCCTACTTAAAAAAATTGCGCGCCCTGGTCGAGAAAGACGAGCTCTGACCGGGGTAAAGGCTGAGATTGTGAGTGCTTTGCGGGTCGAGGGATACTCTTTGTCCTATTTGCTGGAGTGCTCAGGGCTTTCAAGGTCTACCTACTACTACGCACGAGCTCACCCAGCAAAGCCGACACGCCCAGAGCTACACTGCGTGGTTGCAGAGATTTTCTCGCGTACTACAAACGGCTGTGGTCACAGACAGATAGCCATGTGTCTGCGCGCTGAGCTGGGTGTAAGAATCGCCGACAAGACTGTTCTTAAAATCATGCGTGAGATGGGTATTCGCTGTAGGATACGACGTGAGACAGACTATCACCGCTATAGCTCCTATAAAGGTGTTGTCGGTAAGACCTTTGAAAACGTCATAGGACGTGACTTTTCTGCTGATGGCCCATGGAAGAAGATGGGTACCGACGTCACAGAGTTCAAGCAGGCGTGGGGCAAGGCATACTTTGCTCCTGTCTATGACTTTGGAAGCAAAGAGATTGTTGCATGGAGCATAGCGAGAGGTCCAAACATGGTTCAGCAAATAGCTCTTCTCGATCAACTTTTAGCGAAGATACCTAAAGGCACAACTCCGATTCTGCACAGCGATATGGGTTGGCAATACCAGCACAGCGCATGGTGCAGGCGACTAAAAGATGCAGGGGTTGTCCAGAGCATGTCCAGAAAGGGTAACTGCATAGACAACGGTGCCACCGAGCAAGTCTTTGGCCATATGAAAGACGAGTTCTTCCGAGGAAGAACGTGGTCTAACTTTGAGTCTTTCAAAGCAGATTTGGACGCATATGTTATGTACTGGAATACACAAAGGCGTCAGGTTAAACTAAAAGGACTGACCTGGAGGAGTTCTGAAATCAGTCCTTGGTGACCTAGCTCTCTATTAAGTTTGTCCAAGTTTTGGGACGCAGTTCAAATTGGATACCCCTCTGGCTAATATCAGAACAAATGCATTTTATAAAAAGTTGGACTACGTCGAGAACAATCGGTCAGAAGATACCGTATTCTACAAGAAATCACTTAGGTAATCAGAATGGCAAACGCAATCACTATAAGCAGAATAGTCTCGAGTCTAATCCTGCTGTTATGTCCAACCTTGTCTGCATCTTTTTATTGCGTATACGTACTCACAGGAATAACGGATTTTCTAGATGGTTTCATCGCAAGAAGAACCCGTACCACAAGTCAGCTTGGAGCAAAAATAGATATGATGGCAGATACAATCTTTGTAGTGGTCTGCCTTGATAAAATTCTTACCTGAAATCAGATTTCCACTTTGGATCTACATCTGGATCGTTGTTGTAACGATAATCAAGATAATCAATATCATTTTAGGTTTCATGGTGAACAAAAAATATCCCGCAGTGCACAGCGTGATGAATAAGATTACCGGTGTGATACTTTTTCTCTTACCACTAACATTTGCACGAATCGACCTACGCATAGTGGAGCATTCGCATGTGTTGTAGCAACCTTTGCTGCGATACAGGAGGGACATTGGATCAGGACCGGAAAGGCTGATGTTAATGATTAAGTGCGAAATGGTTGAATTTTACGCCACGAAATTTAACCAAAGTACTCATAAAATGTAAATGCCACTTGGTGGATTAGGGAAATGTACCAACTTATACTTGGCTTAGAAATGTTAATTATTCTAGCAAAGGTGGTACAAATATGAGAAAGACATACCTTGATAATGTTCGCTGGATCACAGTAGTTCTCGTTGTTATCTATCATGTCATTTACATGTATAACGGTGTCACAGATTACGGTGTCATTGGACCATTCTGGGATTTTCAGCCCCAGGATACATTCCTGTATTTGGTATATCCCTGGTTCATGCTGCTGCTTTTTGTAGTTTCAGGGATGGCAGCCCGATTCGAATTGGAGCGGAAGAATACGAAGATTTTCTTTAAGGCAAGGACGCGAAAACTTCTGGTACCTTCCACAATAGGACTTGTTGTATTTCAGTGGATCCTGGGATATTACAACATGCAGATTGCCGGTGCCTTTGATCAGATGGGAGCCCTTCCGAAGCCGGTGCTTTTTCTGATCATGGCGGCTAGTGGAATTGGCCCACTCTGGTATATTCAGCTGCTCTGGTGCCTGATTTTGGCCCTCCTTTGGGTCCGTAAGATCGAGAAGGACAGACTCTACCGCCTAGGTGAAAAGGCAAACTGTATCCTTCTTTTCCTTTTTACCTTCCTGATATACGGAGCCGCCCAGGTCCTCAATACACCAATCATCGTCGTATACCGATTTGGCATTTATGGAACAGGATTCTTCATCGGATATTTTGTCATGTCTCACGAATCTGTGATGGAGAGAATGGAAGAGCACTGGACCCTGTTCACGGCAGCAGGTCTGATTGCAGGGCTTGTATTCACCATTCTTTACTGGGGAAAATCCTACCCGGATCATGAAGTGCTCGATACCTTCTGCTGTAACGCTTTTGCATGGTTGGGTACTTTGGGCGTTCTGGCCTTTATGAAGAAATGGGGTAATTTTGTAAACAGTTTTAGTTGCTGGATGAGCTCAAAGTCCTGGGGACTCTATATATTCCATTACCTGCCGATCGCAGCGACTGCCTTCTACTTGAAAAAATACCTCCCGAACCTTGCACCTCTGGTAGTCTATCTGCTGACAGCCGCAGCTGGTTTTGCAGGTGCAATCGTATTATATGAAATCATCAGCCGCATTCCGGTACTCCGCTGGTGCGTTCTGGGAATCCAAGGAGAGAGAAAGAAATGAGCTTTGCCGAGAATTTAGTAGAACTTAGAAAATACCATGATTTTTCCCAGGAAGAACTGGCGGACATGATCGGTGTTTCCCGCCAGACCCTCTCAAAATATGAGACAGGAGAGTCTCTTCCGGATATCGAAAAATGCAAACGCTTTGCGAATGTCTTCGGGGTCACCATAGACGATCTGATTTCCTATGATAAAAAGAATGAAGATAATCTAGGACTGGGCGTTCCGCCAAAAGGAAAGCACATTTTCGGAATGGTCAAGGTTGGTGATAAGGGGCAGATTGTGATCCCTGTCAAAGCCCGTCAGGTATTTAATATTAATCCCGGGGACAGTATTATTGTGCTGGGAGACGAACAACAGGGCATTGCTTTGATCAAGGAAAAAGGAATTTTGGAAATGCTGAATTCAGCGATGAAGATGAAATGAGAGATGAGTTCGAATCAATGGAGGTGTACAATCTTGAATCTTTGGATGACCAAAGACTGGAAGTATATGCTAAGCTCACCAACAATCAACTGCGCAATCGTTTAGACCCTGCCCGTGCACTTATGATTTGTGAGTCTCCTTTTGTGGTAGAAACTGCCCTCTTATCTGGTTGTGTACCTTTGTCTTTTCTCACTAATGCTTCACATCTTGAGGCTGTCCAACAACTTATTCAGAACTACTGTTCAGTAGATGATGTTCCAATTTTTGTACTGTCTGACAATCAGATAGAAAAACTCACTGGATACAGAATGACTAGGGGCATCATTTGTGCTATGAGGAGACCTCAAGCTAGACCACTAGAGGAGATTCTCAGTACTTCAAAGCACATTGCCGTTTTGGAAGATCTTGTTGACGTAAATAACGTAGGCGCAGTTTTTAGATCAGCTGCGGCACTCAATGTAGATGCTGTTATCTTGACTGCTAAATGTGCCGACAACCTTTCTAGGCGCGTTCTGCGTGTTTCTATGGGAACGGTTCTTAATGTGCCTTGGACTCGCCTAGATGAAGAGACAACCTCACTAGATCTTATAGAAAAGCTCAAGGCTCATTCTTTTATCACTTGTGCTCTTGCGCTTACAGATTCTGCAGTACCTCTAAATAAAGATCTGGTAAAAGGCAAAAAAGCCGCATTATTCTTTGGTAGTGAAGGCTATGGTCTTGACGAGAGAACCATCGAGGCTTGTGACATTACTACTATCATTCCTATGTCACATCAGGTAGATTCACTTAACGTCGCCGCATCATCTGCCGTAGCATTTTGGGAACTCTTTGCTCGATAGCTTGGTGAAGAATACTTTTATATATGACACAAAAACGGCCACCTACAAGCGTAGATGGCCGTTTAACTTAGATTATGAGAGAGATTACTCTTCTGAAGGAGTGGAGGAGCCTTCGTCGTTGATGTTCTTATCTACAGGCGTAAAGGTATTCTCACGCTTGAGGATATTCATAAACTCCTCGCCGGTAATAGTTTCTTTCTTCTGTAGATAGTGAGCAATTTCATGCAGTTTAAAACGATTCTCTTTAAGCGTTTGAAGCGCACGCTGGTGACCCTCTTCAACAATACGTCTAACTTCAGCGTCAATCTCTTCAGCAGTTGCTTCAGAGCAGGTGAGGGAAGAGCCACCGCCAAGATAGCGGCTTTGCTGTTGGCTTAGGGTAACCATGCCAAGCTTGTCAGACATGCCGTACTGGGTAACCATTGCGCGTGCAATTGCTGTTGCACGCTCAATATCATTGGAGGCACCATTGGTCATCTCGCCAAAAATAAGCTCCTCAGCTGCGCGACCGCCACAGAGAACAGCAATCTCATCCATGGCTTGACTCTTACTCATCAGATAACGCTCATCGTCCTCAACCTGCATGGTAAAGCCAAGGGCTCCGCCAGTACGAGGAACAATGGTGATCTTAGTAACAGGAGCATCGTTTTTCTGAATGGCGCCCACAATTGCATGGCCAGTCTCGTGATAGGCTACAACGTCTTTCTCGTGCTCAGAGAGAACAGTATTCTTCTTCTTTGCGCCGGCAATAACAACGTCAACGGATTCTGTAAGATCTTCAGTGGTAACACGACGACGACCAAAGCGAACAGCACGAAGAGCTGCCTCGTTGATGATGTTTGCAAGGTCTGCACCAGATGCTCCTGGCGTGGACTTAGCAACGATAGAGAGGTCAACGCCTGGCTCCATCTTTACATCATTGGCGTGAATCTGAAGAACTGCCTCACGACCTTTAAGGTCTGGAAGCTCAACAGGAATACGGCGGTCAAAACGGCCAGGACGCAAAAGCGCCTTGTCCAAGGTTTCTGGGCGGTTGGTTGCTGCAAGAACAACAATACCCTTGTGGTTATCAAAGCCATCCATTTCTGAGAGCAGCTGGTTTAAAGTCTGCTCACGCTCATCGTTGGAATTGAGAGAAGCATCACGGCGCTTACCAACCGCATCAATCTCGTCAATAAAGATGATGCAAGGTGCCTTCTCATTTGCTTGCTTGAAGAGGTCACGGACTTTAGCGGCTCCGCGTCCAACAAACATCTCAACAAACTCAGAGCCAGCAATCTGGAAGAAAGGCACGCCGGCTTCACCAGCAACTGCCTTAGCAATGAGGGTTTTACCAGTACCTGGAGGGCCTACAAGCAAGGCACCACGAGGGCAGCGAGCACCAATCTCTTTGTATTTATCAGGAGTCTTAAGGAAGCTAACAATCTCTTGCATAGATTCTTTAGCCTCTTCTTGACCAGCAACGTCTTTAAACGTAATGCCCGTGTCTTCTCCCTTAATTTCTTTTGCGCTTGAGCGGCCAAGATTGCCGCCAAGACCTCCCCGCGCGCCACCATTATCAAGCTGCCCAATATCTCCGCCTCCCTGCCCCAGCTCAAGGCCGCCATCGCCGAGCTGCGGGCCCGCGGGCACGAGCTGCCCGACTACCCCGACTCCCCGTCCTCCGACGCCGAGCGCGAGGTCCGCGCCCGCTACGACGCCGTCAAGGGCAGCGCCGTCAACCCGGTCCTGCGCGAGGGCAATTCGGACCGTCGGGCCCCGCGGGCCGTCAAGGCCTACGCCCGCTCCCACCCGCACTCGATGGGGGCGTGGAGTCCCGACTCGCGCACCCGCGTGGCCACCATGGACGGGGGCGACTTCCGGCAC
>ERZ773003.1480-NODE-1480-length-13620-cov-4.769775_pt1 | contig 13620 bp, 9 predicted proteins | sample MGYA00580668_ERZ773003 | MGnify/ENA primary metagenome ERZ773003 (study PRJEB29015, sample SAMEA2738002) | human oral metagenome | biome: human oral; feature: human-associated habitat; material: dental | place: China | collected 2126 ... | reverse complement strand
CCTTCGCTCGTTTAGAAATAATAACCCCGATAAGGGGACGGAAACAAATAGAAAGATTTCTATTAGGTTCTGGTACTAGTTTAGAAATAATAACCCCGATAAGGGGACGGAAACTAAATATCCAATATGCATCTTATCTGTAGTATTCGTTTAGAAATAATAACCCCGATAAGGGGACGGAAACTTTCTATTTACAGCTAATGAAAAATTACAATATGCGTTTAGAAATAATAACCCCGATAAGGGGACGGAAACTCAGTACCGCCCTAAGTTCCTCATTATCTGTATACTTAGTTTAGAAATAATAACCCCGATAAGGGGACGGAAACATACAGTAGCCCAGCTAAAAGTTTTAAAAGTATTGTTTAGAAATAATAACCCCGATAAGGGGACAGTGAGTAAATAGATCTTAGCGTGGCATTACTTGTGTTGAAAATCTTTTATGATTAATATGCTACAGGTAATCATTAGAGTGTGGGCGATGAACTTTTTTGCAACTCAATCTTTTTAGCGCTTAGCCTTTTCGATAAAGCGAGTTACAAATTTAACAGGCGAGGACTGTTTGAGCGTCAGCTCGCCCGGTTTTGGCGAGCAAGCGAGTTCCGCAGCCTGTGTAAAATTTGTCGAAGCTTTGAGAAAGGGCTGCGAGTAAGATTGAGTTGCAAAAAGAGTTCATCCTATACCCAATCAACTTGAATCGTCAAAAATCGTTCATCCTATACCCAAGCAATATCAGGAATCAAAAATCGTTTTCCTGACATATATTTATTTTTTATTGCTTTTTAATAATAATTGTGTTATAGTTTTCCATGTGTGGAATATAGAGATTAAAACAGGGGAGTTAGTTCACCCTTAAACAATAATCGAGCTATAATAATAGTGGAGTTTCCATGCAAATATTTTTTTGACCACCCATAAGGGTTAAGGCCATACGGACAGCCGGGTCAACTGCCGATTGGCAACTTTAGTTGCCTTATTGATTGAGTTAAAAGCTCGAATTTTATAAGTTGGTTACTTTATAAACCATAGTGCCAAAAGGCACATCAACTTGTGAAACGGTCAATAAGAGTAGTAAAAGTAAAATGTTTGCTATATAGACTCTCATACTATTATTATCACAACTTTTATTAGTTGTGAGTTTATATATGTTTATGACCGCAAGCAAGTGTGAAAGCACTTGCTTTTTTAGTGCAAAAGCCGGGTGTAACAACCCTTAAGCTTATGCATAAGATAAAACAATAAAATTTGGAGGCGGCTATGGATCAGAGCAGAGCACCAATTCATGAAGCATTGGAGAAATTTAGAAAAAAAAGGGTAGTACCCTTTGATGTGCCGGGGCATAAAAGAGGCAGAGGCAACAAAGAATTAAAAGACTTTTTGGGAGAGACCTGTGTAGGCATAGATGTAAACTCTATGAAACCGCTTGATAACCTTTGCCATCCGGTATCGGTGATAAAAGAAGCGGAACAACTGGCAGCGGAGGCATTTGGGGCGGCACATGCCTTCCTGATGGTAGGAGGTACAACCTCGGCAGTGCAAAGCATGTTACTTGCCGTATGTAAAAGGGGAGATAAGATAATACTTCCGAGAAATGTACACCGTTCGGTTATAAATGCCATGGTACTTTGCGGTGCCGTACCGGTGTATGTCAATCCGGATGTAGACCAAAAGCTTGGAATAGCCTTGGGCATGAAGGTGTCACAGGTGGAAGAGGCAATCAAAGAAAACCCGGATGCGGTGGCAATATTTGTAAATAACCCTACCTACTACGGTATATGCTCGGACATAAGATCCATAGTAAAACTGGCGCATGACAATGATATGTATGTGCTTGCAGATGAAGCACACGGAACACACTTTTATTTCGGAGACAATTTACCTATAGATGCAATAAGTGCAGGTGCGGACATGGCAGCAGTAAGTATGCACAAATCCGGAGGCAGTCTTACACAAAGCTCCATACTTTTGATAGGTAAGGAAATGCATGAGGGCTATGTAAGACAGATCATTAATCTTACACAAACCACCAGTGCCTCATATTTACTTCTGGCGAGCCTTGATATATCGAGAAGAAACCTTGCACTGCGTGGAAAGGAAATATTTGCACAGGTAATGGATCTGGCGGAGTATGCCAGAAAAGAGATATCGAATATCGGAGGTTATTATGCCTATTCTTCTGATATGATCAACCATGACAGCATATATGACTTTGATAAAACCAAACTTTCTATTTATACATTAGATATAGGACTTGCAGGCATAGAGGTGTATGACAAACTTAGAGATGAGTACGATATACAGATAGAATTCGGAGACATGGGAAATATCTTAGCCTATCTTTCAATAGGTGACAGAAAACAGGACATAGAAAGACTGGCAAGCTCTCTGGCGGAGATAAAGAGACTTAACAGCAGAGGAAAGGAAGGGCTTATGTCTCACGAGTACATAAGTCCGGAACTGGCGGTATCCCCACAGGCGGCATTCTATGCGGATAAGGAGCAACTGGATTTACAGGAAACATCAGGCAGGATCTGCTCGGAATTTCTTATGTGTTATCCGCCGGGGATCCCTATACTTGCACCCGGAGAGATGATTACGGATAGAATACTTGACTATATTATATATGCCAAGGAAAAGGGTTGTTCAATCACAGGACCGGAAGATCCCGATATTAATAAATTAAATGTATTAAAGTTACCTATACAAATGTTTTAGAAGGAGGTAGATTATGGAATTATGGTTTGCAGAAAGGCATACTCAAAATGTAAAATTTTCTATTAGAGTAGATAGGCAGTTGTATAGCGGTCAAAGCGATCATCAAAGAATAGATATATTTGAATCAAAGGAATTCGGAAGATTTTTAACACTGGACGGCTTTATGATGCTGACGGAAAAAGATGAATTTATCTATCATGAAATGATTGCCCATGTACCTATGGCGGTGCATCCGAATGTTGAGAAGGTATTGGTAATAGGAGGCGGAGACGGCGGTGTGGTAAGAGAGCTTTGCAAATACCGTGATATCAAGCATATAGACTTGGTAGAAGTCGATCCCTTGGTCGTAGAAGTTTGCAGAGAGTATCTACCTTCCGTAGCTTGCAGGCTTGATGATGAGAGAGTGCATATAAGACATGATGACGGACTTAGATTCTTACGCTCCGTAGAAAATGAGTATGATTTGATTATAGCCGATACCACAGATCCTTTTGGACCGAGCGAGGGGCTTTTTACCAAAGAGTTTTACGGAAGCTGCTACAAGGCACTTAAAGAGGACGGAATAATGATGAACCAACATGAAAGTCCTTTCTATGAAGAAGATGCCATTACTACCCAAAAGATACATCAGCGTATCATATCAAGCTTTCCGATAAGCAAGGTATATCAGGCACATGTACCAAGCTATGCTACCGGACACTGGCTGTTCGGCTTTGCCTCAAAAGTATACCATCCGGTAAGAAATCTGGATTCTGTAAGTTGGAATATGAAGGGCATAAGCACAAGATACTATACAACGAATTTGCACAGCGGTTCATTTACCTTACCATACTATGTAGAGGAGTTACTTAAAAATGTTGAATAATAATATAGAAACTTTTATAGCCTGTGATAAGCCTTATGAAGAAGCGGACATAGTTATATTCGGTGCTCCGTTTGACTCTACCACATCCTTTAGACCGGGGACAAGATTTGCCTCCAAGGCTATAAGGGGGGAAAGTTTCGGTTTGGAAACCTACAGCCCTTATCAGGACAAGGATCTTAGCGATATAGCCGTATTTGACAGCGGAGACTTGGAACTTTGCTTTGGAGACAGCGAAAAAGCACTTGCGGCTATAGAAGAAAGGGCGGATATTATATTAAATAATAAAAAGATCCCTCTGATGATAGGCGGAGAGCATTTGGTAAGTCTTGGAGCGGTAAGGGCGGCTTATAAGAAGTATCCGGATCTGCATTTGATACAATTTGATGCACATACCGACCTTAGAGAAGATTACCTGGGTGCAAAACTTTCACACGCCAGTGTAATAAGAAGATGTCATGACTTTTTGGGAGACGGGCGCATACACCAATTCGGAATACGCTCAGGAGAAAAGGTCGAGTTTGAATGGGCTAAGGAGCATACAGATCTCCATAGATTTAACTTAAGCAAACTTGAGAGCAGTTTAAGCCGTATAAGAGGCAGTAAGGTATACTTTACCATAGATTTGGATGTACTCGATCCTGCAGTGTTTCCGGGAACCGGTACACCTGAGGCAGGCGGCATAAGCTTTCTTGAACTTTTAGAGGGCATAAGATTGGTTGCGGAGTATACCGATATAATTGCCTGTGATGTAAATGAATTAAGCCCCATATATGACCAGTCAGGTGCGTCAACAGCCACCGCCTGCAAGGTTATAAGGGAGCTTTTGTTGGCAATATAAGCCAAATTAAGATAAGGAGAAAAAAATGTCAAGAGTATTAATAATAGGTTGTGGAGGAGTTGCAAGCGTAGCAGTACATAAGTGCTGCCAGAACTCGGAAATATTTACGGATATATGTATTGCAAGTCGTACGGTATCAAAGTGCGATAAGTTAAAAAGTGAATTGGAAGGAAAGACCAAGACCAGTATAAGCACAGCAAGTCTTAATGCCGACAATGTAGACGAGATAGTTAAACTTATAGAAAGCTACAAGCCTGATCTGGTGCTTAATCTTGCACTTCCTTATCAGGATCTTACTATTATGGAAGCCTGCCTTAAAACCAAGGTTGATTATGTAGATACCGCAAACTATGAGCCTGAAGATACCGCAAAGTTTGAGTACAGTTGGCAGTGGGCATACAGAGAAAGATTTGAAAAGGCGGGAATTACAGCACTTTTGGGAAGCGGATTCGATCCGGGAGTTACAAGTGTGTTCTCAGCCTATGCTATGAAGCATTATTTTGATGAAATCAACTATATTGATATATTGGATTGCAATGGCGGAGACCACGGCTATCCTTTTGCTACAAACTTTAACCCTGAAATTAATATAAGAGAGGTAAGTGCTAAGGGCAGTTACTGGGAAGACGGCAAGTGGGTTGAGACCGAGCCTATGGAAATCAAGCGTGTGTATGACTTCCCTCAGGTCGGAGTAAAGGATATGTACCTTTTACACCATGAGGAGCTTGAGTCATTGGCACTTAATATAAAGGGAATTAAGAGAATAAGATTCTTCATGACCTTTGGACAAAGTTACCTTACCCATCTTAAATGCTTGGAAAATGTAGGAATGACCTCAATAGAGCCTATAGAGTTTGAAGGAAAGCAAATAGTTCCGCTACAGTTTTTAAAGGCTGTACTTCCGGATCCTTCCTCACTCGGTCCAAGAACCAAGGGTAAGACCAATATAGGTTGTATCTTTAGAGGTAAAAAAGACGGTAAGGAAAAGAATCTCTACATATATAATGTCTGCGATCACGAGGCCTGCTACAAGGAAGTAGGCTCACAGGCGGTTGCCTACACTACCGGTGTGCCGGCAATGATAGGCGCAATGATGCTTTTGACCAAGACTTGGGATAAAAAGGGTGTATTTAATATAGAAGAGTTTGATCCGGATCCTTTCATGGAAGCACTTAATAAGTGGGGACTTCCTTGGGTTGTAGAGGAAAATCCTAAATTGGTAGACTAAAATGGCAAGTATATATGATATAAATACTCCTGCCTTTGTAATTGATTTGGATAAACTTAAAACTAATCTTTGCTTATTAAAATCAATTAAGGAAGAAACAAAGACTAAGATACTTTTGGCACAAAAGGCGTATTCCTGCTTTTATACCTATCCTTTGATAGCCGAATACCTTGACGGAACAACTGCCAGCGGTATATATGAAGCAAGGCTCGGTTATGAGGAATTCAAAAAAGAAGTGCATATTTTCTCACCTGCATACAAGGCTAAAGATATGGAGGAAATAGTTAAAATAGCAAAACATATAGTATTTAACTCCTTTTCTCAACTGGCTTTATACGCAAAGCTTGCCAAGGAAAATAATTGCGAGATAGCTCTTAGGATAAATCCCGAATGTTCCACACAGACGGAGCATGAAATCTATGATCCTTGCAGCAGCGGCTCAAGACTTGGTGTAAGGATAGCCGAGTTTGAGAAGGCACTTGAAAGTAAAGAGGGTAGGGAGCTTTACTCCATGCTTGACGGACTTCATTTTCATACTCTGTGTGAGCAAAACTCGGATGACCTGCATACGACTTTGCAGGCTGTAGAACAAAAGTTTGGAAAATATTTACCCGACATGAGGTGGCTTAACTTCGGCGGAGGACATCATATTACAAGAAAAGACTATGATGTGGAACTTCTTAAAAAGTGCATAGCTAAAATGAGGGATAAGTATAACTTAAGCATATACCTTGAGCCGGGAGAGGCGATAGTCTTAAATTCCGGCTACCTTGTGGCTACGGTGATAGATGTGGTCGAAGCCGACATTCCGGTGGCAATACTGGATACCTCCGCTGCCTGCCATATGCCCGATGTTATAGAAATGCCTTACAGACCTCCGCTTAAAGACTCTGCCCTGCCGCATGAGAAAGAATATACTTACAGACTTGCAGGACCTACCTGTCTTGCGGGAGATGTGATAGGAGAATATTCATTTGATAAAGCTCTTAAAGTAGGAGATAGGCTTATATTCGAAGATATGGCACTGTATACAATGGTTAAGACCAATACCTTTAACGGAATGCCGCTACCGGACATAACTGTTATGGAAAAGGGTGAGTGCAGCCTTATAAAAAGTTTTTCTTATGATGATTTTAAGATGAGACTTAGTTAATGTTTACTGTTACGGACATTAAACACAGCTTTAAGATAAATAAGGGGCTGTCGCATTAAGAACAAATATACTTTATATAGTTGAAAACACTGTATAAAATATTATTTGCCGCTTATGCGACAGCCCTTTTATTATTGAATATAACAAAACAATAATCCCTTAGTCTAAGAAGCCTTATGTTTTAATCACTAACTAAATATATTTCTGTTAAAAATCACGCTATAAAGAGATAACAATATCATCAAGTTTAACGGCAATCTCGCCATATATCTAAGCTGTTTGATATTGTGTTCGATTTATCTTAATTTGACAAGCCTTATCTCAGTAACTGCTCCGTTTTGTACCGTAAGATCCAAACTCATACTTTCATTTGTATCATAAAAATTTATGAAATCCTGCTTTGTACAATCCACAGCAGGAGCCAATTTGAATTTTGTTTTGTAGCGAGTGTTACTTGTAAGAGTATAGCTTACCGACTTATGACCTATATACTGTTCGTCATAATATCCATACATATCTGCGTTTATTGAAATTGTATTTCCGCTTATACTAAAAAAATCCGCTCCGTTATTTTCAAAAAAGAAGTTGTAAGTTCCGTTATTCACATTGCTGCTATTTGTCCCGGATCTTATCCATTTGCCGCTATAGTCTACCTGATACCCGTCCGGCGTAGTTGTAGAGGTGAGCATAGCACCATCGGAACCGAGATAATAATCACCTATCCACTTATTTGCGACCATACAGCCGCTACCGTTAAAATAATACCATTTATAATCATAATCTTGGAACCAGTCATTTGTTATTATGTAGCCGTCTCCTTTAGCATAATATCATTTGGAATCGAAATCAATAAACCAACACCCCGCATAGTATGAACCATCGTCAAATTCATACCTCCAACCTTTGCCATCCTGTCTCCAATGTCCCGTACCCGGATCGTCCGTATGAGGTTCTGCATATGAACTTATAGCCATAGCAGATATTGCAATTGCAAATGATAAAGTAAACAATAATTTTTTCATAACAAACCTCCTTTGATGTAGAATAATTTAATTTATAAAATATTTTTATTTCAAGCTGATTCTAGCATTTTAGGTATGAGAAATATATTATTCAATGAATAATCTTTTGCTAAAACAGCCAATATTATTCAAAGAATAAGAACATATTGCATAAAAACAGAGTATGATTTTTATGCAAATAGACAAAGAAATATTTATTAATAAGTTGACTAAATAAGGAAGATAATTTATAATATACAAAACCTATAAACACTATATATTAATAGGTTTATAAAGACTTGGATAAATTGTGCTAAGAGGAGTAAGATATGAGTAAGAAAGAAAACTATGCAAGTGATCATAGACACAGGGCTATAATAGGCTTTGATGAAAACGGTATACCGAGAGTGCTAAAACCTGTGGAAGGACATACACATACTCATACTGATGAGGACGGACACGAGTATGAACATAGCCATGAAGAGGCATTTACCGAAGACTATATAAAGGCTGTAAGTGCTTACAGAAAGACATTCCCCTCTAAGCAGGAGGTGCTTGAGAACACTCCGGATCCTGCTGTAAGAGAGATGATGCTTCGCATGGAACAGCTCGGTATAGATACAACATTTGACAGATTTGACAAGCAACAACCTCAATGTGCTTTCGGAATGACAGGTGTGTGCTGTAAAATCTGTAATATGGGACCTTGTAAAGTTACTCCCAAAAGCCCGAAGGGTATCTGCGGTGCGGATGCGGATCTTATAGTAGCAAGAAATCTTCTTAGAAGTGCAGCTGCCGGTGTAGCTCAGCACGGTATGCACGGAAGAGAGATAATACTTAATCTGAAATGGGCGGCACAGGGTAAGCTTAAAGTTTCGATAGATGGAGAACAAAAGATCAGGGCAATGGCTAAGGTTTTTAATATACCTACAAGACACAGGCAATTGAAGAACATAGCCATAGACCTTGCAGATGTGTTGCTTGAGGATGTGTCAAGAACTGAACCGGATACATTTAAGACTATAGAAGCCTGTGCCAATGAAGAAAGAAAAAAGGTTTGGAAAGATTTGGATATAATACCTATAAGTGCTTACCATGAAGTATTTGAGGCGTATCATAAAACCGGAGTGGGTACGGACGGAGACTGGGAATCTACCATGAAACAATTTTTGCGTTGCGGTTTGGCATTTACTTTTTCAGGAGTGGTAGCTACTTCTATTGCGACCGACTGCTTGCTGGGAGTGGGAGACAGAGTTACCTCCAAGGTCAACGTGGGAGCATTAAAAAAAGGATATGTAAATATAGCGGTACATGGACATTTGCCCATGCTTGTAAGAGAAATAGTTAAGACCGGACAGTCAAAGAAGTATGTAGAATTGGCGAAGTCAAAAGGAGCCAAGGGCATATGTTTTTACGGTATATGCTGTTCGGGGCTTTCCGCCATGTATAGATATGACGGCGTGATACCTTTGTCCAATGCAGTGGGAGCGGAGCTTGTACTTGGAACAGGAGCTTTGGATCTTTGGGTGGCGGATGTTCAGGATGTATTTCCTGCAATCATGGATGTTGCAAGATGTTTTAGAACAACAGTGGTAACAACCAGTGATTCGGCAAGGCTTCCCGGGGCTGAGCATATAGGTTACGATCATCACCATTCTAATATAGAAGAAACTAAAGAAATTGCTCAAAAAATCATAGAAAGAGCTATAGAAAGTTATGAGAGCAGAAAGGGTATACCGGTATTTATACCGCAGTATGAGGTGGATGCGGAAGTAGGTTTTTCCTTTGAATACCTTTCAAAGTACTACGGAAGTATGCAACCGCTTGCAGATGCACTAAAAAGCGGAACTATAAGAGGAATTGTTAATCTTGTAGGCTGCAATAACCCCAGAGTTACCTATGAGAAGGCTATTATTGATGTGGCTGATGTGCTCTTGAAAAATAATATTTTGATTTTGACTAACGGCTGTGCCTCTTTTCCTCTATTAAAGATGGGGTATTGCCAAACAAGTGAACTTGCATACTCAAAGTGTGGCGACAGTTTAAGAAAATTCCTTGAAAAAGACAATATGCCACCTGTTATGCATGTGGGTGAATGTATAGATAATACCCGTTCTTCAGCTATTTTCGGAGCAATAGCCGCTTTACACGGTAAGGACTTAAAAGATATGCCCTATGCTTTTTCGTCTCCGGAATGGTCTAATGAAAAAGGTATCAATGCAGCTTTGGGTTTCAGGTTGCATGGGCTTAATTCTTATCACTGTGTGGAAGCACCTATACACGGTTCACCGAAAACAGTGGAGTTTTTAAAAGAATGCACAAGAAAGACCTTGGGTTCCGTAATGTATGTGGATGTTGATCCTAAGTCGCTTGGTGAAAAGATAGTTGAGGATATAAAAGAAAAAAGAAGGAAACTTTCATGGGTTGAATAGTTTAGATGTAATAAAAGGCGACAGCCTCCTAGTTTGAATACCGGAGGCTGTCGTTTTTATTTGTAAAGCATATAGACTAAAATTTATATACTGAAAATTATTTAGATCAAGGTGTATTTAGAAGCTGTAGCAATACAAGCTGAATTTATATATTAAAAAAATAATTTAGGACAACCGAAATAAAAAACTCTTTAAATAGGGCATATAGCATAAAAAACAGCCTGTCTTCTTGTGCAATATGTTCTTATTCAATGAATACTATTTTGTTTTTTTACAAAAAAGTATTCATTGGATAATGTATTTTCTTGATTTTTTGCTGTAGTATGTGGACAAGGAAATAACAAAACTTAATTTAGCTTAAGTTTATTAGAAGCAGAGAAAACTAAAAAGGACTAAGAGGCTGTGTTAAGGAAAGAAGTTATATTCTTAAATTATAAGCAAAAGCATTATTGAACAAAGAAAGGAGTTAGTATATGAAAGGAAAAAGTCTAATCCGTAACAGCTTTGCGGTACTTGGCATTGCAGTCGGTTTAATACTTATAAGTGCAATACCGGCATATGCGACTATTATTAACAGAGACTATGAACCTACATTTGACTACCAGTATGGTGAACATGTAAATGAATCGTTGGGGTACACTGCAACGCAAACAGTTACTAGCCATCCTATAGGAGCAAGCGATTTGAATTTCGGCGCTAGTTCGAATTATGATTTAGAAATCACAGGTACGGCTCAGCCGGTAGGAAAGTATGAGCTTGATATCAGTTCTTCATCGATTCAAGTATTCGATCCTGCAGTAATGTTATACTTAAATATAAAAATCAAGGCAAATGTATATCTTCCATATACAATAAGATATGTGGACGGTTCAGGAAATCTGCTTCTAACTGATAGCGGAAAGCTTTATCAGGATAATAAATGGGAGAATGCAAAGCTTGAATTTATTGCTACTTCAAGTGATGCAGGTCAAAAATATCGTGTAAAGGATACACAAGCTTATTCGTCAGCACAATTTGCGGCAGGCACTCCTCCCAAGGTATTTATAAGCACAACATTTGCACAGGGAGCTACAGCAAAGACTGTAATTTATACTTTGCTGTGTGAGAAGGTACTTACCCCATCAGGCGGCGGAACAGGCGGTACAGGCAGTGGCTCAGGTGGAGGCACAGGCGGAACAGGCGGTTCGGGCAGCGGTATAGGCTCAGGTTCAGGTAGCGGCATAGGCGGCGGTTCAGGTAGCGGCACAGGTGGCAGTTCAGGTAGCGGCTCAGGCGGCGGCTCAAACAGTTATGGCGGAGGTAAAGCTGTATTGTCCAAGTCAGGATGGATATACAATAATAAAGAAGATGAATGGTACTACTATAGCGGACGCACAAGAAATACCTTAAAGAAGGGTTGGCATTATGATAATTATGACAATAAATGGTATTATCTTGATCTTGATAGCGGAAAGATGTTTAAGGGATGGCATTTAATATCAGGCAAGTGGTATTTCTTTACACCTCAGACCAGTGAAAAAACATGGGAACTCGGAAGTGACGGTGAGTGGTACTATTTAAATAATACCGATATACGCCCCTTAGGCTCTATGTATAGAAATGAAGTAACTCCTGACGGCTACAGAGTAAATGAAGACGGACAGTATTAATAAAAGTAAACATAACTGTAGTATTGAACTAAAGGAATTGTATCAAAGGAGGGCATCATGGCTTGACGGAAACGATGACGGAATAGCAGAGTGTTATTGTTTCGACTGGGAAGGCTATTTGTATATGAACGGATGGACACCTGACGGTTGTTATGTTAATTCTGACGGTGCATGGACAGTTAACGGTGTAGTTCAAATTCATGATTTGGATAAACTTGCTGATGATTACTATTATGGTTATAGATATTAAACCTTATAGAAAATATTAGTGAGTTAAGTAAGTTACAAGCGTTTATAATCTAATTTAATTTAATACAAAGGCGGAATAAAAAAGGTATAGTAATAATATTTAATGCCCTTATATGTAAATAGTTTTCTGTAAATTACAGTTTTTATAAAACCTAAAGAGGTTGCAAGGTTAATATTGATGTGCTGTTGGTGTAAACATAAGTATTAATTTAGCTAAACGCTTTAGCATTTACCCATAGATAATAAATTCATAAGAGCTGTAATATTAAAGAGGTATATACAAAAAGCATTAAGTATATAAAAATATATTTGAATTGACAAAATATCAAGATTCTTTGCCGGAGTATAAGTTGAATTTGTTATAAAAAATTATCCCCCCAATGTGCTTTAAGCATAAGGATGTAATAAAGACGACAACTGCATAGTTTTTGATATAGCGATTGTCGTCTTTATTTATCCGAGCAGTATGTAAGGATAATTTTTAAAAAATATATATAAGCCTAGATTATTCATGGTAACTCCATGAAAGTGGCTGAAAGCCACATAATTACTATATTTTAACAAAATATTGCTTTCACCTATTAAGTGAAGAAAAAAGAGCGTCCATTTTTGGTAAAATTAAGGTGATAAAACTCAAAAAAATTACACAAAGGAGCCCTTTATGAGTATTGTAAACACCTTATCACTTGAAAGCAATAGAAAAATTAAAATTAATTTCGATGGAGGCGATTTATCCTCCGATGCAGGCTTACTTCTTATAAAAGAATTCGTAAGTAAACTTGGCATTGATAAACTTTTCAGTCAATCATTTAAGACCAATGATTCTGCATTATTCCGTTATCACACTGATAAAGAAAATCTTCTTCAGATGATATATATGATCATTGCAGGTTATTTTGAAGATGACGCTTCAGATGAACTTACAAATGATCCTGTGTTTAAAGCAGTGCTAAATAAAGACACTTTAGCATCACAACCAACCATTTCAAGATTTCATAATCGAATGGATGAGGATTCGCTGAATCAGTTCCTTTCAATAAATCAAATTCTTCGAAAGAAAGTTTATAGCATTCAGATGCCGGAAGCTATCATTTTAGATTTGGACTCAACACTCCTTAATGCCTATGGCAAACAGGAAGGTAGAGCATTTAACTTCCACTATCAAAGTAACGGTTACCATCCACTTGTTTGCTATGATGGAATCACAGGAGATTTGATTAAAATTCAGCTTCGCAATGGGACTCAGTATTCAAGCACAGGTGTTGTGGAATTTCTTCAGCCTATACTTGATGAATATCTTGAAGATTTTCCGGAAATCAAACTTCTCCTTCGTGGATATAGTGGCTTTGCAACACCCGGTTTATATAAACAGTGTGAAGAAAACGGCACCGGCTATGTAATTCGTTTGAAAGAAAATGCTATACTTCGTGATAAAGCATCATATCTTGTAGATGAACTTGATGAAATCACAAAAAACAACAAAGTAGATT
>ERZ773003.1479-NODE-1479-length-13624-cov-3.917975_pt1 | contig 13624 bp, 15 predicted proteins | sample MGYA00580668_ERZ773003 | MGnify/ENA primary metagenome ERZ773003 (study PRJEB29015, sample SAMEA2738002) | human oral metagenome | biome: human oral; feature: human-associated habitat; material: dental | place: China | collected 2126 ... | reverse complement strand
GTAGACATGCCGTATGGCGATGCACAATTGCTCGTGAGAGCGGCTCAAGCATTTAAGGCACAAGAGGCGCTACAGCAAATTGCGATAATAACCGCTGCGCTTGGCGGCAAAAAGGCCAACAAACAAATCAGTTTATTGGAGAAGCAGGCAAAATGGTAGGGTTATTTGGCAGATTCAAGGTATTTTTCCAGACGAGACTCAAACTCGTCAATATTTTCAATGTCGGAGATGACAAGCGAACCACCAATGATTTTTTCGCCAATCGTCGTAATCCCGATGGTATTGCCATTTCGCACAAAGCCCTCTATCGTTCGATAATTGATTGTACGAGTGAGCCTGCCATTTTTGAACTTGATGGCGGTATCTGTCAGCTCAAAAGAAACGTTGCGGTATTTTCTATAGGCGAGCCAAGCGGTTACACCAAATGTAATCATGTGCAGCCAAAACCAAAAAACCAGCTTTTTTATGAGCCACTTTTTAGACAGATGATATTGTTTATTCATTTAAGAGTTCCTTTCGTCTTATACCACAATCATAGCATAGACAGGGTAATAACGTCATGAACCAAGGCGAGATTATTATCACATATCGTGTTGATTCGAGTGGTGCAATCACCGCTATGAGCAATGTCCAAAAAAAGATGCACGAGAGCGAGAGAAATCTCAACTCGACTCAATCAAAATATGGCAAGTTTTTTGACAGGCTAAATCAGGGCTTTGGTGGTGTTGCTAATACGATAAAAAAATTTGGTATCGTCGCTGCCGGTGTTATCGGTGGCGGTACATTTGGTGCAAAACAGTTTATCGACCTCGCCAGCGGCTTGCAAACAACACAAGCGCAGATGGCGTCGCTCACTGGGTCAACCGAGGCGGCCAACAAGGTTTTTGGTCAACTGTACAATCAGGTACTTGGTAAGCCAATCGCTTTTCCCGACGCCTCAAAAGCAGCCTCTACATTATTAGGCTATGGGCGCACGGCACAGCAGGTTATACCAGACATGGACACTCTGGGTAGGCTGTCTATCGTTTCTGGTGCAAATTTGCAGAATTTAGCACTGGTTTTTGGACAGGTTACGAGCCGTGGTGCGCTGTTTGGACAAGATGCTTTACAGCTGATCAACAATAATATCCCGTTGACTACCATCTTGGCCAAGAAGTTCGGTATCTCAATGGAGGAAGCTGCCGGTAGAATCAATGGTGGCAAAGTGAGTGCCGAGGAGTTTACTGCTGCCATGGCAGAATACGCACAGAGCCTAGATATTAGCAAATTCTCAAACACATTCCAAAACAGGATGATTAGTTTACAGGGCTCGATTCGGTCACTCGGACTAGAGATTATTGGCGTACGAGTGGATTCTGAAAAGGGGCTGATAGTTGACCAAAATGGACTATTTGCCAGGTTTAGTGATGGCGTCACAAAACTTACTGCTTTTTTGAAAGAAAACAAGCAAACGATTGTTGATTTTGCCAACTTCATCATAGACAATGCTGTGCCAGCCATTGTAGCGCTAGGCTCAGCGTTTGTAGCAATGAAAGTTGGTCAGTTTGCGACAACGATAGCAAAAAGCGCCATTGGTTTGCGAGGTTTCATCGGCGCTTTAAAGAGCGGACAGTCGACCATGGCGGCGTTCAATGCGGTAGCCGGGCTAAATCCATTTACAATCATAGCCGTGGCAATTGCTGCAGTTGTCGGCGCACTGGTATTTTTGCAGGTAAAGTTCAATATCTTTGGCCAAGCATGGAATGCCATCACGGCAGTGTGGGGCGCTGCAGCTGGTTGGTTTGGTGGCGTGTTTGAGGCTATCGGGCAGGTGATTAGCGGGTTTGTCAGCGGCGTTGTTGGATTTTTTGGCGGCATCTGGACCGGCATCACTACAGTATTTAATAATGTCGTCGCGTTTTTGCAGCAGTGGGGCTTGACGATATTGGCAGTGATATTCGCGCCAGTGGCGCTGATCATCGGGCTGTTCTTTACGTTTAAGGATCAAATATTTGCCGTGTTCCAAGCCGTCTGGGATTTCATCGTAGCGACGTTCACCCCAGTGGTGCAGTTCTTCGGCGGAATATTTACTGGTGCCTGGAATCTTATTGCGGGCGTATGGGGAGCGGCTGTCGGATGGTTCGGCAGTATATGGGGCGGTATAGTCGGCGTGTTTAGCGTCGTAGCTGGTTGGTTTGGTGGAGTATTCAGAGGAGCTTGGAATGCTATCGTTAGTATATTTGGCGGACTGGCGGGATGGTTTCGTGGCATCTGGAATGGAATCGTGGGCATCTTCGGTAGCGTCGGCGTATCTATTGGTAATGCTATCGGCGGAGCATTCAAGGGAGCTATCAATGGCGTGCTAGGCTTTGTTTCTGGAATGATTAACGGATTTATCAACTCGATTAACTGGGCGACAGGCATTATCAACGCTATTCCTGGTGTTCATATTCCAAAAATACCGAACCTAAATATTCCGCAGCTCGCAGAGGGTGGTATCGCCACAAAAGCAACCCTAGCCATGATTGGTGAGGGTAGCGAACCAGAGGCCGTCATTCCACTGAGTAAGCTGAGCCAGTTCCTGAAGAACTCTATGGACGAGAGAGGTACTGGTGCATCATCTGGCGGCAATACGCCGCAAATCAACCAAACCGTCAACCTGACAAACGGCATCGACGTTGACCAATATAACCGCAGCCTGGTGCAGCAGATGAGGAGGGGTTAGATATGAGAACATATGACGTGCAGATCACTAATATGCGTACTAATGAGAGTGTGTTCCTGGCGGGTAGCAAACAGGGGCTATCCCACCTAACGCCGCCATTGAAAGGCTTTGGCGATCCTGACGTTCGCAACAGCCAGTATGTGTTTTCTGGTGCCGATGGAGGTAGTGTTGATGAGCAGTTTTATGGTGTGCGGCAAATACCGCTGAGTTTTTTCGTGGCAGTGGAGCACGACGGAAGACTTACCGAGATGCACGCCGAGATGGCAAAAATTGCTAGAACCATCAAAATCCGCGACAAGCTGCGAGTGCAGCTGTTTACACCAACTGGACGCGTCTACCAGACCGTCGCCAAACTGACGCAGCCTCTTGATCCAAAAATTGAGTGGCCGCTCATTGCCGACTACGACATCGAGCTGGTAGCGGGCGATCCGCGGATGTATGACTATACTGACGGTGCCGCACAGAGGGTTACGCTCGAGCGGCCGCGTGACGGCGGACTGTTGTGGAGCCCGACAGGTTTACTTTGGGAGCGTGACGGCTTGCACTGGGTAGCCGGCGGAGGGGTGAACCACGCCATCAACGACGGCAATACGTATGTTTGGCCGACAATCACAATTACCGGTAAGGTTACCAATCCGACCGTGTCCAACCAGACGACTGGCGAGATTTTAGCACTGAATATCAGCACAACAGATAGCGACACAATCGTATTTGATACCTATAACCGAGAGGTCACACTAAATGGAGTAGGCATCGATAATAACCTCACCAGCAGCCAATACTGGCGTTTGGTGCCAGGGCTAAATGAGCTGATTTTCAATACGTCAAACAGTACCGATACTGGCACGGCTATTATTGAGTGGTACAACGGCTACACGGGAGTGGCGTAATGGACGAGTACGTACCACCACGCTACACCATTGAGCTATGGCACCGCGGAAAGACCAAGGTGGCAGATATCACAAGGCTTTGCCAAGACCTCGATTGGAGTATGACACGAAATGGCGTAGAGTCGCTAGATTTTAACATGTCGATGCCAGACTGGGAAGAGAAGTGTCGACGGATCGGCGAGAACCCAAACACTATCTTGAAGCCCTGGGTGAGCGACATCAAAATCAAGCGCAATGGCGAGTATTTATTCGGTGCAGTGGTAGTAGAGGCGAATCGCAACCTGAATACCGACAACGCACGAATACTGGTGCAGTGCGACGGCTATTTGAATCTGATTGACGCACGATACCTGAATGGTCGCTGGAAAGGGATTGAAGCTACCGACATTGCCTGGGGCATCATCCAGGAGGTGCAGAATCGACCTAATGGAGATGTTGGTATTACCAGGGGCAGCAGGCAGTACCGCACCGGCGTACGACGCGACAGAATGGACGACTGGGAAGACACCAACGCTAAAGATGCGTTGGTGTCGCTAACCAATTTGCAAGATGGCAAATTCGATTTTCGGTTCACCTACGACCGCAAGTTTGAGACGTTCCAGACACTCGGTAATGAGCGGCCAGATGTGACAGTGCACTATCCCGATGACGGGCTGGGTATTGGTGCCATCAGGATGGAGCTACCGCAGTCTGGAGCAAACTTGTACAACAACATCATAGGCAAGGCCTCTGGTATGGGCGAGGAGACAATTCGCTACAGTGCTGAGGACGTGCTGAGCCAGCAGGAGTTTATCTTGCGTGAAAAAGTACAGCTGTACAACAGTATTAAGAACCTGTCGACGCTGGCAGGGCACTGCGAGGCTGATGTGGCGGTGATGAGTCGACTGGTCGACCTGCCGCGCGTCACAGTGCGTGGTACGCAATTTGACCTGAATAGTATCGGAGTAGGCGATCGTATCGTTGTTGAGCAAAATAAGTATTCATCTTGCCCACTGAGCGGCTATTACCGAATCGAGCAAATATCTGTCAAGGTCGATGAGAACATGAGCGAGGAAATAACTTTAACACTGGATAATTACGACTTATGAGCGGACGGTTGAATCTAGTGGAGGAGCGGCGAGCCATCGGTAAGTTGCGGGCGCTGCTACGTGCCTCTGAGCAAATGAAAGCCGCACAGAGAACTAGCAATAAGTCTGGCATTATTTACTATGAGACGAAAAGTGCACAGGAGTACGACGCGATGATACCCGTCACACATGACCCCGCTTTTCTTGGTGGCAGAATAGTCAAAATTGAAACGACTTTCACCGCACGCAAACAACAGTGGCCGTACGTGCTGTTTTTACCGCAGTTTTACGTCGGTGACAGTCCTGACACGTTGGCGGGTGCACAAATAATTGGCGGCAGTATTATCGATCAGAGCGCACCAGACATTAATAAGTTAGAGGTGCCATATCAACTAGCGTTTAGTGCCAGCACCACTATCGACAATCCGCCGCAGGGGCAGACGAAGTATGTGTACGCTAAATGCGTTTTTCTGGGGACAGATAAGGGGTCGTTCAGCATGAAAGCGAGCCTGCTATGAATCGGCTGAGTATGCTACCTGAAAACCAATTGGCAGACATCCTGGCGTCACTTGATCGCAACATCCGCGACCTCAAGACCGGCCAAGTGATGGCATCAAACGGGCTGGTGTTTTACGAGAGTGCCAGCAACGACGAGTGGGATTTTAATCAGGTAGCTAACGTGGTTGGCGGGCAGCAACAAGCCTCTGGCGTGCCATTTATCATCACGGCGACGGCAAAAAAGGATAAGACGTTCTTGTTGGCTGATTTGATTATTGACAAGATGTTGATAAACAGTGCAGCACCAACGCGTATTGACATAATACCAATATCGAGCGACGCGCAGCATGTTCGTAAGTGGTTTGCATACGCGTACGTGCGAAAGGGACTGAGCAGTGTGCTGACGCAGATGAAGTGCGCCGTGGTGGCAAATACCAGTGTCGATTTGACAGTCGAAAGTAGGATGTTATGAGGATTCAAGAGATAGACGGCGAGACGATGGCGCGAATCATTACGCGGTACGAGCGTGAAATTATCGAGATGAAAGCAGCACAGCGTATTGGCGCTGACGGCGTGCGGGTATTTCGCGTCAAGTTAGAAGCGGCGATCGACGAGCGTGACGCAACGTTTCTGAGGCGGTTCAAAATCGTATTTACGCCAAAAGCCAGCACGTATCAGTCGGGTATGGTTTTTAAGCTGATGGTTGGCAGGCGCAGCAGCCATGGTTCAGGACTAGAGGATGTTACTCGCTATTTCCAGCGCCGGCGAAGCAATGGCGGTGTACAGACGTGGCTAAATATATCAGATTTCTTGGTCGACCTCGGCAGTAGCACGTTCAAAATCTATGCGTTCGCTACGTCTGACGGCGAGCTGAGGGTTGAATATGTCTAATCTGTAATGTGGTAAGTGAGAATGAACGATAAACGAGACAAGGAATCGATGAATCAAACACCCAAAACGGTGCGGGAATTGGGCATCATGATGACTGCGCGCGACGACGTGCTGAATGAAAGACTGAGTTCAATAAACGATAATGTGTCGCGGCTGGCGGAGTCGGTCAAACAGCTGGCTGAATCGAAAGCCGATGCCGAGGAACTGAAAGCCCTGATAGCCCGCGTGGAACTGATGCAAGGTAGTTATTTGTCCAAGAGTGAAGCTAAGATTGGTGCTGGCGTAATGACAGCGGTAATTACCGTGATTGGCTTTATGGTCGATTTAATTGTGAGAGTCGTGAATAAACCGTAAACAGGAGGCGATAATGGCAGTCAAGCAAACCTATAATCCAAATATCAATATCGGTGCGAGAAGCGGCTGGTGCTTGCAGTATGTGGACGACGCGATCAGTGCTCCAGTACGAACACCAAGTGCTAGAGCGGCGTATCTAAACGAGTTGAATGCTGGACGTATCGACACTGGACACGCACCGATTGGTGTGTGGGTGGTTGGATTTTTAGGATTTTCAAGAGGGCCGTATGTGCAATATGGGCATGTATTTCTAATGCGAAAGCGTGGCGACGGTTCAATCGAAATCCACGACAGTGAAGTACATGCTGGACGACGCGGCATTTATAATAGCATAGAGGAAATCATGGGCTGGTTTGGTGTTTATGGGCCAGATTATCTAGGTTTTTCATACTGTTGTGATGGACGGCAGATCGCTGAGTATTATGATGAAGTGCAGCCGACCGATCGCAAGATGGAAGAGGATGGTAATGCTCGCGAAGAGCCAAACACCCAATCAGGCGTATTTCAGGAGCTAACTCAAGGTGATGTAATCGCTATGAAAGGCTACATCACTAATGGTGAATCAATCGCCGGTGACACAATCTGGTACGTCACAGCTCGTAGCGGTAAGTACATGAGTCGTCAGCTGTTTGAGGACAAGGACTTACATGATTTGCTAGACCTGACGCCTCAACCAGCACCAGAACCAGCACCAGAACCTGAGCAAGACTTTAGCAACGTTATTATTGACGTTTCTAATTATCAGACAGCCGAAGTCGTAAACGTTTTCTCTAAAGTAGCAGGTGTCATTGTCAAGGCTGGTTGGGTTGGGCAATCATATGGCGGCAATGAGTTCAAACTAGACCCAGACGCAGAGTTATTCGTTACTAAAGCTCGTGAGGCTGGCAAGATGCTTGGTCTTTACTGGCTGCCGTACTTTTCGACTAGAGAGGAGGCTGAACAGAACGCCGAGTACTTTGTGAAGTGCATCGAGGCTTTAGGTAATGAAGCCGGCGAATTGCTATTCCTTGACCTTGAGCCAGACTTTGAGGGGACTGTCGAGCAAATCGCAGTATTTAGTAACATTGTTTTGCAGAGGACTGGCAAGCAGGTATTTACGTATGCAGGTGAGGCTATTATCCAAAAACTAGGCTTGCCACGGGTAGATTGGTATCCGAATTACGGAGAAGTAGGGAACTATGCGCATGGATCGTTTATCCATCAATACTCAGAGACACTGACTATTCCTGGCTATGACGGAAAGTTAGACGCTAATGTTACTAATAAATCCATTGACGAGTTGCGGAGCATGGGTAAGGTGAACACACCATCACCGGCAGAGAGGCCAGAATCACCAAAACCAAGCGAACCGGATACGAAGCCATCCGAGCCAGAGAGGCCGCAGGAAGCGCCGGAAATAAAGCCTGAACAGCCACAAAAGTCAGAGGGCGACAAGCCAGCGGGGCTTTGGCGATGGCTGTCAGGGCTGATGATCGAGCTAGTAAAACTAATCTTAGGGATTTTCAAGAAAAAATAAGGAGGTAATATGAAATCACTAGAAGCACTAAAAAATATCAATTACAAAGACGTTGCTGCTCGAGCATTGTGGACGTTTCTACAAACGTTTATCGCAACATTCTTATTGGCAGGCGTAAATCTAGTAAATTTGTTGTTTGCGGCAAGTTGGCGCGAGTTATGGGCGCTAGCGCTAGCGACGACGCTGTCTGCGATTGCCGCTGGACTGTCGGCTGCTAAGACAATAATTGTCGAGTTAGTAAAAGAGATGCGCGATAGCGTCAGTTAGTTGATGAACCCATGAATTCACAGAAAATAACCATCACCAAATCAAGCCTGTACTTTCGAGAGTGCAAGGCTTGCGGCTGTGTAACGCTACATGTTGGCAAATCCACGCCCGAAATGCCACAAGGCTCAACCTACAACGACTGCTTACAGTGCTTGGTTGATGCGCACAGCGTGCCGGGACTGAGCCGGTGGCACGACCCGAAAACTGGCAAATTGCTGGCTGAGCCACGTGGTAAGACACCGCCAGCGGTAAAGGGTTGAACTATAAAATAACTCTTTATAGTTGAGATAGTAAGAATCACTTACAAACTGAACTGTTCGGAAATCCCGAACAACTAAAAACCGCCTCGAAAGCTCGGAGGCGGTTTTTGAACTGGAAAGAAATCCTTTACAGTTCAGACTGAGCCAATAGCCATCCAGCTAAAGTAATATGAACCTCTCAACATAGCACCATCAAAGCGGCGACATCTCGCCGCAAATGATGAGTTTGTGATACTAACCGCCCCAATCGTCGCACCAGCCCAAGATGGATTTGGTGCGTCCGTCCACGGATCGTTGGCGTTACCGTAGCCGTTGTATGTACAAATAACAGTCGGCACCGTTCCGCTCTTAAATATCTTCGGAAATGCAATGGCTGTCGTAGCTTCTATCGTATCAGTTGGGGCTATTACTCTTGCCCGACCGTACTGAAAAATGACAGACTCAACGGGTTGGTTAGTGCTATCTCGCTTTGCCTGAATGAAATCTGACCATTTTAAGTGTCGTGGTAGGACTATACTATAATATAAATATGCTCTTGACGCTAAAACGAATCATTATTCGACTCTATAAAGAATATCGCTATATTTTCTACGGCAAATAACGTCAATATCTCCTAATCTGTACATTTATAATCAGGAGGATTCATATGGAAAACACTGAAAAAGTACAGAATTATAAGGGCGGCGAGATTCGCCGAACAGTTGACGGCTATTATATTTTCGTCAAAGGCGATGCACACAGCGGGCCGTACGTGAGTATTTCGGCAGCTAAAGGCACGGTCGATACCACCGAGGCTGAGGCTGAAAGCACTGACGAAAAATAACTATGGCACTAGGTTTTCCTAATAGCAACGGTGGCCGCACCACTGATAGCGCACTATTCCACGCACTCGGCAATGCTTTTGTCGGCTCGTGGATTAGCGGTTTTAGAGTGCGTCAAGCCAGTCCTGTCGGTATGAATGTGCTGATCGGCGGCGAGAGTGGTGTGCCTGATGATTTATTGGTGCGCGACGCTATGTCGGCAACGTTTCCAGTGAGCAACTTGAGTACGCAGCCAGTTCAAGCGAGTGTTACCACGGCAAACAGCGCCAACCCACGAATTGACGCGGTGGTGATCTACATCGACACAAACGTGGCCGCGTCGCAGGCTGTAGCCAACAACGAGAATCGCACAAAGGCCGTTGTCGTTCCAGGCACGCCAGCAACCAACCCAAGTGCACCTACGCCATCTCAGATCAAGGCGAAGATTGGTGCGTCTAATCCATATGAAGTCATCGCTGAGATACGCGTAAACGCTGGCACAACGACAATCCTTGACTCTGTTATTACTGATAGGCGCAATCCAGCCACGTTGGCTGATGGGCGGATTAACAGAGGTGAAATGTTCAAGAACGGCGTGATTGGCTCTGATGCACTTGGCAATGATATAGTCCTACCACGACACTTGTCGCCGGCAGCCCGCGGCGACCGCAGCACATCAGAAGTCGACACCGGCATGAAGTGGATTGACGGCCGCACAATTTACCAGAAGACATTTGCGATGGGCGGACTAAAAGTTGCTGGTAAAACAACGAAACCGCATGGCATTGAAAAACTAGATATGGTTATCAATATCCGTGGTATTGCGAAAGAAGACAGTATTGACGCAACTATCAACTTACCGCACGCTGCTGATCAACAAGCTTACACGGTGACGGTTTATGTCGACAATAATAATGTCAACATTCAAACCTACGCTGATCAGTCTGGATATAAGACCTCATTTGTCACCATACAATATGTGAAAAAAGCCTAAACAATTCCAATTGCCACCCATGAAATCCCATGCCAAGCCCCACCAAATATGCCAGTTGTTGAAGCGTTGAGTGTCGTACCGGTGTTCGTAACAACGCCAGACTCAATGTTCAGTCCACTGCCGATCACTTGATTAAAATCGCTAATACTGGTAGCTTTACTGCCTGTTTTATAGCCAATCAAGGTCGGCGACATTGAGAAGACTTGTTTGAACTGCTTTGGAAATACGACAGGGACTGGCTGTCTTTTTGTATTGTTGCCCCAGAATTGCACCCAGCCAGTTTGCACTAAGATATTGCCAGTAACGCTCTGGCTGACACCGTCAGCACTGAACGCTAACAGAGATGGCGAGTTGAGATGTCGTGGTAGGACTATACTGTGTAATATTTAGTGAGTTTTCCACAGGTTTAGTAGGGGTGATGAAAAATGTCGAAAAATCTCTGACTTTTTTGCCAAAACGTGTTGACATACGGTAACACGTTTGCTATACTAAAGACATGGTTGAGGGGCAACCAAGCAACAATTAACAATTCGGCGGCAGAAGAAAGGTCATAAAAATGCTTAAAACATCATTACAACTTTTCAGACTTAAAATAACCATAAAGCTTGAGTTGATTAAGAAAACTAAAGCTAGAAAATAATCGGTCGATAAAATCAAACACTAAAAAATAAACAGCTCCTCAACCATCGCCGCCAAGAAAGGATAATTAAAATGGCAACATTTACAGGGTGGTACTACACGGGTGACCAGCCAACACAAGAATTCACTTTCGAGGCAGATAAGAGCTTGAAGGGTGATATAGAAGAACTTGAGACGGTTATGAGGAGAGAGATGCGTAAACGATTCAGCAGAAGTACAGCGGAGAACGCTACAATCGAGAACATCAGCATCGAATTGGATGAAGAGGCTATGCTAGAGAATATCATTGAGACGGTGAAGGAGCTAGACAGATATGAGGATTATGAAGCGGTAGTAGATAACGGCACTATATTCTTTTACGATGACGATGACGAGCTGGTAGAGGTGTTTAATACTGGAGAGGCACTCAGAAACGCGGTAGAGCAGATTGAATCGAGTGGTAACGATGAAGCTGAAATTCGCTACGACGGCTTGAAATACTTTACCGTCAATGCTATTTATTAAATATTAACAGCCCCACCCGAGGCATCGTATCGGGTAGAAAGGTACAGTGTGAAAACTAAACACATACACGTAAAAGTTTCAGAGAGCGATCACGAGATGATCGTCAAGCGTGCTACCGAGTTGAATATGACAGTTAGCGAATATATACGACGACTGGTCGTTGCTGACGTTGCTGTTGCGAAATCTAATAAATAGTGATAAACTGCAAACGCATGGTTTAAGCATCCATGTGACCTTTCCGTCCCCTGAAAATGGGGGCGGGTTTTTGTTGACAAAGCAAAATCAGTTTGCTATAATCTACGGTGAACGTACAGGATTTTCAGCCCGCCCAGATGCAAATCAGGGTGGGCTGTCTGTATCTGGCCTCAAAAAATTGTTATCAATTTTAGAGGCTATTTTTGTTTGTCAAGAGCAAAATGGCATTTTGAGGGTAAAATGGGGAACATTACCATAGACGAGCGACGAGTTCAGAAAATGCAGCAGCGATTAGGTAAGGCGACAAAGCTAATTACCGATGATAATTACTTGCCGATGTTTAGAAATCGACAGATCAACTACGCGAGAGAGTTCGATTATTCGATTAAATTGGCGAAACGAAAACGCAACCCACGCAAGTACTTCGCGTTTATTTGGTCGAGCGCGAATCTAGCGAAGACGGTGGATTGGCTGCGCAAACTGATCGCACAGGCGAAGGCCAGGGCAGCAGAGGAACACCACAAGCAGAAAATGCAAGAGCAGACAGCCTTACCGATCAACATTGACGGATTAGATAAGCTGGCGCAGATGAAGCGCAGCTACAACCTGATAACGTAACAATCACTGCTGATATTTTGACGCCGCTCGCGTAGCGGCTTGTTTGCGTTTGCCTGTATGCAAATATTATGCAATAATCCTAGATATATGCGAGTATTTGGGAGTTTTGCGTAATGAAAGCGGCCGTCTGGCCGTATTTTTTATTCAAATTAGCGCAAATCCGCCCGCCACCGCCCATTTTTGATAACAGAATATCAGAAAATTAAATGTGAGGGTTCTATATACAATTGAGCTTTTAAGGTTCGTTATAAGCAATTCTATATAGAACTGGTTTTTTAAGTGGAGTTAAAATCATGACGAAAAATACAATTATGCCAATCGAGCGAGCTTTTGACGAATATCTGGAGTACTGCGAGTTTACGCGCCGGATGAGCCGCCAAACATTGAGTGCTAAACGCTGGGTGATGCGAGATCTCAGAGCTAGCGTGCCAGCCAGTAGCCTGAGCGAGATCACGACACAGCAGGTCAATGATTGGATAGCCGCTCAAGCACGGCGCGGTTTGAACAGTCGCACTATCAATACACGAATTTGCCACGTGGTAGCAATGTTTCGCTACTTCAGGGATATGGGCGTGGAGATGCCAGAACTGAAAATCCGTCACATCGTCAAACAGAAAGAGACCGAGCCGATCCGCCGCGTTTTCTACACGAGAGAGCAAATTGATCAGGTCTTGAGCTATTGCAATCAGATTCAGTGGCTGTTGGTGAAACTGTCGTTCGACTGCGGCTTGCGGATTACTGAGCTACGAAACTTAAGACTGATGAATATCAGCGACAGGATGATTGTGTTTGTGGGCAAGGGCGGCAAGCGGCGTGAGGTACACATGAGCCGAGAGGCACGTGAACGACTAACACAGTGGATTGTTAGCCGGCGTATTGACGACTATTTATGGCAGAAGCCGAACGGCACGTTGCTCAGCGTCGAGGAATTGCGGCATTTAATGCGACAGCCGTTTTATTTGGCGGGTTTTCGCAATTTTCACCCGCACTCACTGCGGCATTCGTTCGCAACGGATATCCAGCGAAACGGGGCGACGCTAATGGAATCGCAGGAGATGCTCGGTCATTCAAATGCGGTGATCACACAGCGATATCTACATGGATTGGACGGCCAAATGGCAGCATGTTTTGAAAGATTGAAGTTTGGCGGCGTAGCATAATAACAGAGATAATGGTGCGGAGTTTTCCACAGTTTCCGCACCATTTTGTCTAATTTATAACGCAAGCGTATTGACAGAACGCTTGCGTTTTGCTATACTGAGGACAGTTCAGATGAGCGGCGACCACCGCCATCAACGGCCTTTAACATCACTGGAAAAACAAGATTCATGGTTGAGCGATTTGCTCTATCATGTAATATTTTTCAGTGATTTATATAGAATAGCTTTTCGCGCAATCCCGCGCGGAGAGGTCGTTCTTTGGAGAGG
>ERZ773003.1472-NODE-1472-length-13687-cov-7.749120_pt1 | contig 13687 bp, 10 predicted proteins | sample MGYA00580668_ERZ773003 | MGnify/ENA primary metagenome ERZ773003 (study PRJEB29015, sample SAMEA2738002) | human oral metagenome | biome: human oral; feature: human-associated habitat; material: dental | place: China | collected 2126 ... | reverse complement strand
GCCGAGCCTGCCGAGGCCGCTGAACCACGGGTGATCGTCGTCGGTGACGTCGAGACCAACCAGGCCAAGCAGTGGGTCACCGCACTTGGCGGGGAGGACAACGTGCGTTCCGTCGAGGCCATCGCCGAGACCCGGGTGCGGGTCGAGGTCGTCGACGACTCCAAGGTCGATGCCGACGCCCTGAAACGGGCCGGGCTGGCCGCTGCCGTCAAGGTCGGCGACGGGGTCTGGCACCTCGTGGCCGGCCTGGAAGCGGCCCAGTACGCGGAGGGAATGCGCCGGCGGGTGGCTGCCGTCGTGAGCTGATCTTTCCTTCTTGCGAGGCCCCCGGAATCCGCCGGGGGCCTCGTGATGTTCCGGGGATCGGTTCCCGGGCTCCTTGGTGATACCGGCGGGGGTTTGGCGGTGATCCACCGGCAGGCTAGTCTGCCTTTCGGTCATCGTTTCCACTCGGAGCGGAGATCTGAGGAGGGGAAGGGAAGCGAAGGCCTTTGTGGACCCGGGTGGGTCCTTCGCACAAGGAAAGGCAGAACCTTGCGAAGTAGAAAGCTACTAGCCGCTGTGGGTGCCCTGGCGCTCGTTCTCCCGGTGTCCATGGCCACCGCGGATGAAACGAGCAGCGATGGCGGCCTGGCAAACCTGATCGCCAAGGCCCCGGGCGGGGAGATCCAGTCCGATTCAGCTGAGGAACTCTTCGGCGTCAGCGGCAAAGTCACCGTCATGGTGGAACTCAAGGACGACCCCGTCGCAGTTGTCAAGGCGGAGAAGGGCGGTGAGCTCACCGCCGCCCAGGAGGAGAAGATCGAGAGCGAGCTGTCGGGCGTCCAGGACAAAGTTGCCACGACCATTGAGGCCAAGGGGGGTGCTGTCGAGAGCAAGATGCAGTCCGCCTTCAACGGCATGCGCGTGACCATCGACAGCAGCGAGTTGAAGAATCTCGAATCCCTCCCTGAGGTCAAGGCCATTCATTCCGTCCCCACCTACGAACGCAGCAACGTTCACGGGGTCCCGATGATCGGAGCGCCGAAGGTGTGGGAGGGCGCCGGTGGCGCCACCGGATACACCGGTGAGGGCGTCAAGGTCGCCGTCATCGACACCGGCATCGACTACACCCACGCGACCTTCGGTGGCCCGGGAACCGTCGAAGCGTTCAACAAAGAGTCTGCCACCAAGACCCCCAACTCGGAGTGGTTCGGTCCCAACGCCCCGCGCGTCAAGGGTGGGGTGGATCTCGTCGGTGACGAGTACAACGGCACCAACACCCCGACGCCCGACGACAACCCCATCGACTGCGCCAGGGCCGGGCACGGCACCCACGTCGCCGGCACCGTCGGCGGAGCCGGGGTCCTCGCCGACGGCAAGACCTACACCGGCGCCTACGACCAGAAGACCCACGAGAACGAGTTCAAGGTGGGGCCCGGTGTCGCCCCCAAGGCCGAGCTCTACGCGGTGCGCGTCTTCGGTTGCACGGGGTCCACGAGCATGACCACGGAAGCCATCAACTGGGCCGTGAAGAACAAGATGGACGTGATCAACATGTCGCTTGGCACGCCCTACGGCAAGCGCAGCGACGCCGATGCGATCGCCTCCTCCAATGCCGTCGCCGCGGGTGTCGTCGTGTTGGCCTCGGCCGGCAACTACGGTTCGCAGCCTTACCTCACGGGTTCGCCCGCGTCCGGTGCCGGGGTCATCTCCGTCGCCGCCAGCAACCCCATGGAGAACTACCCGGGTGCTCAGCTCACCGTTGACGGCAAGTCCGTTCAGGCCATGAACGCCAACGACGCGAAGCTGCCCGCAGACGCCCCCGTGCACGTGCTGAAGGACGCCTCGGGCAATGTTTCCCTCGGCTGCGCCGACTCCGACTACGCCAACGTGCCTGAGGGTTCCATCGTGATCACCGCGCGGGGTAACTGCGCCCGGGTGGCCCGTGCCGTGTTTGGGCAGAAGCACAAGGCAGCTGCCGTGGTCATGATCAACTCCAGCGACGACTACGCCAGTTACGAAGGGAAAATCACCGGCAACCCGAGCACCGGGGAGCAGCTGGACGTGACGATCCCATTCCTCACCGTCAAGCACTCTGACGGCGCAGCCCTGGCCGCTACCGATGGCAAGCAGATGACCTTCGCAGCGAACACGGTCCCCAACCCGGATTTCACCAAGTACGGTGACTTCACTTCCGCCGGTCCTCGCAGCGGTGATTCCGCCCTGCGTCCCAGCGTGGCTGCCCCCGGCGTGTCCATCACCTCGGCCCGGGTCGGTTCCGGAAACGATTCCAGCACTCTTTCCGGCACCTCCATGGCCGCTCCGCACGCAACGGGCGTCGCGGCTCTCACCAAGCAGGCCCATCCCTCCTGGAACTCCCAGGAGATCTCGGCGGCGATCGTCTCGACGGCCGACGCCTCCAAGGTGAGCGGCTACGGACCCACGCGTGGCGGCGGCCTGGTGGATCCGGTGGACTCCACCACCACCCAGGTCTTCGCGTACGGTGACTCCAACGAGGTGAAGGACAAGACCGTCCGTGACGCCCTGCTCAGCTTCGGCTACCAGGAATCCAACGGTTCCTTCGAGGCGACCAAGACGATCACCCTCGTGAACAAGGGGAACTCGGAGGTCACCTTCAACGGGGAGGTCAAGGCCTCGAGCCAGAGCCTGCCCGCTCAGGTGAAACTCAACACCAACAAGGTCACCGTCCCTGCGGGCGGCACGGCCGATGTCACCGTGACCCTGACCATGAAGGCCTCGGATGTTCCGAGCAGCCTCAAGTCCCAGAACTCCCAGAACTTCTACGAGGCCTCGGGCAACGTGCAGTTCACCTCGGGTGACAAGACGCTGAGCGTTCCCTACCTGATGGTTCCCCGTTCCACCACCAAGGTGACCGGTGAGATCAGCTCCGATTCCTCCAAGATCGGCTTCCAGAACCAGGGCGGCACCTACGACACCAGCGGGTTCCTGTTCAACTGGGGCGCCACCGACCCGAAGGGCGACCTCCCGGCCGAAGCCATCGAAGCGGGCGATGGCGTTGACATCGCCAACGTCGGGGTCGCGACCACCACGTTCGACGGCGAGAAGGCCTTGGTCTTCGCGATCAACAGTCACACGCGCCACTCGAACGCGGCCGGTAACAGCTACCAGATCCCGATCGACAACAACAATGACGGTAAGACGGATTACATCGTGTTCAGCGCCGACTCCGGGAAGAGGCGTTTGAAGGTCTACAACGGCGTTCCCGAGGTGTTCATCTATGACATGGCCACGAAGACGGGCGTCCCGGCGGGGAGCTACACCCTGGCACCCAGCGATTCCAGCACCGCGCTTCTCACGGTCAAGGCATCCAGCGTCGGTGTGACCGGCAAGTTCCAGTACGGGGCCGTCACCTATGGCAGCAACGCCCAGGCGAAGGACGCCACCGATGGCATGGCCACCTACGATCCGGAAAACCGCCCCTTCAACGACGGCCAGAGCTTCCAGGTGCCTGCCGGCGGGTCGAAGGACGTGTCCGTCACGTACAACAAGGCTGCGGCTGATGACCAGAAGTCGCTGGGATGGATGGCAGTGGTCTTCGACAACGATCAGGGAACTCCTGAGGCGGTCACGGGTTCGTTGACCGGTGGCGGAACCAGCCCGACGGTGAGCCCCACGACTCCGAACCCGACGGTGACCCCCACGAATCCGAACCCCACGGGCTCGGCTTCCCCGGGTGACCCGAGCGCTCCGGTTTCGCCTGTCCCGACCCGGGCTCCGCTCAAGCCGGGCCTGCCCAAGACTGGCGACTTGGGGTGATGCTCTGAATCGGACCCGAAACACAGGGATGGCCCCCGCATCAGCGGGGGCCATCCCTCTTGGTTCTTCAAGTAACCCAGTCTGTGGAATTACCGGTTCAGATATCCGTGGGAGTCTCTGCGGGGATACCGATGAAGTTCATGCTGTTCTCGCACAGCGTCGGAGTGGCGTCTGTCCCGAAGCGGTAATCGTAAGTTTTGTCCCCGACCTTGACCACAACCTGCCAGCCTTCGACCAAGGCCTGGGTGTAGCTGACCCCGGGGAGCGGGCAGCCCAGCGCACCGGTATTCCAGGTCTTCCTGTGGGCTTCCACCAGCGTCGCATCGGAACCGCTCACGCCACGCCCGTCGAGGTCGGCCCGGATGGCCGCCATATGGGTTTCGGGCGGATCCACCGTGCCCGTGGCGCCGGTGCTGGCGCTGGGCATCTCAGTGGGTGCGGTGGCAATGGGGAGCCCGGTGGGGGACTTCTCGGTTCCCGGATCCCGGGGCTCGGCGGGGGTGTCCGCGGCGCATGCGGCCAGGGACACGGTGAGTAGCATGCCAGCAATTCCGACCAGTGGTTTCAACATATACCGAGTTTACCCGGGGACTTGACGGCGTCAAAGGCCTAGTGAGCGGGCATAAGAGCTTCAATCCTGCGCACACTTTGGCGGGTCCTCACGGGAAACCGCTAAGGTTGGGGCGGACGAGGTAGACCCGTCGCAACGATCAAGGGAGACAAACGCGAATGAGCGAGAAACGCTACATCTACGACCTCTCGGAAGGTGACGCGACCATGCGTAACCTACTCGGGGGAAAGGGGGCGGGCGTCGCTGAGATGGCCCGGGTCGGGGTCCCTGTCCCCGACGCCTTCACCGTCACCACGACGGCCTGCGTGGAAACCATGAACCGGGGCGGCGAATGGCCCGACGGTCTGGCGGACGAGATCAACGCAGGCTTGACCCGGCTGGAGGAACGCACGGGACGCAAACTCGGTGGTTCCGAGAATCCGCTGCTGGTTTCGGTGCGCTCCGGCGCAGTGTTTTCCATGCCCGGCATGATGGACACCATCCTCAACCTCGGTGTCTCCGACGAGTCCGTGGCGGCCATCGCCGAGGAATCCGGAAACGAACGTTTCGCGTGGGACTGCTACCGCCGTTTCATTCAGATGTACGGCGAGGTGGTCGAGGGCGTCCCGGCCTACGCTTACGAGGACGCGCTGACCGAACTGAAGCGCAAGCGCGGCGTCGAGCTCGACACCGACCTGGGACCTGCGGACCTGAAGGAGCTGGTGGCCACCTTCAAGGAGATCAGCAACGAGCACCTGGGTGGCGAGTGGACCTCCGACCCGGTCGAACAGCTCCACCGGGCCGTGAACGCGGTGTTCCGTTCCTGGCAGAACCCCCGCGCCGAGGTGTACCGCCGCGCCAACAACATTCCCTCCGACCTCGGCACCGCCGTCAACGTCATGCAGATGGTCTTCGGCAACCGCGGTGATGACTCCGCCACCGGCGTGTGCTTCACCCGCAACCCGTCGACGGGCGCCAAGGAACTCTACGGCGAGTTCCTCGTCAACGCCCAGGGCGAGGACGTGGTGGCTGGCATTCGCACCCCGCGGCCGCTCGCGGAGATGCGTGAAGTGCTGCCCGAGGCCTACGACGAGCTCATCGACACGATGCACCGCATGGAGTCCCACTACCGTGACATGCAGGACATGGAGTTCACCGTCGAGAACGGCAAGCTGTTCCTGCTGCAGACCCGCAACGGCAAACGCACCGCGGCCGCCGCGCTGAAGGTGGCCTCCGATCTGGTGGACGAGGGGGTCATCACCAAGGAGGAGGCGCTGCTGCGCATTGAACCGGACCAGCTGGATCAGCTGCTGCATCCCGCCATCGACCCGTCACACGGCGAGAAACCCATCGCCAAGGGCCTTCCCGCATCCCCGGGGGCCGCGGTCGGCGAGGTGGTCTTCGACGCCGACACCGCCGCGGAGCGCGGCGGGCGTGGCGAAGCGGTGGTGCTGGTGCGCTACGAAACCACCCCCGACGACATCCACGGCGTGCTCCAGTCCCAGGGCGTGCTCACCGCCCACGGCGGCATGACCTCCCACGCGGCCGTGGTGGCGCGCGGTATGGGCAAGCCCTGCGTCGCGGGCGCCTCCGGCATCCACATCGACGCCAAGGGCCGCACCCTCACCGTCGGGGACCGGGTCATCAAGGAGGGCGAGGTCATCACCCTCGACGGCTCCACGGGCGACGTGTTCGGGCAGGAGATCAAACTGATCCCGCCGCGCATCAACGAGGACTTCCAGCGCGTGGTCACGTGGGCCGATGAGGTTCGCGAACTCGGGGTGCGCGCGAACGCCGACAACTTCGAGGACGCATCCAAGGCCCGCGAACTGGGCGCCGAGGGCATCGGGCTGTGCCGCACCGAACACATGTTCATGGCCGCCGACCGGCTTCCCGCGGTTCGTCGCATGATCCTGGCGGAGACCCACGAGGCCCGCGCGGATGCGCTCGAGAAGATCCTGCCGATGCAGCAGGCCGACTTCGAGGGCATCTTCACCGCGATGAAGGGGCTTCCCGTCACCGTCCGGCTCCTCGACCCGCCGCTGCACGAGTTCCTGCCGAACCTGGTGGAGCAGTCGCTGCTGGTGCAGCGTCTCGAATTGACGGGCGGCGACGCCTCCGAGCTGGGGGCCGCCCGCGCCACCCTCGCCCAGGTCAAGCGCCTCCACGAGCTCAACCCGATGCTCGGCACCCGTGGCTGCCGCCTGGCGATGCTCTACCCGGAGATCCCGGCCATGCAGACCCGAGCCATCATCCGGGCCGCCCTGGCGGTGCTGGAACGCGAGGGCGAGACGATCGGCGTGGAGATCATGATCCCCCTGGTGGCCCTGTCGAAGGAACTGGAGATCCAGCGCGAGATCGTGGAGAAGACGGTCGCCGAGGAGCTGAAGGCCGCCGGCAAGGAGCTGGATGTGACGGTCGGTACCATGATCGAGCTGCCGCGGGCCGCCCTGGTGGCGGACCAGATTGCCGAGTACGCCGACTTCTTCAGCTTCGGCACCAACGACCTCACCCAAACCGGCATCGGCATCAGCCGCGACGACGCCGAGAACGGCTTCCTCACCCAGTACGTCACGAGCAAGGTACTGGAACGCAACCCGTTCGAGTCCATCGACGTTGCCGGCGTTGGCCAGCTGGTCGACATCGGTGTCGCGAAGGGACGCTCCATCAAACCGAACCTGAAGACCGGCGTCTGCGGTGAGCACGGCGGCGACCCGGACTCGGTGGAGTTCTTCCAGTCCGTCGGCCTGGACTACGTCTCCTGCTCCCCGTACCGGGTGCCCATCGCCCGTTTCGCGGCCGCCAAGGCGGTGCTGAAACAGCGCGAGGACTGAACCGGACCATAAGGAGGGCCGGGCCCGCATCGGGCCCGGCCCTCCTGCCCATTCCGAAACCGGACACAACTGGTGGGAAGAAGAGATGTTGCACGCGGACGGATCACTCCTGCTGGCCGAGGAACGAGGGAGCTCGTGGTGATCCCGGGTGAGGGGCCCACGCCTTGCTGAACTTCTTCGCGAGGTGTCTGCTGGTCGCGTAGTGGATCGTGACCTTGGTTCTCACCGCTCTCACGGTGGAGTCGCGCAACAGCGCGTTACCCCTCACCAGCGACGAGGCGATTGCCGTCAGGGAGTGGCCGGGGGGATCGGAGCACCGCTGAGCTGCGGCGCGACATCAGCGCCTTCGCCGCCACACGCAACTTCTGGGGCGGCAGGAGGCCGAGCCCGCCCTGGCGGACGCGTTGCGTTGGATGGGGGCCGAGGTGGAATCGGAAACTCTGCCCCGTTGGCCCTCGCCCAGGAGGCCGGAGTCATCCGAGATGGTCACGGGGCCCGGTTGGCTTCGGTTGCGGCCGCTCTCGTGATCTCGCGGACCAGACGTCACGCCATCTCCCGGCTCCACGGCGACTCGGTCCTTGGTGCCGCGCTCAAGGAGTCGCTCCCCTGGGGGTGCCTGGTTCGCATCGGGCGTGCTCGTGCGGATCCCGCGGCAGATCCTGCAGCCGCGGTCCGAACACGAAGCCATGCTGGCCATGGGCGGCGGGCTCGGGGCAGTGCCCGGGCTGCGGGCGGCCGACCTGCTGCCGGGGCTGCTCGTGGTTCTGGTCGTCTCGGGTGGGATGTGCGGGACCCTGTGCTGGGTTCACCAGCGAATCCTCAGGATGGGAATCAGCGAGGCGTGATGCTCTGGGTATCAGCGGGCTGAATGTGTTCCTGAGAGCCCGCATGCAGTGGAACGATGTCGATGTGGTGGCGGGTTCCGCCGGGGCGATGACCGCACCGACCGGTTCTCAACTGCACAGGGTCTCCGGGGAGGCAACGGAAACCGAGATCTAGCAGGAACCTCAGGTCTTCCCCGGGGCTGCCAGGGCGGGACGGCAGGTGAGATATTCGTGGCCGTCGTCGTCTGAGGCGGTCAGCACCAGCATGTCCATGTCGTAGACCTCGCTGAGGTTCTCCCTCGTCAGCACGGCCTCGCTCGGACCGGAGGCGAAGAAATGGCCGTTCTTCATCAATGCGGTGCGTGACGGGTAGTAGAACGCTTGGTCGGGCATGTGGGTGATCATCACCACCGCCTTGCCCTGCTCGTGGGCGAGGGTGTGGGCGGTTGAGATCACGGTGGTGGCGTTCCGGTAGTCGAGATGGCTGGTCGGTTCGTCCATCATCACCACATCGGTGCGTTGGGCCAGGGCACGGGCTATCAGGATCAGCTGCCGCTCGCCGCCGGAGAGCTGCGTGTACGGCTCCAGCGCCAGGTCCCGCAACCCCACCGTATCCAGGGCCTCCAGGCAGACGGCCTGATCCTTGCGGGTGGGGGAACCGAACGGCGGCAGATGCGGGGTGCGGCCCATCTTCACCACGTCCAGGACCGTGAACGGGAACGGGGCGGAATGGTCCTGGAAAACCATCGCCACCCGCCGGGCCAGTTGTTTCACGCCGAGCGAGGCCACCTCGTCGCCGCCGATGGTGATGCTTCCCGAGGTGGGTTTGTGTTCCCCCAGGATGGTGCGCATCAGCGTCGACTTCCCGCAGCCGTTGGCGCCCAGGATGATGAACACCTCGCCGGGCGAGACCTCGAAACTGATGTCCCGCAGGACCGGTTTTCCTGGGTGGTACCCGAACTCGACGTCCGTCACGCGCAGCACCGAGGTCATCGGGTCCACACCCCCTTGGAACGGCGCAGCAGCATCGCGAAGAACGGCGCCCCCACCAGCGCGATCGGGATCGACAACGGCAGGGAGGACTCGGAGACGGTGCGGGTGAGGCCGTCGATGATCAACAGGAAGGCCGCCCCCAGCGTGGCCGCCACGGGCACCAGTTTCCGGTGGTCGGGGCCGACGAGGATCCGTGCCATGTGTGGAATCACCAACCCCACCCAGCCGATGGCGCCGCTCTGCGATACGGCCGTCGCGGTCATGGCTGTGGCGCAGATGATCGCGACCATCCGTGTCCGCTGGGTGTTGACGCCGAGGGACCGGGCCTCGGAGTCGCCCATGGTCAGCAGGTTCAGCCGCCACGAGACGATCATGACCACCACCAGCCCTGTCAGGATGATCGGGGTCGCGAAGGCCAGGTTGTCCCAGCGCATCCCGGACAGGGAACCCATCAGCCAGAAGGTGATGGCCGGCAGGTCGTTCTCGGGATCCGCCAGGTATTTCATGATCGAGACCCCGGCGTTGAAGATTGAGCTGACCACCACCCCGGACAGCACCAGCATGATCGTCGGGGTCATGCCCCGCACCTTCGCCAGGCCGTAGGCCAGCAGCACCCCCAGGATGCCCATGCCGAACGCGAGAGTGGGAACCAGCGGCGAGAAGGCCCCCGCCAGCACGATGGCCAGTGCCGCCCCGAACGAGGCGGCGGCTGAGACTCCGAGAATGTCAGGGGAGACCAGGGGATTGCGGAAAACTCCCTGGTAGACCGCGCCGGAGCAGGACAGCGCCGCCCCGACCAGCACGGCCATCAGGGTCCTGGGCCAGCGCACCTCCCAGATCACCTTCGCGTCGAGCTCCCGCCAGGTGTGTTCCACGGTGAAGAACTTCGAGGCCATGATCCGCATGGCTTGCCACGGGTCGATGGCGTAACGACCGATCACGAAGGAGACCGCGATCGCGATCACGAGCACCGCCAGCACCAGGATGAGAATCACCGCGAACGGAACCGGGCGGCGGCCCTGGCGGTACACCAGGACCTCCGCCCGGTCGGCGCCCTTCCTCCGGACCGCCATGGAATCAGCTTCGCTGGAAGCTGAAGACGTCTTCGACGCCCTGCCCGTCAGTGAGGTTGAACAGGTGTTTGACGTCGTCGTCGGTCAGATCGAAACCGAAGTACTCCTTGTAGAAGGCCTTCGTCCTGGCCTCCATGTCGACGTCCTTGAACAGCTCCGGATGGACCGCCTTGGCGAAGAAGTACATGTTGAGGTATTCCTCGGGGCCGTTGTAGGCCCAGGCCATGGCGCCGTTCGGGATGACGATGATGTTGTTGTTCTGCACCGCCTTCAGGCCGGAGAGCACGGGATCGGACTTGATGGAGTCACGGATCTTGGTGCTGTCGACCAGCAGCAGCTCAGGGTTCCAGCTGAGAAGCTGCTCCGGGTCGATCTTCGTCTGGCCGGACGGGCCCTTCGACTCGCCCGTGGCCCCGGCGCCGGCGTTGACGCCGCCCGCGAGGGTGATGAGCTCCTGCCCGATGGCGGAACCGTTGTTGGCCTGGAGGGAGTCGCCCGCACCGGAGAGCTGCACCACCGTGGGGCGTTCCGTCTCCGGGATGCTCGCGGTCTTCGCCTCGATCTCGGACCTGATAGCCAGGTACTCCTCCGAGTACTTCTTCGCCTTGTCCAGTTGCACACCGCCGATGACCTCACCGAGGTAGACCTGCCGGGCGCGCAGCTGATCGATCTTGTTTCCCTGCTTGTCGCTGCCCTTGGGGCTGGACACGGTGGCGATGCCGAGGTCCTGGAGCTGTTTGAGGTTGTTCTCCCCGTACCGGGAGGCGTAGATCACGAGGTCGGGGTCCTGTTTCGTGAGTTCTTCCATGTTGACCTCGTTGCCGGAGAAAACCACCGGCAGGTTCGCCAGCTGCGGGTATTTGCCCTTGATCCATTCGTTCTTGCCGTAGTTGTCCTCCAGGGCGACGAGCTTGTCGGCGCCGCCCAGCAGCAGGACGGCGGTGGTGTAGGCCGGGGCGGTGGTCGCGATCCGTTTCGACTCGGCGGGGACCGTGATCTGCCCCAGCTCGTCGTCGACGACGTGCGTGGCGCCGGATTGCGAGGCGGCCGGGACGGAACCGGAACCGGAGGAGGTCGCCGGGCCGCCTGCGCCGCAGGCGGTGAGCGTGAGTAGCGCGGCGAGCGCCAGGGCGGACAGGGAGGTTCCGATTTCACGGAGGGCCATGGGGGTCCTTAAGTGCGGATGCAGGAGCATCAGGTGCGGAAACTGTCCGTAATCTATATCTCTTCTGCGGGAAAATCCATTCTGATTATCCGAATCTGCGGATTCGTTACCCGTTCGTGTTCCGTATCCGCCGCGGCGTCCGTGCAGGGTCGGCTACAGGGTCCAGGTCTCCAGGGAGTGACTGCGTTCCCAGAACAGCTCCTCGTAGCGGGTGGCGTCGGCGAAGGTTTCGAGCATGACCGTTCTCGTCGCATCGTCGGCGGCCTCGGCCGCCTCGTCGAGCAGCTCGATGGCGGTGGCCGTGGTTTCCTGGAAGGCCGGGTCTGCGTAGGCCGCCACCCAGGTTCCGTAGGGATGGTTCTCCACCGCCCCGGCCCGTTCGGCCAGGTCCAGGCCCACCTGTGCGTAGACCCAGTAGCAGGGCAGCACCGCCGCCACCCCCACCGGGTAGGGATCGTAGGCGACCGCGGTCTGGATGAAGTTCACATAGCCGCGGGTGGTGGGGGAGGGAGCTGCCGCGTGCGGGGCGGAACGCAGCAGGGGGTCGTTCAGGAGGGCATCGTGCATCAGCTTTTCGGCTGCGACGGCCTCTCCGGCGCTCTGTGCCCAGAAGGACCGGGCCTTGGCGTGCGGGGCCCGGGCGGCCAGCAGCGCCAGGGCCCGGGAGTAGCCGCGCAGGTAGAAGTCGTCCTGGACGATGTACTCGACGAAGCGGCGCGGCTCCAGGGTGCCGTCGGCCAGCTGGGTCAGCAGCGGCAGCTGTTCGATGCGTTCGCGGATCCCGGCGATGTGTTCCCAGGCCGAAGCGCTGAACTCCCGTGTGCGCCAGGTCATGCCTGTGCTCCTTTCAGGTTGATCAGGTGGTTCACCGGGCCGTGTCCGGTCCCGGGGGAGCGACTGAGTTGCCAATCGGCCCCCGCAAGGATGGCGCGGTGCAGGAAATCACGGGCCTCCGCAACCACGTGTTCCGGGACGGTGCCGCCCGGCGCAATTCCGGCGCGTGCCGCGGTGGCGGCGATCGCGGAACTGAGGGTGCATCCGGTGCCATGGGTATTGCGGGTGTTCACGCGAGCGCCGGTGAACCGTGCGGTTCCGTTCGGCGTGACCAGGAGATCGGTCAGCTCCTCGCCGGTCAGGTGACCGCCCTTTGCCAGGACCGCACGGGCGCCCGTCGTGACGATGCGCTCCGCCTGCGCCTGGAGCTCGGAGCTGTTACCCGCAGGTGAGGAACCGGCCAGCACCGCGGTCTCCGGGACGTTCGGGGTGATCAGGTCGGCCAGCGGCAACAATCGGGTGCGAACCACCTCGACTGCTTCGTCGGCCAGGAGCCTGTCGCCCGAGGTCGCCACCATCACGGGATCGAGGACCAGGAAACCGAAGTCCGCCCGGCGCGCGGCGATCAGGTCCGCCACCGCCTCCGCGATCCTCGCGTTCGTGAGCATCCCGAGCTTGGTGGCGTGCACCTCGATGTCGTCGAGGACCGCCTCCACCTGCGCGACGACGAATCCCGGGTCGATGGGGGACGCGGCCCGCACCCCCTGGGTGTTTTGAACCGTCAGGCCCGCCAGCGCGGCCATGCCGTGCACCCCGAGGGCCGCGAAGGTCTTCAGGTCGGCCTGGATCCCGGCGCCACCGCTCGGGTCGGAGCCCGCTATGGAAAGTGCAGTTCTCGGTGTCATGGTTTCTCCCAGAGTTCTTTCAGCCGCGCTGCGGCCTCGCGGGGACGGGTGGCCGCCGCGATCGCGGATACCACGCAGATACCGTCTACCCCGGTCGCGATGACTTCGGCGGCGTTGGTGGCGTTGATTCCCCCGATGGCCACCGCGGGCAGGCCCGCTGGCCGGGCGGCGAGCAGTTCCCGGCCCAGCGCCGGGGCGGTGTCGGTCTTGGTGCTGGTGCTCCACACCGGGGACAGCCCGACAACGTCGGCACACCCGATGGCAGCGATGGCGTCCAGCTCGGCCCGGGAGCTGACGGAGACCCCCAGCAACCGGTCCGGACCGAGAGCCTCGCGGACCACCGCGGGGTCGCCGTCGGACTGCCCGATGTGCAGGTGGGTGCCCAGCTCCACCGCGATCCCCAGGCGGTCGTTGACGAACAGCTCCGCTCCGGCCGCACCCTTGGCCACGGCGGATTCGATGGCCTCCTGGCAGGCGAGCACGCCTTTCCGGAAGGTGTCGTCGTCGGCGTTCTTGTCGCGGAACTGGACCACCGTGGCCCCGCCCAGCACGGCCTGTTCCACGGTGTGGGCCACGCGGCCGCGGCCGCCGGACAGGTCCGGGTCGGTGACGTAGTAGAGCCGCCAGTCGATCCGCATCAGGCCTCCTCGACAGCGACCAGGGAGGCGACCTCGTCGGGGGTCAGCGCGTACAGGGCGTCGCGCCAGGCGATCTCGAAACTGGCCGGGCCCTTCGCGTCGCGGCCCGCCACGATGCCAGCGGCCGCGAACAGGGAGTGGGCGGCGACGA
>ERZ773003.1470-NODE-1470-length-13690-cov-12.821122_pt1 | contig 13690 bp, 8 predicted proteins | sample MGYA00580668_ERZ773003 | MGnify/ENA primary metagenome ERZ773003 (study PRJEB29015, sample SAMEA2738002) | human oral metagenome | biome: human oral; feature: human-associated habitat; material: dental | place: China | collected 2126 ... | reverse complement strand
TTCTTGATGACTTCACCATTTACATCATCATTTACCTTCACCTTGAATGTTACTGTCCATACCGTGCCATTAGCGACTTTCTTCGTCCAAGTCAGTTTAGTATCTGCTGATGTATAAACGCCATTGTCCGTGGCAGATGATTCAACATAGCTTGTATGTGCGGGTATGACATCGGTAATCGTAACTTCTTGTTCTGCGCCCGTCGTATTGATGTACTTAATCTTATATGTTAGTTCCTGTCCCGCTACGACTGCTTTACCATCAATACTTGTCGTATCTGTTCCTGTAAATACATCCTTCTTTGGTTGAGTCGGTGTCGGGTTGGTTGTAGTGTTGGTATCTACTTCATTGACACCATCCTTTGTGCGTCCTACATTCTTGATGACTTCACCATTTACATCATCATTTACCTTCACCTTGAATGTTACTGACACTGTTGTCCCTGTTGGTACAGCCATCAGGTTCCATGTCAATACGTCACCTGTTAATGTACCACCATTGTCTGCTGAGCCTTCTACATATGTCGTATATGCAGGTAGTTTATCTGTTACGACAACATCCTGATTGGTACCTGTCGTATTTGTATATGTGATCTTATACGTTAGTTCCTGTCCTGCTACGACTGCTTTGCCATCGATACTTGTCGTATCTGTTCCTGTAAATACATCCTTCTTTGGTTGAGTCGGTGTTGGGTTGGTTGTAGTGTTGGTTTTCACATTGTTAAACCCATCATGTACATCGGCCTTATTTTCAATGACCTGCCCATTCGCTTCCGCTTTGACCTTTACACTGAAATGGAATTCTACTGTATTACCGACTGCAACATCTTCCACTTTCCATGACACTGTCTTTGTTGCCGCATCATATACACCACCATTGTCTGCTGTTCCAGTTACATATTCTGTATATTCTGGAATTACATCCTTTACTTCTACTGTGCGCTTAGCATCTGTTGTATTCGTATATTTGATTGTATACGTGATTTCTTCCCCATTCTTCACCGGCTTGCCATCAATAGAAGTTGTCATGTCTGCTGGCTTGAATACATCCTTCTTCGGTTGGGTCGGTGTTGGGTTCTTTGTTGTATTGGTATCAAAGCTATTAATACCATCATTTGTGTGTCCCTTGTTTTCAATGACTTCTGCTTGTGTATCTTCATCTACTTTTACTTGGAAGCTTACAGTCACACTCTTACCGTGTTCTACCCCACTGACGTTCCAAGTAATCGTGCCATTGTTTTCGACACCATTTGTATCCGCACTCACAAACGTGGTATGTGCTGGAAGTGTATCTGTGATTTCTACATCCCTTGTTTCACCTGTCGTATTTGTGTACGTAATCTGATATGTCAGGATATCGCCTGCCTTTACACTACGTCCATCAATGGATGTTGTTGTATCACCTTGCTTGAATACATCCTTCTTTGGTTGAGTCGGTGTATATACAGTTACCGGTTTAGATTCAACCGTATATACATTATCCAAACTAAGCTTGAACGTATTATCATATTTTGTACCTGCTTTGGTGACTTTACCAATGATTTTTGGTGCAGGAATATCTGCTGTGGTTGTTGTGTCTGCATTAATACTTGCTAGTAGAGATGATTTCGCAGTGAATTTTATATGACGTGAACTTGAATCATACTCTACTTCATAATCTGCAGATCCTTGTTTTGTTTCTTCTAAATCAATCTCATATCCATCTGGTAGATTGTCATTAAAAACAATGGACTCAAATGTTTCGTGATGTGCAGGTATAGTTGCTACGTTTAATGTATAGTCAACTCTGCTGCCCACTTCAACTGTTCTTCCTTGTAAATCAGTACCATCAGCCGCAGTAACAGCTTTTTGTACATCTGGTTTTACATAAGTAACTGCGTAATGATAGTGAATTGTTGATTCTGGTTTTACAGGTTCTACCGGTTCTGTAGGTGGAACTGGTTTTTTCGGCTCTTTCGCTTTAATCTCCGGCAATCCAACTGCACGTAAATGACCATTTAGCGAATACCAAATATTTGGTTTTTTACCATCTTCATTATTTTTACCTGGAACGTATGGACCATATGGTGCAGGTAAAATATTTGTTGCAGAAGTAGCACCTAGTGTAACTGAATTATTAGGCCCATTTAAAAGAAGTGCTCCTGCACCATACCAAGAATTAGGAGCGTCTGATGAATCCCACCCCGACCCTGGTTCGTTTTGACGTGGATACATTGTATGTTCACAACCACCTTCACCTTTTTTGAAGTTTAAAGAATCTGTTGCATAAACCATACTATTTTTTTCGCCAATAGTAGATCCAGAAATTTTTATGAATCTTCCTGTGTAATCTTTTGCAAGTTCGATAGAATTATGCTCACGATTTAAAGATGCAACAGATAATAATGCATCGTTAAACTCAATTGGGTTACCATCTTGATCGTAAAACGTAAATTCATTCTTTACAAAAATCGAAGTGTTTTTTTCAAAAGTACCTGTATAGGCTGACGCAAAAACACCTAAAGTAGGATCCGTGAAAATACCTAACCACGCCATTCCTGTTGGATTATAGAATTTTGAATCCTCTGTCAATGTATACTTAAATACAACTTTCGAAATCTTCTTACCGTTGTAATAAGAATTATTGAGATTGGTATATGTTGCTGTGACACTCTGTCCCCTCTTGAGTAAGACTGTTGTCCATTTGACCAATTGATTGCTACTAATGTTAGTCTTCCAGCCTGCTTTACTGCCAAAATTTCCATATAATTCTTGACTAGAAGCAACGTCATTAGGTTGCTGCAGATAAGTTATATTCATATTATCCAGCTGCAATAATTGATTATTGTAGTTGTCCGTATCATGACTAAACGCCTCATCTACTGCATTAGCAGACATATATTTACCATCTGTTGTTGTTGATAAAACAGCATCTGGCTCAGAATCATATATAAGACTCTTAGCATATGGTTCTGATAAGTAGCCCTCTTCATTCTTATGTCTTTCATAGTCAGCAAGTGCTGCTGCTAGTGCTGCTTGTTCTGTTGCAAGTTGGTTCTTAAATGCCTCATAGTCTAAAAGGTACTGTGCATAGTCAGCGTCGTATTTTGCCTTATCAATGTCATACTGCGCTTTTGCGTTATCATAATCTGTTTTCTTTTGATTATAGTCATCTAACGAATTTTTCATATTTCTTATTGCAGTTACTTGATTGCTATAATCTGTCTCAATTTCTGCAACGTTATTCTTTTCCTGCGTTCTATCTTGTATCGTGGTAACACCAGAATTTCTTGCATCTTGAATTGCTTGTTCCAATTCAGTTCGCGAAGCATCTACTTCTATACCTTTATCGCCATCCATTGCCATGACATTCATCGGATAAATTCCGCATACTGAAAACGCCATAAGAAATGACAACATGGATGTACTAATTTTTCTATATACTTTCTTTAACATATCTTTCACCAAATCCTTATTACTAATTCATAACGTGTATCTAACATTCTAAGAGAACGAGCGTCATACGACGGCCGCAAAACATTTGAAGCAACATAACTATGTATAAAAACACAGTTGATTTTTATTTTAACACTTAGATGAACAATGTCTTCTATAATGCTCTTGTGCTATTTTTATAACTCATTTTGTGAGATAATTCATCCTAATTATCCTGATTTAATACATTGCGATAAAAGTGAACCTCCACCATTTATAATTCAAATTTTAAGGTTCACTTTATTAAAATTAAAATATTTACATAATCCAGTGTACAAATGAAAGAGCATCATAGTGCATGGATGAATAACCTCATCGCTCGCACATCATTTTCTACCATGCTACACTTTATTCTTGATGCGATACAAATTTTCTTATGACTGCTACACATACTAGTGCAAGTAAAGAACCTGCAAGTATTGTTCCATAAATAGAAGAATTATTCTTGTCCTCAGTCTTTGGTGTTACTTTCTTTGGTGTAGGATTCTTTGTCGCATTCGTTACATATTGATTCATACCATCATCAACATCTGCGTGATTATCAATGATTTCACCATCTACATTATCATCAACTTTCACATTGAATTGGAATGTCACTACCTCTCCTGCTTCCAAATCAATTTTCTGCCAACGTAATGTCTTTGTTGTTTCATCATAAATTCCTGCTTCATTTGCTGATCCTGCAACATATTGTGTATGCTCTGGAATCTTATCAGTTACCTTTACAGTACGCTTTTCTCCTGTCGTATTTCGATATGAAATCGTATATGTCAAAATCTTACCTGCTGTAACTGAATGCTGATCAAAACTTTGATCAAGCTTTCCTTCTTCGTGAACATCTTTGATTGGCGCAGTTGGTGTAGGGTTCTTAGTTGTATTTGTAGCAAATGTATTGTCACCAGATTTAATTGATGCAGTATTCTGAATCACAGCACCATTTACATCATCATTTACTTTTACTTTAAAGCGGAAGGTTACATCACTATCTGCAGCTAAACCATCCTTCTTTAAGGTTAAGGTTCTAGTAGCTGCATCGTAAGTGCCTGCTGGTGAAGCAGAGCCTTCAATGTACGTTGTATTTTCCGGAATCACATCAATCATTGTAACATCACGTTGTGATGTTGTTGTGTTCTTATAATGGATTGTGTATTCTAGTTCGTCCCCTACCTTAACAGGCTTATTATCAATACTTGTCTGCGGATCAACAGCGAAAGCTACATCTTTAGTAGGTAATTCGTACGGTTCAAGAACCCATTCACCTACGAAGTTTGCATCTTTGTTATCGATTGTTTCTTGAGTTTTGTCATATCCCTTAAAGACCCAGTTACCTTCCAAAACACTCACCTTCGTAATATTTCCTTTTGGATTTTCTGGTGTGACTACTGTCCCTTGTGGTATGTCATAAACTGTATCAGGTAACAATGCTTTTACCTCTGCAGGTAATTCTTTCCCTGGAGTACCACTGATAAATTCGTGTGTCTTTTTATAAAGAACCTTTGTTTCAACTTCATTTGATGGAGAAATAACATTATCAACTGTCTGTGTTACTTTATTCTTGATCGTTGATCCATTATTTAAAATCTTATCATTTGTTTTCACTTTAAAAACAATTTCATAATTCTTTCCACCATTACCTTTTGTTAGGTGTTTTTGATCGATATTAACAGTTACAGTTTGACCATTCTGTACAATCGTATAATCATCGTTTTCCGTCAATAATTGACCTTCTAAAGTTACCGACAAGCTTTGGAAATCCAATCTTTCATCAAACTCGTCAGTCATGCTCATTTTACTCAAATTGCCAATAACATTTTTACCCGGAATTGGCATTGTGTACTTCGTTGTATAAGTGATCTCTTCACCTACTTTTGCCGGCACTTCTGTCTTATCAACCTGTTTTGTTGGCGGCTGTTCCATAACCTCTGTAAAGAAGCCAAATAATCCGCCACTGGATGATGTCGATCCATACATAAAATGCATCTTATTATCAACGGAACGTGCTGCAAATCCCGAAATATTATATTCTGCATCGCCACTTGTGCCGCCACCATGTGGTGCAGTCCAAAATGTCAGACTGTTAGCTACTTCACTTTTAAGGTAGTTGCTATTGTTCATAACAATTTTGTCGATAGAAACCGGTGTTTCATAGATTCCAAACATTTCTTTTCTTCTACCACGTATAGCATCGATATCAGATGGCAACATAACCATCTTCAAATCACACGGAGTACCATCTTGATATCTAAATTCAGCTGTCACATCTGCATCAATTGCATATGCACTGGATATATCATGTGTCACATTTGGATGTGAAGGATAGATATAATCCATAATTTGGATAGATTTTGTTCCCCAGTTTTCATCAACTGTCAAAAATGGGACTACTGTTTTATTTGCGTTGTTGTAATCTGCATTCTTATCGAAAAGATCAGTTCTTACAGAATTAATCTTCACATATACATCAACATTCTTGCCATATACAACTCCGGCATTGGAGAATTTCAAAGTAAGTGGCTCCTGAAATTCCTCAACGTTCTGATTTTTATTTACTTTTACTGAAAAAACAGTTGCCTGTTTCCATGCACCATTTGGCGCAACAATATCTTTCACAACAGAATTTGACTGTGAAATAATCTCCATATTTTCTTGTCGCAAAGAAAACTGGTATAATTGCAATTTTGATAAATCAGTATCATCTTTAATTTCATCAAGTGCTGCTACATGTAATACCGAAAGCGGTGATATAGCAAGTAAAACTGCAAGGAGCGTTGTCTGCAAATATTTTAGAATTTTATGTAACATATCGTTCCCCCCCAATTACATATTCATCTCAAGTATACAGGTTTTTGGTCGCAAAGGGAATGTTTTGCAAAGTTTTTCTAAAAACCCTAAAGTATTAACCAATTCCAATTTCTCTTAGCTCCCATTTTGTTGTAAATGTATCCAAATTTAAGTGACCACTTTTTTACAATTTTCTAATGATCTTTGAGCATAAATATTCAATCCTTCCTTCATACAACCTATCAACAAGATTAAATATTAGAGTTCACTATTCACGCAATCACATGACTTATTCACGATGATGCTATAATCTACTTTTTAACTTATTTCATAATAAAGACCAATGAGCAATTGTTGATACACTAGTTTAAAATCTTTTGCAAAGGCATCTATCGAATAATTTATATTCTCATCAGAGGTTTCCCTCTGTAACATACTTGTAATTCCTTTTAAATCTAACGGTTGTGAATCATCGCGAGTATATAATCCCTTTCCCGACCGTGTGTTAATTGATAAATTTTCTCAACATTTCTTTTCTTATTATTTTGATTTCTGGTATCAAAATAATTTAATGAAATATATTGTATTCCAATGCTATATATCCGAGAAAATATCCAATTTCAAAAACAGGATACAAACAATATATGTACCCTGTTTATAGAAATCCATTCTTTGTATTACAGTAGCAGAATTTTGCAAACCTTATAATATCTTGCCACTTGCAACATATTCATCCTTCATGATTGTCTTAGAAATCTTGTCATGGAAGAATCGATATTTTCCTTTATCCATCAATGCCATAATTAGCGAAAGAATGCTACTAATCGCACTTACGATATAAATGATACGGCTAATATCCTCAGCCATAAAGATGCCAAAGAAGATACCGCTCAGAATGACACCAAAAGCATCATAGAACAAGCCTTCGCATAATACTGATCCTACGAAGTAACGTAACGCAAAGTCCTTCAACGTAGTTGGTTCACCATTCTCACGCACAACTTTAATCTGCATTACCTTCTGCATCATCGTTGAACCACCCGTAATCTTGGCAGGCACAAAGACAAAGTAGAATCCATGTGTGACAAGCACACTTAACAATAATACGATAATCTGTGTTGGCTGTATACCTTCAAACCCGTTGAGAATCTGAATATTTCCGTTATTCATCACTCCATATACAATTCCTGTCACAAAGAGTGACAAACGATTTGTAATAATAAAATCAATTATAAACGCGAATCCTCTTCTAGCAAGAAAAGCATTTTGATTATTCTGTGTATTTTCAGTTATTTTCTTTCTTAATTGCTTATTTTTACTCATGCCTACAATCCTTCCGCAAATAAGATCTCCTCTTCTACGATGATCTTAAGTGTTTCAATACTCATTAGCTGATCTTCCGCATGAACCAATAATAGATTCACACTGATATTTTCGCCACTCGCTTCCTGTGTAATCAGTTCCGCATGAGCTTGGTGTGCTTTATTGAAGAACTCCTCCGCCTCCTGCATACACTTTTTCGCTTCTTCCACATTTTTTCTTTTTGCATGTCGATATGCATTCAAAAGGGAATTTCTCGCTTCTCCTACCGACGCAATAATTTTAAAGCAGATCAACTCTAAGCCTTCCATTTTACTTACCTCTCAATTCCTGTACGATACATTTTACCTTTTCCAAACTAACGCAATCATAGTCATCACTTTCGTGATAGGCATAACTCACATTTCCAACTGTTGTGGTGGGATCTTTACACCATTCCTTACAACTACCATGGAATTGATGAATTCCTGTTTGTTCTTTTAATGTTCTAATATTATCCGCATGAATACCGCTACCCGCAAGTAGCTCAATCTGATTGCCAAATTCACTTTGTAATTTTGCAATTGCTGAGATGCCCTGTGGTGCAGTTGGCTGTAAACCACTTGTCAAGATACGATCAACACCACAAGTAATTAATAGCTTGATTGCCTGTATAGGGTCAGCCACACAATCAAATGCACGATGGAACACAGCTTCCTTTTGATAGCGATGGATTAACTCAACCATCTTTTTTGTTTCAGTTACATTGATTGTCGCATCAGAATTCAGAAAACCAAAGGAAATTCCATCTGCCCCATTTTCTAATAATATTTTGGCATCTTCAAACATCGTCTCTATTTCGACATCATCATAACAAAAGCCAGCTGCCCGAGGTCTATCCATACAGATAACCTTGAGTGACGTCTTTTCTTTTACAAGCTTTAACATCGCAAGACTAGGAGTTAGTCCACCGAGACATAAAGCACTATTTAGTTCAACACGATCTGCACCGCCAAGTTGCGCATTGATACAATCCTGCACACTTCCAGCACACACTTCAAAGATATCTATTTTCATTCTTGAATCGGTGCCATCCTTTCTTGCATGTATTGGTCCATCCACTCTTGGCTAGCAGCTGTAATCACTGTCTTACCATCGATACAATTTGCTAGATAAACTTTGGCTTCTTCGTTTTCACGATATATAACAAATGAGAAGTTTTGAATATTCGTAGCACAACCGTAATTACCATCTTTATCAATTGCCACAACACTAAGATCACCTGCAAAGCCGCGACTCTTTTTTAGTTTCGCATCTAACTCATCTACTGTTCTTTGGCAAGCTTCTTGTGGGTCCATTCCTTCTTTCATCTTACGTACGATTTCATAAGAGATACATCCCTTCATCAAATCTTCGCCAAGACCAGTCGCGGTAGCTCCACCAACCTCAGAGTCAGCGTAGAAGCCACCCCCAACGATAGGAGAATCACCAACACGTCCAGCCTTCTTCATAAATAAACCACTCGTAGAAGTTCCTGCAACAATCTTTCCTGCACTATCTAGTGCAACTTCACCAACAGTATCATGGCCATCATATGGTTTTAGCTCCTGCTCGCGAACTTCTTTTACACGTTTACGATAATGTTGCTTGGCCCGATCTGTTAACATTGTCTTTCTTTCAAAACCTTTTTTGCTAGCATACTTTTCAGCACCCTCTGCTACAAGTACACAATTGACAGTATCTTTTGATAACTCTTTGGCAATGGAAATAGGATTTGCGAAATCTTTAATACCAGCTACAGCACCCATAGCCATTGTATTTCCATCCATATATCCTGCATCGAGTTCAACAATCATCTCTTCATTTGGTAAACCACCATATCCAACAGATTTATAGTATGGGAAATCCTCCACACGGCGTATTGCATGTTCAACCGCTTCCCCGCTGCTCTTACCTTCTTTTAATAAGTTACCTGCCTCCTGTACACCTTCAAGTGCCATTCGCCAAGTCGCAATTATCGCCCACATCAAAATATCCTCCCATCTAGTCTATCGGTTTCCGATAAAAACCGCCATAGAAATCATCAGTTCTATATACATTTATGATTGCATGAGGATCAACATTTAATATCAAATGTGCAATCTCCTTCACTTCTAATGTCGAAACAACAGTATTCAACATGTAATTCTTTTGGTGAGAATATCCTCCATAGCTTTCCCAAACCGAAATACCATGACGATACTTCTTTGTATAGACAGCTACGATTTCTTCAGGCATCTTACTTGTTATCTGTATCGTGCTTCGATCATATCTTCGATACAAGCTTTCAATAACTTTAGTCGATACAAACTGCATGATAATGGAATATCCTGCACGCTCCCAACCCGACACAAAACCAAAGATACATAACAAGATACAGTTATATACAAAGACATATGTCCAAATACTCTTGCCCGTCTTATTTGAAACATATAATGCAATAAAATCTGTACCACCTGTACTTGCATTGCCTACTAACGCAGCCACAATTCCTAAGCCATACACCACACCACCAATAACGATGTTTAACATGATATCATCAAACAAAATATCAAATTGAAATACCGTTAAGAATATTGACACACATGCAAATTGCAATGATGATAGTATAGTAAACTTTGTTGAAATAGACTTACCACACAGTATCGCTACTGGTACATTCAGTAATACAATCATTAGCGCAACTGGTATTTGTATTTGATGTTGACTGCCTATAACATTTATTAATATTGCAAGCCCCGTAAATCCACTCGACAACAATCCGGCAGGTCTTAAAAAAACTTTTAAGGCATAAGTTTGCAACAAAGCCGAAAAGATGACACAGAGAATACTGAACACTAAACGGATCGATTGTTTCTGCTTAAAATCGATGAGTTTCTCTTTCATTCTACCCCTCTTTTTTATATTACTATTTTAATAAATTATCATATAGATTCCTATGTTTTGTTTTCCTACTATTAGGAAAATATTATTCCATGCTACGAAAGGTGATTATTATGAATAAACGACAAGAAAAGATTCTTCACATTCTACGTGAAGAAAACAAATGGTTCACTGCTAACGAACTCGCCAAATTATTATCTGTATCTAATCGTACGATTCGTTCTGATGTTGATACAATCAATAAAGTTTATTCTGAGAAGCTAATTACCTCAAATCTTCGAAGTGGATATGCTCTCATCCCTGAAAACTATAAACAATTTCAATCGAAACGACAGAACTTATTGCAGAGCTCACTCGAAAGAAATTTATATATTCTAAAGTCCCTTCTTTTATCACGTGATTCTATCTATATCCCTGATTTATTAGAACAGTTATGTATCTCCGAATATACTCTTGATGCACATCTTAAAGAGATCCGTAAACAATTAGCAAATTATCAAAATCTCAAACTCAAGAAATCATCAAACCATCTCGTCCTATTAGGCTCTGAAAATGAACTACGCAAATTATACAAACATCTTCTCATGGACGAGACCAAGCAGAATTTCTTAAATATCAACGAGCTAGCAAATCTATATCAAAATTTTGATTTACTCAGATGTAAAAGCGAGTTAGAAAACTTACTGCAAGAACACAAGTATGTAATTAACGCAAATGCATTGCCATCCATATTATTGCACATCAGTATTTCTATTGATCGTATTCTAAGTGGGAAATACATTGAGTCAACATACACAAGTTCCAAGATTCACAATGCCATTGAATATAAAATTGCCAAAGAATTCTACGAACGAATTGCAATATTATATCAAGCGCAGGTCATTGAAAGTGAAGTCAATATCCTTGCATTATTACTGATGGGAAACAATCCAGCACAAATCAGTGATGCAGAAATCTCCAACTATATGCCCGATGGGTTACTCTGCAGTGACATCGTCAATGAATTGATTGCTTTTATATACGGTCATCACGGTATCGACTTCTCTAAAGATGATGACTTTAAGCTCGGTTTAACACTCCATCTCCAATCGTTAATTGAGCGCAGTATTAGTCAAACCCATACAGCCAACTTATACCTACAAGAAATTAAACGTAAGTTTCCACTGATTTTTGAAGTAGGGGTAAGTACTGCAACCTTCCTTGCAAATAGGCTACACATCAATATCACTGAAGATGAAATTGGCTTTATTACTTTACATCTAGGACTTGCATACGAGCGTATCTATCATTCCAAAAAACTCAGAGCGATATGGATTTATCCGTTAGGTGAAACAGCCTTCTATACACAACGTAAAAAAATTGAAACGATATTCTATGAACATATTGAGATTGTCAAAGTATATGCATACTTTCAAGAGGAACTCATCCTTGCGGATGAACCAGACTTATTAATATGTTCAATTCCATTACGTCATAAGCTCGAGATTCCAACGGTCGAAGTTTCATTGCTCTGCAGTAAAGATGATGAAGCTAAACTTTTCGAAATGATTCATGAAATTGAAAGAACGCGTACACAAAAAGAGTTCTATACAAATCTAAAAGGATTAATTTCAAAAGAGTTCTTCTATAATCATCAACTCTTTAATACACCACAAGAGATTCTACAGTTCATGTCAAAAGAACTCCAAAAGGCTTCTATTGTGACTGACGCATTCTATCCGTCCGTAATGCGGCGTGAAGCGCTATCACCAACATCGTTTAATTTTAACTTTGCAACACCACACCCAATTGATTCCTCTTGTCTTAAATCCGCAATCTCAATCATGCTATTAGACAAACCAGTACTATGGGGCAAGTATGAGGTACAGCTTATTTTCCTACTAGCAATTGATAAACCCGATACCACAACTCTCAAACCATTCTTCGATTGGGTTGCCTCTCTTACAGAAGATTATGAAAAGCTATCTCACTTAATTTCGAGCAACACATATGAGGAATTCATTAGTTATCTCATTTCATAGAGTCAAAAAAGAAGATGTCTTTAGGATAGCTCATCCTGTTTCATCTTCTTTTCTTTTATCATTATATTTACAGACATCAATAGCTCTGTCATTCAGAAACATAATTTAGGATACTACAATGTAAATTTAAACTTCTGCCAAGGCTTTAGACTATCAAGGATAAAGAGTTCCTCTTCACGAATATGTCCAACAACATTGGTTCTTCCACTGTTCTTCATATCCTGTAATGCAATCTGTAGTTCACCAGCATATGTTCCATATTCACTACTATCAATCAATACATCGCCACGATGAATCATATCCGAAGCATGGAACACATCAAAATGATGACCCCTGTATTTCACTCTACTTTGGCTTGAACGAATCATGCATGGATTTAAATCTCCTCGATTTAAATGAAGTTCTTCTAATACAATCTTCTTTTCTGTTTCCGGAATATTCGCTTCTAGTACAACTTTGAAATTTACAACATCTAAGCAAACATGCTTTAACGCTTCCTTTTCTGCAGCACTTGGATAACAGTTTGCGATAATAATATCATCAATTAAATCTAATGCGACTAGATGTTTTAGTTGAATATCAATCGGCATATGACGATGCATTTCTAATGTACATAAACCATCCGTTGTAGGCCATGGTCCATACGCAGCCTTTTCCAAAGAGCCGATAAACGCAGCTGTTCTTAGTCCATAGTGACTAAACTTTTCAGAACACTTTAAGAAGAAATCCAAATCCAATCCCGTATAGTCATGTGGATAAAAATTATGACATGCGCACAACTGATAACGATTTGGTTTATAGTCCATGATTGTATCAATAGTATGTGTACTTGAACTCATGTTAATTTCTACTTTCAACCCATATGGATTATATGTCATAAGTGCTTCTTCAAAACCACTAAAACCACCATCCATGCGGATACCATCCGCATGAATATCATGGAAAAATTTCAAATCTGTATAACTGATACCCAATTCTTTAAATACAGACGGATTTACATCTAAGATGATTTCATAACCAAGACTCTTTGCATAATCATGAATCTTTGTAAACTCTTCTTTGATTTCATTTGCCGGTTTTCTTACAGATAATAAGCAAGAGAAAATTCTCTTTGCACCGATTTCACTCATTTCTTTTAGATATGCAAAGATCTCTTCAATACTACTTTTTTCTGGGTAAATAGAAACTCCTAGT
>ERZ773003.1466-NODE-1466-length-13714-cov-30.086536_pt1 | contig 13714 bp, 13 predicted proteins | sample MGYA00580668_ERZ773003 | MGnify/ENA primary metagenome ERZ773003 (study PRJEB29015, sample SAMEA2738002) | human oral metagenome | biome: human oral; feature: human-associated habitat; material: dental | place: China | collected 2126 ... | reverse complement strand
CTGCGCGTTGGGGGACAGGAATCCGGTCCCCGACGGCGTCGAATGCCCCCGGCCGTACAGAAATGTCCCCGGCTGTCGCCGTGTGTCTCCAAGCCGAGGGATCGACGCCTTGCCCCCACTGTGCTGCTCTATTCCGAGCCGCGGCCGTGCCATCGAGACAGGGCCTCGGTGATCTCCTCGAGTGAGAGCTCCCCAGCGGCGACGTCCATCACCAGCCGGTAGGCGTCGTCGTCGGGAGCCTCGACCCAGTGGCCGTTGATGTCCAGGAAGACCAGTGTGGCCAACCACCCCAAGCGCTTGTTGCCATCCACCAGAGGATGATTGCGGACCAGGGAATCGAGCAGAGCCGCCGCCTTCTCATCGAGCGTGGCGTAAGCGTCGCGCCCCCAGAGCATGGTCGCAGGTCGGTGCAGCGCTGAGTCGAGCAGGCCGAGATCCTGGACCGGTCCCACAGCGAGGTCCTCAATGAGAGATAGAGCGTCCTCGAGCGTCAGGTACTCGACCATCTCTGCTCGATCAACGGCCGAGGCGTTCCAGGACTTCGGCGTACCGGTTGCGGATACGGGCGGAGGCGTCTGCGACTCGCTGCTCATGTCCGCGGCGCGCGGCCACCTCGTGGATCGCCCGGATCGTCGCCTCCTGGCGGCTGACCCCGTCCTCCTCCGCAAGGAGCGCGAGCAGCCGCTCATCCTCTTTGCTCAAGCGCAATGTCATCGCCATGCCTCCACAGTAGCAGGTGGTACCAGACTGGTATCAGATGGGGCGTTGGGTAAGAGCCTGGCTGGTGCTGGCTTGGCACCGGCCCGGCACGGGGCGGCACTGGACCGACACGAGGCCTGGGCGGCCGGTCTCGACGGGGACATCCTGCGCGCGGGGGTGCATTCCCTCCCGGTCGGGGACAGTCTGCGCGTTGGGGGACAGGAATCCGGTCCCCGACGGCGTCGAACGCCCCTGGTCGCACGGAAACGCACCCGGCCGTGTGGAATGTCCCCGATGGCGCCGGACGCCCGGGCCTCGAGGCGTGCGTCTCCACGTCGAGAGGCCGACGCCGTGCCCCATCGTGCTGCTCTACTCCGAGTCGCGGCCGTGCCATTGAGACAGGGCCGCAGTGATCTCCTTGAGTGAGAGCTTCCCAGCGGCGACGTCCATCACCAGCCGGTAGGCGTGGTCGTCGGGGGCCTCGACCCAGTGGCCGTTGATGTCCAGGAAGATCAGCGTGGCCAACCACCCCAGGCGCTTGTTGCCATCCGCCAGTGGATGATTGCGGACCAGGGAATCGAGCAGAGCCGCCGCCTTCTCATCGATCGTGGTGTAAGCGTCGCGCCCCCAGAGCATGGTCGCAGGTCGGTGCAGCGCCGAGTCGAGCAGACCGAGATCCCGGACCGGTCCCACAGCGAGGTCCTCAATGAGTGATAGCGCGTCCTCGAGCGTCAGGTACTCGACCATCTCTGCCCGATCAGCGGCCGAGGCGTTCCAGGACTTCGGCGTACCGGTTGCGGATGCGGGCGGAGGCGTCCGCGACTCGCTGCTCATGTCCGCGGCGCGCGGCCACCTCGTGGATCGCCCGGATCGTCGCCTCCTGGCGGCTGACCCCGTCCTCCTCCGCAAGGAGCGCGAGCAGCCGCTCATCCTCTTTGCTCAAGCGCAATGTCATCGCCATGCCTCCACAGTAGCAGGTGGTACCAGACTGGTATCAGATGGGGCGTTGGGTAAGAGCCTGGCTGGTGCTGGCTTGGCACCGGCCCGGCACGGGGCGGCACTGGACCGACACGAGGCCTGGGCGGCCGGTCTCGACGGGGACATCCTGCGCGCGGGGGTGCATTCCCTCCCGGTCGGGGACAGTCTGCGCGTTGGGGGACAGGAATCCGGTCCCCGACGGCGTCGAATGCCCCCGGCCGCACGGAAACGCCCCCGGCCGGAAGGACACGCACCCGGCCGCGTGGAATGTCCCCGACGGCATCGGATGTCCAGACCCGGAGGTGCACGTACCCGGCTGGTACCGATGGGGTGAGCCGGCACTACTATTCCCCCTGGACGTGCCCGCAGCGCTGCGGGCACGGGCGACGAGGAGGAATCATGACTGAGCCGATGACGGTGTCGGATAAGGATGCTCAGACGGCCGAGGAGCAGGAGCGCGGTTACTGGCTCTATGTCCCGGGCGAGGGCGCCGGGAAGTGGGAGGAGTTTCGAACGGCCGGGATCATGGCGCTCAACTGGGATCGGATCGGCGACCCCACCAGCTACCCGAATGAGGAAGCCGTCATCGAGGCGCTGGAGGCCGGCTACGGGGACTGGGGAGGCAGGCCGACAGGCGCGGCGGGAATGATCCGGGACTTCACCCGCACGATGCGTCCCGGCGACGTCGTTTACGCCCGGCGCGGTCCGACCGAGATCATCGGGCGCGGCGTCGTCCGCTCGGAGTTCCGTTACGACGACGCCCGGCCCGCCTACCGCTGCGTGCGCGACATCGAGTGGACGCATGTCGGTTCCTGGCTGCTCGACCGGCGTGTGGGCGCAGTGAGCCTGCAACGAGTCACGGAGAACACGAGCTACAACCCGGCCCAGCTCGAGTCGCTGTTCCGGGACCGGAACGCCTCAGGTGCGTCGACTGCCTCCGCCCGGGCGCAGGGCGTCGGGGACTCCAATCAAGCCAAGAAGCATGAGCTCCAGCACTGGCTCTATACCCCGGGCGAGGGTGCAGCGAGATGGGAGGAGTTTCGAACGGCCGGGATCATGGCGCTCAACTGGGACCGGGTCGGTGATCTTGCCTCCTTCCCCGACAAGGAGTCACTCCTGGACGCGCTCTACACCCATTACGGGGACTGGGGCGGCCGTCCGCGTAAGGCCGCGGACTCGGTGTGGGACTATATCCATGCCATGAAACCGGGCGACATCGTCTATGTTCGCCGCAGCTTCAATGAGATCGTGGGGCGTGGAGTGGTTCGCTCCGACTATCGCTATGACGAGGACCGGTCATCCTTCCGGGCGGTGCGTGACGTCGAGTGGACGCATGTCGGTTCCTGGCCGCTCGAGCAGCGGATCGGCAGACTGATGCTGCAACGCCTCACAGAGAACACGAAGTACACACCGGACCAGCTCAACGCACTGATCGGAATCGAGGACTCGCACTCTCCCTCGTCCGTGGACGAGCGGTGCGGGAACAACGATCTCGATGAGGCGGATGAGCATTACACCAGTGCCGACTTCCTGGACGAGGTCTTTCTCAGGCCCGAGGACCTGGAGCAGATGCTCGGGCTGCTGCGACGCAAGAAGAACCTCATCCTCCAGGGCGCCCCGGGCACGGGAAAGACCTTCGCGGCCAAGCGCCTGGCCTACGCCCTCATGGGCCAAACGGATGACTCGCGGGTGGAGGTGGTGCAGTTCCACCAGTCGACCGCCTACGAGGACGTCGTCGTCGGGCTGCGCCCCACGGCCGAGGGCGGGTTCGCGGCCGCCGAGGGCGTCTTCGCCAGGTTCAGCCGGCGTGCCGCCGCCGACCCGGGACGGGACTACGTGTTCATCATCGACGAGATCAATCGGGCCAACATCTCCAAGGCCTTCGGTGAGCTGCTCATGCTTATCGAGGCCGAGCACCGTGGGGAGGCGCTGCGCCTGCCCGTGTCCGGGGAGCTGCTGTCCGTTCCGAAGCGGCTCCACATCATCGGCATGATGAACACCGCCGACCGGGGGCTGGCCCTCATCGACTACGCGCTACGGCGCCGTTTCGCCTTCTTCGAGATGAGGCCGGCCCTCGACCACCCCGGGTTCCTCAGGCACGTCGAGGCCGTGGGCAGCGCGAGGCTGGAGGCGCTGGTCGACGTCGTACGCCGCCTCAACCAGCGGATCACCGAGGACGAGGCCCTCGGCCCCGGGTTCCAGATCGGACACTCCTACCTGTGCCTGCCTGCGGCCGGCCCCGAGAACCCTGCGGGCACGGATGCGGACGTGACCTCGGTGGTGCGCTACGAGCTGGAGCCACTGGTGCGCGAGTACTGGTTCGACAATCCCGCCGCGATGGACGAGAGCATTCACGAGCTGGAGAGCGTCCTGGCATGACGGCCGACCTGCCCGGCCGGGCGCGGGACGGGGCTCCCGGCCGACCGCACCAGCGTGGTCCCAGCACCGTCCTGCTCAAGAACGTCTACTACATGCTCGCCTACGCCTTCAAGGCCCTGGAGACCGGCGAGCACCGGCGCCTGGCGGCCGAGGACTTCGAGCACGTCCACGACATGCTCGCCGCGATCCTGGCCGGTGGGCTGGACAACCAGCGCCGACGCGGTTTCGAGCGGGACTATCAGCCCTTCAGTGAGGACCTGACGGTGGTGCGGGGACGCATCGACCCGGCCGCCACGATGCGTCTGAGGGCGCGCCGCAGGAGCCTGGTGCGCTGCGGATATGACGAGCGCACCGAGAACACCCTCATGAACCGGCTCCTCAAGACCGCCGCCCTGCGCCTGATCCTGCACGGCGACGTCGCCCCGGCCCGCCGGAAGCGTCTGAAGTCCACACTGCTCGTCATGGGCGACGTCGAGGTGATGAGCGTCGGGGACCTGCGCCAGCTGCGCTGGGACAGCCTGCGCTTCCACCGCGGTAACCGCTCCTACCGGCTGCTCATGGGCGTGTGCCGACTCGTCCTGGATGAGCGGCTGCTCAGCGGCGCCGACGGCGCAGTCAGCCTCGCCGACTTCCTCGACCCTCAGGAGCTGAGCACCCTCTACGAGCGCTTCGTCCTGGCCTACTTCCGCCGCCACCACCCCCGCCTGCGCGCCGGCGCTCCCTGGGTGAGCGGAGGCATCGAGGATGCCCCGGTCTTCCTCCCAGGACTGCACACCGACATCGTCCTGACCGGGCCGGAGCGGACCCTCATCATCGACACCAAGTGCTACGGGCGCATCCTCGGCTCCCGCTACGACAGGTCGATTCTGTCCCCGGCCAACCGCAACCAGATCTACAGCTACGTCATGCACGAGGCCAGCGACCCTCGGCAGGCCGGGCGCGATGTCGCCGGCATGCTGCTCTACGCCCAGACCGCCGTCGAACCGCCGATCTGCGAGACGTGGATCGAGACCGGGCACCGCTTCCATGTGCGCACCCTCGACCTGGACCGGGACTTCACGGAGATCGCCGCTCAGCTCGACGACGTCGCCGCCCTGCTCACGTCAATCTGACCACTCGCGAGTCGCGAGCGCGCCGTTCCGCACTGCCCGCATCGCATCCTTCCCTCGGCCGGGGACATGCTGCGCGTGAGGGTGCATTTTCTTCCGGCCGGGGACATGCTGCGCGGAGGGGGACAGGAATCCGGTCCCCGACGGCGTCGAACGCCCCCGTCCGGAAGGACACGCTCCCGGCCGCGTGGAATGCCCCCGGCCGTCACCGCGTGTTGGCGACCGAAAGGCACGGGACGGGTACCGACGACGCCGGTGTCCACAAGGGCTACTGTCCCGCCGCGGAATCCCCGTGTTGTGGAGTCCGAGAAGGGCTGTTGGCACCCGTTGGCATGATGGGTGATGCCTCCCCATGGCACCTTCACCCGGAACACTCATGTCCTTGCCGGGGAGGAAGAAGCCGGGAGGAGGTGAGGGCCGTGTCCAAGCCGAGAGGACGACGCGCAGAAGTCCGCAAGGGCAAGGTAACGGCCCGGAAGGTGAGCGAAGTCTTGACCGCTGTCGCTCGCCTGATCCGGGCCGTCGGTGTCCTTGTGGATGCCCTCAGCACGTGGATCGGCTAGGCCGTTCCCTTGCGAGGGGAGCCGCCCGGCTAGCACCCGGGTGGCTCCCCACCATTATGAGGCCGCCCATCCGCACTGTCCACATCGCATTCTTCCTTCGGCCGGGGACATCCTGCGCGTGGGGGTGCATTTTCTCCCGGCCGGGGACATGTCGCGCGTAGGGGGACAGGATTCCGGTCCCCGACGGCGTCGAACGCCCCCGGACGGAATGACACGCACCCGGTCGCGTGGAATGTCCCCGGCCGCGGGGGAGGACTGGCAGCATCGGAACCGTGACCGAGAACCACGCCCAGCCCAGCCCCGCCAACCCGGACGACGTCGTCAACCCCCTCCTGCTCCAGGCCTTCGCCTGGGACCTTCCCGCCGACTCCACCCACTGGCGCCTCCTGGCGGACAACGCCGCCCTCCTGGCCGACTGCGGGGTGAGCTCGGTGTGGCTGCCGCCCGCCTACAAGGGCCAGGCCGGAGTGGAGGACGTCGGCTACGGCGTCTACGACACCTACGACCTGGGCGAGTTCGACCAGAAGGGCACCGTCCCCACCAAGTACGGCACCAAGGAGGACTACCTCGCCGCCATCGAGGCCCTGCACGCCGCCGGCATCAGCGTCGTGGCGGACATCGTCCTCAATCACCGCATGGGCGGCGACGGCACCGAGGTCGTGCGCGCCACCCCCGTCGACCCCCACGACCGCACGCGCCCCATCGGTGAGACCGAGGAGATCACCGCGTGGACCCGCTACACCTTCCCGGGGCGCGCCGGCGCCTACTCGGACTTCACCTGGGACTGGACCTGCTTCCACGGCACCGACTGGGACGAGGCCCGCCACCAGCAGGGCGTCTGGCTCTTCGAGGGCAAGCAGTGGAACGAGAACGTCAACGACGAGCTCGGCAACTACGACTACCTCATGGGCTCCGACGTCCACGTCACCGACCCCGCCGTCAGTGCCGAGATGGACCGCTGGGGGCGCTGGTACGTGGAGACCACCGGCGTCGACGGCCTGCGCCTGGACGCACTCAAGCACGTCGGAGCCGACTTCTTCGCCCGCTGGCTGCCCGAGCTGCGCCGCGCCACCGGCCGCGCCCTGCCGGCCGTGGGCGAGTACTGGTCCCACGACGTCGCCGAGCTGGAGGGCTACCTGGAGGCCGTGCCCTTCATGAGCCTGTTCGACGTCCCCCTCCACTTCCACCTGCACGCCGCCTCCACCTCCAACGGCGACGTCGACCTGTCCCGCCTCTTCGAGGGCACTCTCGTGGCCTCCGATCCCGCCCGCGCCGTGACCTTCGTGGAGAATCACGACACCCAGCCGGGGCAGTCGCTGGCCTCCACCATCGAGTCGTGGTTCAAGCCCTCGGCCTACGCCCTCATCCTGCTGCGCGAGGCCGGGACCCCCTGCGTCTTCTGGGGCGACCTGTTCGGCACCCCCGAGACCGGTGACCTGCCGGTCGTCACCGAGCTGCCGCTGCTCATGACCATGCGGCGCGCACTTGCCCACGGCCCCCAGCACGATTACCTCGACGGGACCGACTTCGTCGGCTTCGCGCGCGAGGGCGACGATGCCCACCCCGGCTCCGGGCTCGCCGTCGTCCTGTCCGACCGCAGGGCTGCCACCAAACGCCTCCACGTCGGGGCGCGGCACGCCGGCGAGCAGTGGATTTGCGTCCTGGGCGGGCACGAGCCGGTCACTATCGGTGACGACGGCAACGTCGAGCTGCCCGTGTCCGACGGCGGCCTGAGCGTCTACGCGCCGGAGGCTGCCCGCCCGATCCTGGACAGTGCCGAGCAGCACCTCCTGCGTCAGCGCTGAGCTCGGCGAACCACTCGCGAGGCTCAGCGCCGGCGACACTGAGGAACGAGCCAAGACGCGTCTACTCCGCAGGGAGCAGCCATGCCTTGTGGGACTCGATGGAGACGCGTACGGCCTGCCCCTCCTGGAACAGCTCATCCTGACGAGGATCGGAGACGACGCAGACAATGGAACCGTACTCGGTCTCGACCTCGTACTCGACGGTCTCCCCGTAGAAGACGCGGGTGATGATCTGTCCCAGCGAGCCCGAGATTCTCTGGGTAGGTTCCTGGACCGCGGCCAGTCTCACCGATTCGGGGCGCACCATGAGCACAACCTCCTGGTCCCGGTCCACTGCGGTGGGATGACTGGGTACGGTCGTCTCAGAACCGAGCACCTCCACCTTCGCTCGCCTCTGCGTCTGGGAGGGCGCATCGAGTGCCTCGATGACTGTGGCTTTGAGGAAGTTGGCGCGTCCCACGAAGTCGGCCACGAACACCGATGCGGGATGTAGGTAGATCTCCTCGGGGGTGTCGACTTGCTCGATGCGGCCCGCATTCATAACGACAATGCGATCGGACATGGCCATGGCCTCAGACTGGTCATGCGTGACGTAGACCGACGTGATCCCCAGTCGTTTCTGCATGTGGCGGATTTCCAGGCGCATTTTGATACGCAGCTTGGCATCGAGGTTGGAGAGGGGCTCGTCGAAGAGCAGCACCTTGGGGCGCACAACCATGGCGCGGGCGAGGGCGACACGCTGCTGCTGGCCGCCAGAGAGCTGAGATGGGGCGCGTTTGGCCATGGCTGTCAGGTTCATCGCAGTCAAAGCCACCTCAATGGCCTCATCCATCTGTGCTGCCGGCATCTTCTGCAGCTTGAGGCCGTAAGCGACGTTGTCCCGCACTGACAAATGGGGGAAGAGGGCATAGGACTGGAAGACCATCGACATTGGGCGGCGGTTAGGAGGGATGACCGCCATGTTGTCTCCGTCGAGCATAACCTTTCCGGATGATGCATCTTCGAAGCCGGCGATCATTCGCAATGTGGTGGTTTTTCCGCAGCCTGAGGGTCCGAGGAGCGTGATGAACTCCCCTGGATCGATGTCGAGGTTGATGTGGTCAACGGCAGTCACCTCTCCGCTGCCGTCACCGAATGTCTTGGTGAGTTCCACGAGGGAGAGACGGCCGCTCTTGGTGTCGGAAGCCTCCTGGTCCGAGCTGGAGCGCACCTTCGTCTTGGCGGTGGTGTTCATTGTGAAAGTCCTTTCTGAATGGGGTTACAGGCTCGTACGGGCTGACGATGCCACCGAGGTGTCGCGGACCAGGAGGTTGGTCGCACCGATGACGAGCATGACGATGACGATGAGGATGGTGCAGAATGCGAATGCGTTCCCGAATCTTCCTGCGTCAACCTCGGAAAGGATCTGGGAGGTCATAATCTTAGTTTTCGGAGTAGTGATGAATACGATCGGCGATAGGGTTGTCATAGAGCGAGCAAATGCGTACGTGAGGCCGGCGATGAAGGCTGGTCTAATGAGCGGCATCGTCACCTTGGCGAAGGTCTGCAGCCCTGAGGCGCCCAGGGATGTTGATGCCTCGTCGATGGACTTGTCCACCTGTTGAAGGCTTGCGATACCTGATCGCTGACCTGATGGCATGGAGCGGGCAATGTACACCATAATGATGGCAATGGCTCCGCCGAAGACTGCGCTTCCTCCAGCAAGGGCTGGCATGAACATGAGGTGACCGAAGATGACCGGCTTATTGAAGGTGATGAGGTAGCCAATGCCCAGGACTGTTCCGGGAACCGATAGTCCTAACATTCCCAGGAAGTCCATGAGGCCGGCGCTGGCCTTGAGTCGCACGACGACGAGCCAGGCTACAAGCATTCCCAGAACTCCGGCGATCGGAGTGGCGATAAGCGCCAGGATCGTCGTGTCGATCATGGCGTCATTGCCGATTCCGGACAGCACGTACTGGAAGTTCTTGAGCGTGAACGTGTTGTCCACGCCCAGGATCTTGACGAAGGCTCCCAGGATGACAGTCGCATAGATCGACACCACGAACAGCCCCAGGGCCACTGCCGTCACAGACAGCGCGATGCGGGGAAGTGGAGCGCGAACCAGCCGGACTCGGCCGGTGGGCTTCCCGGTGACGGTCACAGCGGAGCTGCGCGACGCCCAATACCTCTGAAGGACGAACACCAGCAGGGCCGGCACCAGAAGCACCAGCGAGTAGGCGCTCCCAGCGGCGGTGTTGTACTCGCCGTTGACTGCGATGTAGGCGCGAGACGCCAGCACGGTGAAGTCTCCTCCGATGACCAGTGGGTTCGCCAGGTCGGCAATCGCTTCGACGAAGAGCAGAAGGAAGGAGGAGGCGAAGCCCGGGATGAGCATGGGGAGGGTGACTGTGCGGAACACCGTCCAAGGTGAGGCGCCCAGTGATGCCGCGGCTTCCTCCATGGCGGGATCCAGGTTTCGCAGCATGCCGAGCATGTTCATATAGGCGACGGGGAAGAAGGACAGGGAGAGCACCAGGGTCAGGCCGGGGAGTCCGTAAATGTTCCACTGCTGGCCCAGCAGCTGAGTGGAGACGATCCCATTGCGGCCGAAGAGCGTGATGGAGGCCGTGGCGACGGCAAAGGGTGGAGAGACGATGGGGATGAGGCAGATGAGATGAAGGAGGCGTTTACCGGGGATGTCCACACGAGCCTGCACGTAGGCGAAGAAGAAGCCGATGAGTGTTCCGACGGTTCCGACGACGAGACCTAGAACGACAGTGTTGATAACTGTGGTTCGGTTCGTCGTGGAGCGCAGCAGGCTGGTGAGGACCTCTGAGCCGTTGGCGGAGAAGGCCTGAGAGAGGATCGTCACCAGAGGAAGCACGATGAGGACGACGAGGACAAGGGTGATAGCAGTGACGATGCCGATGGTCACCGGGTCTCGTCGGACCTTGGTGGAGCGTCGTGTCGTAGCTGCGGAAGGTGCAGGGGTATGGGGGCTGGGCAGCGTTGAGGCCGCGGAAGACATGGAGGACTCCGATCGAGGGGGCCGCTCGGCTGGTGGCGGCCGTGGGAAGGGTGGAGAGAGTGTTCCGGGACCGACTGGTCCCGGAACACGGATGGAGAGGTCTTCGTCACTCCTTCGGTTGTGCGGCAATCTCCTCGTCGAAGCGCTTGGTCAGCGCGGGCTTGGCCTCCGCCGCGGCCTTGAAGTTGTAGTCCACCAAGGTGACGTCATCGAGCTTGACCATCTTGTCGCTGGTCTTGGCGTCGGGGTTGGTTGGAATCTGGTAAGACCCCACGGTCTGTCCGATGTTCTGAGCGTCGGCCGAGATCGCCCAGTCGATGTACTTCTTGGCCGCCTCGGAGTGCTTGGACTTGGCCACCAGGGCCACCCCGCCGACTTCGTAACCGGTTCCCTCCTTGGGGAAGGACACCTGGAGGTCAGACATGCCCTCTTCCTGGTACTTCACGCAGTCGTGGGAGAAGACCAGACCCACGGCCACTTCACCGCGGCCCGCGATCTGCCCTGGCGCAGTGCCGGACTTGGTGTACTGCAGAACATTGCTGTGCAGCTTCTTCATGTAGTCCAGGGCTTGGTCCTGTCCGCCCAGGCGGACATTCTGCGTCCACAGGGTGGTGAAAGCCGTTCCGGAGGTTGACGGGTGAGCGGTAGAGACCTGCCCCTTGAATGCAGGGTTGAGTAGATCGTCCCAGGATTTTGGTGCCTCCGCGCCCAGCTTCTTCAGGACCGTCTTGTTGGAGCAGAACCCCAGGACTCCCACGTAGACTCCAGTCCACTTGTGGTCGGCGTCCTTGTACTTGTCAGGGATCTTGGCTGCGCTGGGGGATTCGTAGGCCTCGATGAGTCCCTTGGTCGCCGCGGTCCCGTAGCCGTCCACAGGGCCTCCGTGCCAGACATCGAACTCGGGGTTGTTCTTCGCCGAGTCGAGGCGGGCGACGGTCTCACCGGAGGAGAGCCGCACGTAGGTGGCTTGGATCCCGGTCTGCTCGGTGAAGGTCTGAGTCCACTTCTGGCACAGATCCTCCATGGCTCCGCAGGCGATGGTGATCGAATCGCTCTTCGATTCGTCAACCGCGCAGCCGGTCAGGGCCAGGGCACTCGCAGTAGTGGCGGCAAGCAAGGCAGAGAACAGCCGCTTCCTCATGGGATTCTCCTTTGAATCAAGTGGGATTGGGTGGCAGGAGGTCTTAGAAGCATGACATCCCACCGGGTGCCTCCCATCATCCCTGGTGTCGGAGACCGACGAGGTGTCGGGAAGTAACGGTTGGTAACACCGCCGTCACCGTCGTGGTGCGGTGGGCGAAGCGGTTGCAGAGTGCGGTTCTGCCGTGTCGCCAGATGCACTCTCCGCCAAGTGGGGCATGGTGTAGCCCTCCCCCCGCACCGAGTGGATGTATCTCCTGCCGCCCTCACCCAGAGAGCGCCTCACCCTGTAGGCGGTGGTCTTGATCATGTCCTTGCCGCCGCTATGGTCCTCTGTGCCCCAGACCTGGCTGAGCAGGTCTGCGTATGTCACCACGTTCCCGATGTTGCGGGCGAGGACCTCCAAGAACCTCACCTCCGTATCGGACATGTCCAGCGCCGAACCATGCAGATAGACCCGGTGCGAGGCGGTATCGATCATCAGGTCTCCATTGGAGAGAGCAGGGGAGCGGCGTCCGTGCCATCTGCGTACGAGTGCCTGGGCTCGCAAGGTGAGCTCGCGGGGGCTGAACGGCTTGGTGACGTAGTCGTCGGCCCCTGCTTCCAGCCCACGGATCCGGTCCGGCTCGTCAGACAGCGCGGTGATCATCATGATGGGTACGTCCGAGATTCCTCGGATGCGTTCAGCCACGGCGACCCCGGAGACCACCGGAATCATGAGGTCAAGAACCACGAGATCGAAGCGACGCTGTTTGAAGGTGGACCAGGCCTGTGCTCCATCAGTCGCGGTGACAACAGTGAAACCCGCTGTTTCGAGGGCGAAGCGCATAATCATCAGGATCTGTGGTTCGTCGTCGACGACGAGAACCTGGGGTGCGCCTGGTGGCCGGATCGTGTCATTCACTGGTCGTCGCCTCCTTGTGGTCGGGTTCCCGCCACGTGCGTGGAAGGGTGAGAAACACTGTTGTTCCTTTTCGGGAGATGGTGTCGACGAGCACTTTTCCGCCGTGGAGCTCGACGATGCGTTGGGTAATCATCATCCCCAATCCGGTTCCCGGTCGTCGGGAACCCCCAGTCGCGAAGGGGGTGAACAATACAGCCCGGTCCTCCGGGGTCATGCCTGTACCGTTATCGGAAACGGATATGGTGACGGTTTCTTCTGACTCAGTGATGCGCACCAGGATGGAGACGCCTTCGCCTGCGTGTCGGGCGGCGTTGTTGACAACGTTCGTGACGGCCTGCCCCATCAGGCGAGGATCCACTTGGAGGCGCAGCGGCGCCCCGTGGTTGTCCAATCGGATGGACGCGTTGTGAACCCGGCGCAACTGGGCGACACACTCGCGAACCAGCTGGCGCATCTCAGTCCACTCCAGGCGCAGATTAAACAGATCGGACTCCAGGCTGGCTTCGGCCAGGAGGTCGGAGGCCATATCGATCACCTGGTTGGAGTTCTCTGCGATGGTCTGAATGAAGCGTTTCTGGTCGGGGTTGAGTGGGCCGGCGCTCTCATCGAGGAGCAGCTCGGCAGCGCCGCGCACGACGGTCAGGGGCGTACGTAACTCATGAGACAGCACGTTGGGGCGCCGCATCCTTTCCTCATGGAAGGTACGAAGGCGGGCGAGCTCTCCCCGGGTGCGTTGCAGAGAGCGTCGGTAGTGGAGCAGGAGCGCACTGCAGACGATGACAGCGAGCACGGCCGCACACAGGGCCGCCGTGCACCACGTCATCGTTCGCCTCCCGATGCTGCTTGAGCTGTCGGAGCGAGCCGCAGCCGACAAGGATCGACTTAGACTACTCCCGGCGTCGAGTTGCCGATCAGTACGGATGCGCCCAACGGTTCCTGCAGCCGGTGGCCGGCGCGTAGGGTGATGGCGCCAGCCGCATTGACCTGAGCCGACCTTCCTGGAGGAGACATGCCCGCTTTCCACGCGCCCACCGATCAGAGGACCGACAAGGCCGTCGCCGTCTTCATCGCCCCCGGGCTGGAGGAGGTCGAGGCGCTGGCGACCGTGGACATCCTCTTCCGCGCCG
>ERZ773003.1462-NODE-1462-length-13730-cov-4.553857_pt1 | contig 13730 bp, 20 predicted proteins | sample MGYA00580668_ERZ773003 | MGnify/ENA primary metagenome ERZ773003 (study PRJEB29015, sample SAMEA2738002) | human oral metagenome | biome: human oral; feature: human-associated habitat; material: dental | place: China | collected 2126 ... | reverse complement strand
TAGCACCCTTTATAGGTACCTTTCTGGCTTTTATGGTAAATGGAGAGAGGCTGACGGTAGTATATTTTACAGGTCTTATTTTTATGATAATAGGAAGTATAATTGTTGTATATGATTGTAATCAGAAAAGAAGAATGAGAAAAAACAGTGTAAGTGAATAAAGACGAATAACCCCGAAGAATGGCGAAGGAGCGTGCTTTGTGGAGAATGTGGATAATTATTTCTCATTCTTTATTTCAGAGGAAGTGGAGCAAAAAAGAGTGAAATGTGAATGTGGATAAGTGAACATGGAGAGATGTTTAACAGGCTTTAAAATGGCTTTAAATGGTCGTTTTAGGGCTTTTTTTAATATGAAAAAACTATATACATTGATAGCAATTAAATAGGAGACTAAGGAACAAATAGGTTCCTTAGTCAAAGACAGTTCCTTAGCCACTTAAAGTCAGTATGTGCAAGGCTTTACAAAGAGTGGAGCAGAAAAACATCAAAAAACAGGAAAAGAAAAATAAGAAAAAATGATATACAAAATAGGTATTTAGAAGTAGATTTATACATTAAATGTATAAATATGCATTTAAATATTATTTATGAATGAAGCTATGATATCTTTCATTCTGTTCGTCTGTAAGTATCACTTTTCCTATTATTCTAAAGGTGTCTTGATAGTTTTTTAAAGGGTATTTTAAAGGTTTAAAGGCAGAGTTAAAAGAGGTTAAAATAACCGTTTTAGTGTTTAAGTCGTATTTGAATTTTTTACAGGTGGTTTCACCGTCAATATCAAAAACTCCTATATCACCATTATCAAGACTTTGAACTGATTTTATAAATATATTTTCACCGTCATGAATAACAGGCTCCATACTCTCACCTTTGGCAACAGTAGCGAAATCAACATTATCTGACGGAGCCTCTGCTTGATCAATATATCCCTCTACTAAAGGTATAGGTATACCTGCTGCAACTTTTCCTAGTATAGGCACTTCTTTTGATTTTGCAACAGTATAATCAATTACATTATCTTTTAATTGATTTGTAGTAGTTGAATTTATTTCACTGGCACTAACATTTTCAGTTTTAGTTAAGGTTGCAATTTCTAAAAATATATCAATTTTATTTCTATTTTCATCTGATAGTTCATTATATTTTTTAATGAATTTTTCAGACATAAGTTTTTTTTCTGAATAGTTTGAGTGTCCTTTTCCTGTAGCTAGCCATTCAAGACTTACATTTAAGTATTTAGCGACTGCAATAACTTTGTATATAGAAGGATCAGAATTATTCCATCTGTAAATTGCTTTATTACTAAAACCTAAGTCTTTTTCTATACTTGATATTGATATGCCTTTTTGTACAGCAATATATTTTATTCTATCTAAAAGAGTCATAAAACCTCCGGAGTGAAAAATATTATACTAAAAAATAAAAAAACTATTGACTGGTGGGAAATATCCCACTATACTATTAGTAGGTTGGTTTAACAACCTAATGAAAGTATAACAGGTTTAAAAATCAACCTCAATAGAAAAGATGATATGGAGGTAAGACAATGGAGCCTTATGGAAATATGGTAAAGAAAAAGCTTATTGATGTGGGTATGAAGCAGAAGGAGCTTGCTAAGCTTGTAGGCTGTAGTAAAAACTATATGAACTATATTATCACAGGCAAGAAGAGCGGGTGGAAGTATAGAAAAAAGATTAATGAGATACTTGATCTGAAGGAGGGAGCGTAGATGACAATTAAGGAGATGAATAAAGTAAAAAGAATATTTGATAAATGTATGGAAGTAAATAAGAGAGGAAAGGCTGAAGTATTCTTTCAACTTAGCCCACATGTAAAGCAAATATCTATTTCAATACATAGTCCAAACTGGAAAGGTAATAAGGATGGAAAGAGAATGGACTTTTATTTTGACAATCTGGCAGCAGGGGATAGCTTGGAATTAATTGAGTATACATTAGATGCGTACATATAAAAAGAGCCCCCCTCACAAGGATGGGAACTCTGGTAAATGACGTTTATAGGATAGCATAACAAGGATAAAAATGCAAGGACTGGAGGAAACATGGAAGGCATTCTTGCAGGAATAAAGTTGACAGTGGCGGAGTATGCCAAACTGAGAGGATGCTCCGAAAGGCGTGTAAGAACATTATGTGAAGAAGAGAAACTTGAATATGAAAGAGTTAGTGGTTCAGTAGGGCAAGGAGGTATATCTTATCTAATCCCTTTAGCATCACTGCCGGATAAGGAAATTAAGAGGTATATAAGGATACATTCAAAAGAAGAATTGCTGGCAAAGGGGAAACCCATAGAGGAACCTGAAGAAAACAAAATTATAGATTTAACTTATGAGACACTTTCAGCTTCTCAAAGAGAGGAACTTTTATTAAAGAAGAGGATACTTGATAGTTGGCATAAATACAGACTTGAGGAAAAGTCAAAGGGTGTGTCACTTGCAGAGGCGGATGATACATATATTAGAATAGTTCATTTACATTATCCAGATATGAAGTTTTCAAGGGCAACGCTTAATAAATGGAATAAGGCAATGGCTGATAGTGGTGAGATGGCTCTTATAGATATGAGAGGAAGACATAATAATCATAAGAGTGTGATGACTGATGAGGTGTTTGATATCTTTCAGTTTTACTATCTTGATGAGAGCAGAAAATCTGTAAGTTATTGTGTGACTCTTACAAAGCTTGAGGCTAAGAAAAGAGGTATTGACGCTAAGATCCCCGGTGAAAGGACATTTGTCAATTGGATTTCAAAGATACCTGAACCGGTGCTTATATATTGCAGGTATGGAGCCAAGGCTCTTAAGGATAAAGCAATCCCTTATATACACCGTTTCTATGATGATATTAGGGCAAATGATATGTGGGTATCTGATAACCATACATTTGACATTATGATTACTGACGGTGAAAAGCCTATGAGAGTTTATCTGACCGCATTTATGGATATCAGGAGCAGAAAGATAGTAGGGCATTATGTAACGACTGCTCCAAGTGCTGATGCAACGCTTTATGCTTTACGGAAAGGTATTGAGAGATACGGGATACCTAAAGAGATACTTACTGATAACGGTAGGGAGTTCCTTACATTTGATATCGGTGGCAGAGGCTTTAGAAAGAAAGGTAGTGAGCAGGATCCGGAAACTATTATGGAAAGACTTGGAATTGATTTCCATACGGCAATGGTTAAAAATGCCAGAGCAAAGATTATTGAGAGAACTTTTAGAACTGTTAAAGAAGAGTTTTCAAGGCTTTTCTTATCTTATACAGGTGGAAATGTGATTGAAAAACCTGAAAGGCTTAAGGAAGTAGTTAAGAATGTCGGTAATCTTATGGAACTTGAAGAGTTTAGAGAAAAGGTAAATACCTATATTGAAAAGGTGTATAACCTAAGAGAAAACAACGGTTATGGAATGAGGGGCAGAAGTCCTAATGAAGTATATAAGGCTACATTGGTTGAGGTAAGGAAAGCAAGTAAGGAAGTGCTTGATATTATGCTTCTCAGGTCTACAAGGCTTCAAAAGGTTACAAGAGCAGGAGTTAAACTTAAGTTCTATGACAAGGAAATATTCTTTATCAGTGATGAGTTGATTCTTAATCATCAAGGGGAACAGGTATTTGTAAGATACAATCCTGAAGACCTGTCTGAAGTAAGAGTATATGATTCTGAAGACAGATATATATTGACGGCTAAACAGGTAGAAGAACTTTCATACTTTGCTACTAAGGAAAAGGTAAGTGAAGCTATGAAAGAGCAAAGAAGGCTTACAGGACTGATTAAGGCGTACAAGAAGGATAAGAATCTTAAAGGTACTGATGCACTGGATCTGGTGCTTGAAGCTGCAAGTGAGGTACTTGATGAGGATGGAAAATTAAGTCCGGAGATTATAAAGGTATTAAGAAATCCGGATAAGGAGAGCTGTGAAAGTATAGCTACCGCAGTGGGAGCGGAAGAACTTGACTGGGGTAAGGCTAATGAGAAGATAAAAAAGTTGGAAAGGAAGTAAAGGTAAATGACAGAAGATACTAAAGTAGTTAATGGAATGAGTGAAGAGAATGCGATAGAGGCATTGAAGAGGTACAGAGATGAAACAGGTAAAAGTCAAAGTACTATAGCAAAGGAGCTGGGACTTAGTTCGGGAGCCGTATCAAGTTTCCTTAGTGGAAACTATAAGACACCACACACAATCATTCCGAAGATTGAGGCTTTGCTTTCAATTTGTGAGACAAAGGTACTTGCTCCTAAAGCACCGGAGTTTGCAATGACAGGGATAAGTAAGAAGGTGATGGATGCAATAGAGTATTGCCACCTTCAAGGTAAGATTGGAGTTATCTATGGTGATGCCGGTATAGGTAAGACTATGGCTATAAGGGAGTATGTAAAGAATAATCCTATGTCTATATTCATTACGATATCACCTGCATTTGCAACTATGAGCGGCGTGAATGACTTGCTTAGTGAAGCGGTTGGAGTAAGGGAAAGAAATTCAAGAAGAATATATATTGAACTTGTAAACAGGCTTAAAGGCAGTGGTAGAGTAATCATTATTGATGAAGCACAGCATTTAACAAAGAAGACATTAGAGCATCTTAGAAGTATATCTGATGAGAGCGGTGTCGGCATTTGTCTTGTAGGAAATGAGGAAGTATATACAAGGCTTAAGGGTAGCGGTAAAGCTGACTTTGCACAGATTTTTTCAAGAATTGCAAGAAGAGAGCCTTTATTTCTAAACAGTATTAAGAGGGATGATATTGAAAAGATTTTCTTTGAATCACATCTTGATAATGAGGGAATAGATTTTCTTTATAAGATAGCCGGGACAAGATATGGAATAAGAGGTGCTGTAAATGTATATGTTGCAGCGGTCGCATTATTTGATCATATCGGAGCCAAGGAAATTATAAGAGTAGCAAAGCAAATGAACATAGGATAAGGAGAAATAAACAATGGTAAAGAAGATTGTAATAGAGTTTGAGGCAGGTAGTGACAGTAAGGTTGTGGATAGAGTTTTTGAAAGTGCAATTAAGTATATAAGAAGAAGCGGCGGCAGAGTGGTAGGAATGAGGTCAGGGGATATTGAACAGGAAGAGCGGATTAAGAAAAAGAATGATTTTCGTATTCCGGATTTAAGTAAGGAAAGAGAACGGGCGGACTTAAGGCTTGTAATAGGCAATTATAAAAGAGAAAAGGGCATTGGATGTGATGTTGAGGAACTTAGTGAGAGAGTTGCATATGCTTTTAGAAAGTCAAATTTATATAGTGTGTAAGTAGCCTGAAAGGAGAAATTTAAAATGCAAAATAATTATAATGAGATGGCTGTTGCAAATGTCAATTTGAGAACCTTAGACATAGATGAGCTTATTGATTTTGCTATTGCAAAGAAAAAAGTATCAGATCTTGCAGAAGCAGAACTGGTGGTGATTAAGAAGGAAATGCAGGAGCGGGCTGCAAGCTTTCAGGCAGACAGGCACATAAAGTTTACAGAGTGGCATGGATCGGACAAGTCTATTGCAAGTATAACAACTGCAAGCACTATGGAGATTAAAAACTTTACTAAGCTTAAAGGTTTGCTTGGTAAGGAGTTTGTAGGAGAAAAGGTTAAGGAAAAAAGACCTGTAAAATATGTTGTCGAAGATAACTTTAAAAGGGCTTTAATTGCTCTTAAAATGGGCGATTATGAAAGTAAAACAAGTATTGATGATGTTATTGATTCTGCCGGATGGTGTGAAGGGAATGCTGACAAGAGGGCACTACTTAAAAAGAGCCTAAAGGGTGATTATAAGAAGGATAAGAAAGCGGTTCTTACATCACTTAATCTAAGTGATGAAGAGTGTGATATTGATACAGAGCTTTTTCTTATCTATCAGATAAAGAACTTTGAACTTATAAAGGCATTCTTTGATGTTACACAGCTTGAGGAAATAAGGGAGAGACTTGAAGGAGTAGTGGAGGTTTCAGAGTCTATAAGGATTGGACTAAAGGCGGTGTAGTATGAAAGAGAGTACAAAAAGACAGAGAGCAAAAATAAAAAAGCAGATGCAAGCTGAAGGATTACTTCAACCGGATAAGAAAAGACTTGACCGCAAAAAATTCATAAAAGAGATTGAAGAGGAGTGGAGCCACAGGGAGGATAAATTTCAATGCACAATGATGCTGTACAGAGCGGCACAATGGATGTTTACTCATGGCAAAGGAATAAGTGGAGTATCTTTAGAAGCGGTGGGAGCGGCAAAGATCTTTAAGATAGCAATGACTATATATAATAAAAGAGCAGAAATAAAAACACTTAGAGATGAATATGAAGCTATAAAAGACATAATGGCTATGTAGGAGATTGTATGGAAGAGAGAAATGTAACAAGACTTCAACTGTCAAAGATTTATGCTTTAGCTAAGAAACATGGAATGGACAATGAACTGCTGCACTCTTATGTAGAGGCACTTATCGGCAAGGACAGCTTAAAAAAACTAAGTTATGAGGAAGCTGAAAGGGTGGCGGATAGCCTTATGGGTAAGGATGTAGTATCAAGGTTTCCCAGACAGGAAGTACTTACAGACAGACAAAAAAGACTGATTATATCTTTGGCTATACAGCTTGGATGGGTGAGGGAAGATAACAAGGATTTGGCGGACTTTGATAGGTTGAACGGATTTGTAAGAAAGCAATATGACACACTTTATATGAGAGCATTATCAAGAAGTAATGCTTCAAAGTGTATAGAGGCTTTAAAAGATATGTTGGATAGAAATAAGGAGGAGTAAAGAATGGATAATGCTTATAGTGCAGGTGAGAAGCTGTTGTGCGGCTCTTATACGCAGTACACTCCGGCAGGGAAAGCAAACTTTACGAGAATGGGATGTTTCGGCAAAGAGCCGAAGCTGGGTGCAATAGTGTACTTTTACGGTAAATCAATGGGTAGAGTAAACCATGTAGGCATCGTAACTGATGTGGATAAGGTAGGGGATACATATGAAATATTCCCTGTAGAGGGAAATACCACTGCCGGGACGGGGTTTAGCAGAAATGGTGGATGTGTAGCAACAAAATCATATAAGTTTACTCTTAATGATGTGGGGGGAGATAACAGGATAAACGGTTTCGGATATCCATTGTTTGATTCAGATACTTGTACACCGGAGGAACTTATCGCTGTTGCAAGGGGAGAACTTGGGTATGTTGAGAAGGAGAGCAGAAAGGACCTTGACAGTAAGACTGCTAATGCAGGAAATAAAAATTTTACAAAGTATGGTGAGTGGTACAAGAATAATGGAGCTTATTGGTGTCAACAATTTGTTTCCTGGTGTGCATGGCAGGCTTGTAAGACTCATAAAAGCAGTATAGAAACAGGTTGGATTAAGGTTGGTAGTAGGTGGAAGTATGGATTGCATGGAACTTTGGTTAAGAATCAGTGGCTTGTAATCGGCGGAAGATGGTACGCATTTGATGGTGAGGGATTTATGATAACCGGGTGGTTTTTATCTGAAGGTGGATGGTATTATCTCAATCCTGAAGACGGTGCAATGCTTGCTAATCAATGGATTGAAGTTGATGGAAAAAGCTACTATCTATGTGAAACAGGAGTAATGGCAACAAGCTGTTATATTTTGGGAGATGGTGGCAGAATGTGGTGGGTTGATGCTGACGGTGTTTGTCAGGTGGATGAAGTAGCTAAGTAATAAGTAGGAAGGAGGGCTTTAGATGGAAGAACTTGATATTAGATTTGAAGATTTATCAAATAATGCAAAGGAGCTTGCAGAAACTATAGGAATAGAAGCCCTCATAAAACTTGCTACTATGTTCGGTGGAAGTTCAGTATATATTCCACAGTTGAGAGCTGTTACCAAAAAAGATGTGTATAGACAGATGAGAACGGAATATATAAACAATAATGCCAGTAAAAAAGAGTTGGCTATAAAGTATGGAATCAGTATTTCTACAGTGAACAGACAATTAAAAGGAGAAAGGAAGTTAAGAAAGCCTCCGGATATTGAAGGACAATTAAGAATGGAATTTTAAAGATGAGAGTTTTGTAACACTATAAAAGTGATGCAGAACTCTCATTTTATTGACATTTTGATAAGGGTTTAGGGGAAATACTATAATTTAAATCAAGATAAAAAATTTTGGAGGTAACAAAATGAAAGAAATAGTTTTAAATGTTTTTACAAGTGTGATGATGGTTTTGGTGGTGTCAGCTCTATATACAGGGATTACATATTTGAAAAAGTATGTAGATGAAACTGTATCAAGGCTTAAGAATGATGAGAGGCTTAAGAACAATGCGTTTGCACAGAGTTCATTCTATTTTATTGAGAGTTTTATTGCCGGACTTACTAAGACAGCGGTGGCTGCTATGGAGCAGACAAAAGCAAGTGAATTAAGAGAAAGAGTTGCACAGGGATTGGCTTCAAAGGAAGATCTTAAGGCACTTGCGATTGAGGTAAGAGATGGAGTAAAGGCACAGATAACACCTTTAATGAAGGATGAGCTTGATAAGTATATCTTAAATCTTGATTCATATATTGATGAGAGGATTGAAGCAAGTGTACTTGAGCTAAAAAGAAATGATGTTAAATAGAGGTTATAAATGGATATAACTTTTATATTAAAGAGTATAACCGATCTGGGGCTTCAGGTGGCTCTTATCGCTGTTTTTATATGGTATTTCTTTAAGAGAGATAAAGACAGAGAAGAGAGTTTAACTCTTGAAAAAGTAAAGCTGCATGAGGATATCAAGGCAAAGCAGAATGAGGTTAGAAAAGAACTTGAGAATGCTAAGATTAATGCAAGTGAAAAAGAAGCTTTACTAATGAGTGAGAACGCTAAGAGAGAAGAACTTATCAGAAAAGAATCTGAAAGAAGAGAAACAATGATAAGGGCAGAGAGTATGCACAGGGAAGAAACTCTTATGAGGCAGATGGATAAGATGAATGATTCGCTTAAAGAGATAAGTACATCCATGGTGGGAATGAGTAATACAATGGAGAAGCTTGGGAAAAGTGTTGAATCGGTAGATGTAAGATTAAAGGAAGTTGAAGGAAAGTTAAATTAAGGATTTTACACTGTTTAACTTGTCTTTACAGGAAGTGAGGGGGCAGTGAGAAGCCTGGATATTTTAAAAAAGAAAGAACTTAGGGGATCTATCATTGAAAGGCTTTACGGCTTTTACGGTGAGGATATTTCCATTTCGGTATTAAAGGCATCGCTGCCGCTGTCAGGGGTGCTTACTGATACAGAGCTGAAGAGTGCATTGTATTATCTTGGTGGAGCCGGGAAAGAGTACATAAAAGTAGTTATTAACAAAACAAGCTATCAGGATTCCCTTATATGGCTTACTCCTAAGGGTGTAAACCTTGCAGAGGGAGATATGGAAGATGTGGGAGTAAATAGAAATGAGTAGAATTATTGATGTGGCCACAAAGGAAGTGGCAAGGGTAGCGGTACTTGAAACGCTTGAAGAGGCGGGGATTACCGGGTGCAGTACACAGGTACTTGCACAGGTCCTTAATAAAAGTAAGATTGAAGCTGATATAGAAAATATTCTTTTTTACCTTGAAAGTAAGGAACTTATAAGATGTAAAAGTTATGAGAATATAAGGCAGGGAATTAAAAGAACAGTGTACTTTATCACTGAAAAAGGCATTGATTTTCTTGACGGCAATGTAGCGGAAACAGGGCTGGCTGATGGCTGATAACAGGACACATGGAAAGATTGACAACTTACCTGTAGAGGTAAAAACAGATGTGGAAGAGAGCTTGCTTAGTGGAAAAACTTATAAAGAAATTTCAGAGGATCTTAGTGAGGCAGGGTATGATGTGCATGAGTCAAGCGTGGGAAGATATGGCAGAAAGTATCTTAAAAGATTTGAATCAGTGAGGGTAGCTAAGCAGTTTGCAAAGCTTTTGGCTGAAGATGAGGTTGACAGACCACCAACGGAATTGCATGAAGCAAACAACATGATTATGTCTCAAATCCTCATGGAAGCTATGATGAATGAAGAGATGCAAGCAAAGGAGATGGCAAGCGTTGCAAAATCTATAGCGACTCTACAAAGTGCACAGGTCAATAATGAAAGACTTAAAATCAAAGCAAGAGAGAATGCAGGGGATATTCATACAGCTATGAATGTTTTAAAAGAGAAAATCTTTAAAGAGATTGCAGCATCACATCCGGATGTTGCACAGATCCTTACAGAGCTTGCTAATGAAACTGAAGAAGAAATGAAAAATAACGTTAAAGGGTAAGACATAGATGTACAGTCTATTGTCACGCCCTTTTTTAATCCGACAAAAATAGGAAGAAGTGACAATGGACAATTGGAAAGAAAAGGCGGAGGAGATGTTTTTTAATGACGGTCTTGAGATTAATGAAATCTCTATACTGCTTGATAAGAGCAGAAGAAGTGTACAAGGATATTTATCTACATTTCCGGCTTACATACATGAGAAGGAGAAAAGAAGCACCACCAGGAAGAAAAAAAGAAAAGAATATAAAAGGCAGTGGGATAGGGATAACAGGAACAGAAGTGATATAGTCACGGCTGAGAGCATGAGAAGGGAACATGATGTGGCTGCTATGATACTTAGTCATGAAAAGTACTGATATGAGTGAGTTTTTAAATTTTGCTAAGGATTATAGAGACAGGGAAGCAGGGCTTAAAGGCCTTGATAATTCTCCAGAGTCAATAAGGCGAAGAAATATAGAAAAAGGTATTAAGGACTTTAGGACATTTTGCAATCTTAGAAACCCGGAGTTTTTTAAATCTGAAAGAGAGTATCAAACACAGATTTGTGAAACGCTACAAGCAGCATATGAGAAACGTCTTAAAAGCAAGACAGGAGAAACAGCAGATATTCTTATAATCAATGAACCTCCGGGATTTGGAAAGAGCTATACAGCAAGTACATTTATTACTTGGGTTCTTGGAAATAATCCTAAAACACAAGTTATAGCGGTTTCCTATAATCAAACACTCTCATTGACATTTTCAAAGAGTGTAAGAGAAGCGATTCAGGATGAAGAAATAAAGGGAGACCTTGATTATTATGCGGTAAAGAGTTTTTTTCCTAAGCTTAAAATCAAATACGGAGATGGAGCTATGGAGAGATGGAGCGTGGAAGGTTCCTACATGAGTTACCTTGCTACAAGTTTTGATGGAAGTATTACAGGTATGAGAGGGCATATCGGTATTATTGATGATCCGCTAAAGAATGCTAAGGAAGCTGTAGATGATAACAAGAAGGATGAGATATGGAATTTTTATAAGAATACATTTCAGTCAAGAATGCTTGATGGTGCGTTAGTAATAGTAATTCAGACAAGATGGGCAAGTGATGACTTGGCAGGAAGACTGATGTCAGTGTTCCCAGGAAGATGTTATGAGCTTAAACTTACAGCATTAAATGATGCTGAGGGCAGTATCTGTGAAGACTTGTACTCTACAAAGGACTTACAAATGAAGAGAGCCACACTTGATGAGGACATATGGCTTGCTAATTATATGCAGGAGCCTGTAGATAAAAAGGGTAGCTTATATGGAACATTCAAAACTTATGATGTTATTGATACTGACAAGGCGGAGCGAGTGATTGCATATGTAGATACGGCGGATACAGGTGCTGATTATCTTTGTATGATAGCTGCTGCCGTGATTGAAAGATATGGCTATGTACTTGATATTTACTACACTGATGAAGCTATGGAAGTTACTGAAAAGGAAACGGCAAGAAGGTTGGCTTTTTGTGGTGTCAGGGATTGCCTTATTGAGAGTAATAATGGCGGTCGTGGATTTGCAAGGAATGTAATTAGGTTTTTAAAGGAGTTAAAGGCTTTTAAATGCATGGTTACATGGTTTTCACAAAGCAAGAATAAAAAGACCAGAATACTTGCAAATGCAAGTAATGTAATGGATCAGATTATAATGCCTGAGGACTGGGAGAAGAAATACCCGGAGTTTGCAAGACATATAAAGAAGTATCAAAGGAAAGGCAAGAATGAACATGATGATGCGGAGGATACACTGACAGGGCTTGTAGAGTTTATTAATGGTGATGTTAAGGGCAAGAAGAAAGCTAGACTTGGAAAGAAGTCAACACTTAGAATGTAGGTAATATATGTTTTATTTTGATATGGATGAGGTTATTGATGAGGATTTCATAACGAAAATAGTTAATAAGTTTAATCTTGAAATGGTAGGGCATTATCAGATGCTTGACAGATACTATGAAGTTAAAAATGATGGCATTGCTAAAAGATTTATGAACGGGAAAAAGCCTGATAACAAGCTTTTCCATGGCTTTGCAAGGTATATAACAAATATGGCTACATCCTACTTTGTAGGAAGACCTGTTGAATATCTGATAGAGGATGAAGAGTATAAGAAGGAACTGCTACCATACCTTGATGATGCCTACAATTTTGATTATGAAATTTCAAAGGAAGCAAGTAAAAAAGGTATTGCATATGAACTTTTATATATAACGGAAAAGAGTGAGCTTAGAAGCAGGCAGTACGGAGCAGAAGAAATAATTCCAATATATTCAGCATCACCGGATGAGTTTCTAAACGGGTTTATAAAACTTTCAGCAATATATAATCTTGACGGATACCTGAAAGAGGAAAAAGCGGTTGTGTATGATAAAACTGATATGTATGAGTTTAAAAGAAACACAGGAAATGGAAGGTTTACCCTTGTAGATATAAATAGACATTATCTTAGTGATGTACCTTTAATTGTTTACTGGAATACACAGGAAGTGAGCTCTGACTATGAAGGTGTCATAAGCCTTATAGATGCTTATGACAGAGCGGAGAGTAATACTGCCAATGATATGGATTACTTTACAGATGCATACCTTTTGATAAAAGGAGCTGAAGGTGGACTGGTAGACGAAGAGGGAGAAGATATTTTACTTAGTGACAGTGATGAGGCTCTAAAAAATAAAAGGATTATGTATCTGGATGAAAAGGGAGATGCAAAGTTTCTTGAAAAGGATGGTGACAATTCTTCAATTGAAGAGTTTAAGAATCGTGTTTTTAAAGATATTTTCTTTGTGTCTCAAGTGCCGGCATTAACTGATGAAAGTTTTGCCGGAGACTTATCAGGTATTGCTATAAAGTATAAACTTATAGGTCTTGAGCAACTTGCTATTATGAAAGAAAACAGGATGAGGCTTGCAAAGGCTAAAAAAATCAGCATGATTACAGACTGGATTAACTGGAAAAAATCAAAAAATTATAATGCATCTACTGTAAAACAGAAGTATACAAGAAACTTTACTGAAAATGTTTCTGAAATCATAGATAATGTTACTAAGCTTACAGGTGTAGTAAGTAAGAGAACACAGCTTGATATGCTACCGAAGGAGATAATAGCAGACACAAATAAGGAACTTGAAACTATAGATGAGGAGCTTAAGGAAAGCGAAGGGCTTTTTATGGAGCCGGTATAACATATGAAAAGTACTGACTATTGGGAGAAAAGGGCTTTAAGAGATAAGAAGTTTGCTACAAACAGGACGGAGGATTATATAAAAAACAAGCTTTCCAAGGCTTATAGCGAAGTATCAAAGGAGCTTGAAGAGGAAATAAAAGCATTGTATGAGAAACTTGATAAAAGTAAGTCATTACTTGCACAGAGTAATGAAAAGCTTTTAACAAGTACAAAGGCATCTGAGATAAAGGAACTTCTTAACAAACTGAATGAAGAAAAGGA
>ERZ773003.1461-NODE-1461-length-13739-cov-9.029012_pt1 | contig 13739 bp, 12 predicted proteins | sample MGYA00580668_ERZ773003 | MGnify/ENA primary metagenome ERZ773003 (study PRJEB29015, sample SAMEA2738002) | human oral metagenome | biome: human oral; feature: human-associated habitat; material: dental | place: China | collected 2126 ... | reverse complement strand
AATCTTTTACTAAATTTTCTAGCATAAAATTCCCCTTCCAAATAATATTATAACTTATACTATTATATATCATTTTAAACAAATAATAAATAAAAAACTGTATCCTTAATCTAAAAAATTAAATTTTAAATTAAAAATACAGTTAATAATTTTTTATTAAATTGTTCTTAGAATATTTCAATTATAACATTGTATTTATAATTAACATTAATGCAGAGAAAACTCCCATAATTCCCATCAATGGTAAAATATATTTTAGCCACTTATCAAAAGTTGTTCCTGCCATTTCTAATGTTACTAAAATTAAACCAGTTGGTGTAATAAAAGACATCCAACCTTGTCCCCAGTTATATGCATTAATTACAACTTCTCTTGATAGACCAACTGTATCTGCAAGTGGAGCCATAATAGGCATAGAAAGTACAGCTAATCCAGAAGATGATGGAATAAAGAATCCTAAGAAAGAGAATATTATTAATTGTGCAACAGCAAATACTCCCTTACTCATACCTGCAACAAATTCAGTTGAATAGTATAATAAAGTATCAGAAATGAAACCATTATCCATTACTATATTAATAGAACGGGCTAGTCCTATTGTTAGAACAACTCCAACTAAGTCTGCTGAACCAGATATAAAAGTATTAATAGCATCTTTTTCTGATAGTCCAGAAAGAAACATAATAACAACAGCCACTCCTAAGAATAGTGCTGTCATTTCTTCAAACCACCATCCACCAAGAGAAACTCCCCATATTAAAACAGGAAATGCTAAGGCAAATATAAGCAAGCATAATTTTCTTCTCCAAGTAAATTCTTTTTCAGTGTTTGAATCATATTCTCCTAAAAATCTTCTATGTATTTCTTCTTCATCAACATAGACATAAGATTTTGTTTTGTCTTTTTTTACCTTTTGAGCATACCAATACATATACGCCAAAGTAATTATTGAAGCTAGAATTAAAGTTACTATTCTAAATGTTAATCCTTCTGTAAATGAAATTCCTGCTGCATTAGATGCAATAACAGTAGCAAATGGATTGACAGTTGAGAACATTGTTCCAATAGATGAACCCATATAAATTGCAGCAATACAAGTTAATACATCAAAACCACTTAATAAAAAGATAGGCATAAGAATAGGGTAAAAAGCAATAGTTTCTTCTGCTAAACCAAAAGTTGTTCCTCCTAAGGTTGTCAATAAGAAAACAAGAGTTACTAATAAAAATTCTTTTCCCTTAGTTCTTTTAGATAAAGCTGCCATTCCAGCATCAAAAGCTCCTATTTTATTAATAATTCCTATAATTCCTCCAAGGACAAGAACGAAAAGCATAATATCAACTGTATCCATTGAACCAGTAACTGGTGCTTTAATTATATCCAAAAATCCTTGTGGATGTTGTTCAATTCTTTGATAAGTACCAGGAATAGCAATAGGTTTTTTTATTACTCCTTCAGTAAATTTATCTAAACTTAATTGAATTTGAAGTCTATCTAAAACTTCTTGTGTTGCAGGTTCTGTTTTTACATTATTATCATGATCTGTAATAACAAATTCATTTGTAGAATCATCATAAGTTAATCTTGAAAATTGACCTGATGGTATTATGTAAGTTAAAGCAGCAGCTAAAACTAAAATAATAGCTAATACCGTGAATGCACTGGGAAAGCCTCTTTTCTTTTTTTCTTTTGTAGACATTTTCAATAGACTGTTATATATTTTTATAACAGTCTTACACCTCCTTATAATTATTTATAAGATAATTATATATTTTTTAATACTAAAAATCAATAAAAAATTTATTATTATAATTATTTGTTCTATTTTAAATCATTAATATTGTACAAAAAAATAGAATAATTGTATAAATATTTTTCCTCACTATAGACTTATTCTATTTTAGAGTAGTTAAAAAATTCTTAATAAAAAAACTGTATCCTTAATTTAGAATTTTAAATTAAAAATACAGCTATTAAAAATTTTATCAAACTGTTCTAACTATACGAAAACCTATCTCTTTAGAAGAGTAAATAGAATTATAACAAAAACGAGGTAAAACAGAACACCAGCTAGCTTCACTAAACCATGAACCACCTTTGATTATTCTATATACAGTTTTATTATTTTTTTTAGTACTTTTATCCATATCAAAGCACCATTCTGAAATGTTACCACTACAATCATAAAGTTCTAACTGATTTGGCTTTTTTGTTCCTACATTTTGAGTTTCAGCATTTGAAATTTTATCATACCAAGCCACTTCATCAACATTATCACTTCCAGAATATTTATAATCAAATGTTCCTTTATCAATAGCTACTTGTCCACCTCTAGCAAACCAATTCCATTCAACTTCTGTTGGCAATCTAAAGCCTTCTGTCTTTTTAAAATCTGCTATATCAGGACTTATTTTTTCTCCATCTAATTGATTTATTAACAATGTTCCTTTTTTACTTAAATCATAGACAGGTTCTAAATTATACTTCTCACTTAATTTATTACAAAACTCTAAGGCTTCCCACCAAGTAACACTATCAACAGGCTTATAAGGACCCTCAAATTTTGAAGGATTATAGTCCATAACTTCTAGCCACATTTTTTGAGTTGTTAGATATCTACATACTTCTAAATCATATATTTCTTTTTCATCATCTGTAAAACAAGGTTTGTACTTCCCACCTTTTACAAATATCATGTCTTTAAATTTCTTTTTCATAGTTTTATTTCCTTTTAATTTTTTATTAAAAATAGTACCTATTGACATAGGTACTATTTTATATCTTTATTCTTTGTTTCTTTTTTTCAATTTTGACATTACTATTGGAGATAATAATGAGAAAAGAGTTAAAAGTAATAAAACTTTTGAAACTGTACTTTGGAATAGAATTGAATAACTATTATGATTTAAAATAAGTGATCTTCTAAGTCCAGATTCACCTATTGGTCCTAAGATTAAAGCTAAAACTATTGAAGCAGAGTTTAACTCAAATTTTTGAACAAAGTATCCAATTATACCAAACACAAACATTACCCATACATCTGACATTTGATTGTTTATAGCATAAGAACCTATTACACTTAGTGAAAATATAAGAGGTATTAGATAACTATCAGAAACTCTTGATACTCTTGCAAATAATTTAGAACCAAAAAGTCCTAAAATTAGCATAAATATATTAACAATTACAAACCCTGCAAAGAAAGTATAAGTTATTTTTCCATGAACAGTAAATAAATCTGGTCCAGGTTGTAATCCTTGTATCATAAGTCCACCAAGTAAAACAGCTGTAACACTTTCCCCAGGTATTCCCAATGTGAATGTTGGGATAAGTGAACCTCCTGTAACAGCATTATTAGCTGCTTCAGCTCCTGCAATTCCTTCTATACTTCCATGTCCAAATAATTCTTTTTTCTTTGAAAATCTTTTTGCTTCATTATATCCTAAAAAAGCAGCTATACTTGCTCCAGCTCCAGGTAATATTCCTATAATACTTCCTATAACTGTTGATCTTAAAGATGTTGGTAATATTTCTAAGATTTGTTTTTTAGATAATAAAACCTTATTATCAAATTCAACCATATTTCCTGCTTGTTTAATTTTCTTTTCAGCAAGCATTAAAACTTGTGACATTGAGAAAAGTCCTATAAGTGCAGCAGTAAATGGTATACCTGAAAGTAATGCAGGAACTCCAAATGTGAAACGGGGATTTCCAAGCATAGGGTCCATTCCAACAGTTGAAAGCATTAAACCTAATGCACCTGAAATTAAACCTTTTACTATTGATTTTGTACTTGCTCCAGCAATAATAGTTAAACCAAATATAGATAACCAAAAGTATTCAGCTGGTCCAAAAAGTAATGCAAGTCTTGCTAGTCTTGGAGCAAATAAATAAAGTGGAATAGCACTTAAAATTCCTCCAATAAATGAAGCTGTAATTGCAGTACCTAATGCAGTTCCTGCTTTACCTTGTTTTGTTAATTCATAACCATCAATAGCAGTTGCAGCAGCAGCTGGTGTACCTGGTGTACGAATTAAAATTGCTGAAATTGAACCTCCAAATATAGCTCCACAATAGACACCTGCAAGTGTAATAAGTCCAGTTGATGGGTCCATTCCAAATGTAATAGGAATTAATAAAGCAACTCCCATTGCAGCAGAAAGTCCTGGTAAAGCTCCAATAGTTATTCCAATAGCCACACTAATTACAGCAGCAATTAAATTAATAGGTGTTAAGGCTGCTGCATATCCAAATAAAACATCTGACATAATTATTTCTCCTCTCCTAACTTATAGTAAAAATCCCTTTGGAACTGGAACTTTTAAGAATGATACAAATATTAAATATAAAAATACTGGGAAAAGTATACTTACAACAATACTCCATTTAATACTGCTCTTTAATGTTACCATAGTTACAAAAAGATAAATAGCTGTTGTAACAAAGAAACCAATTATATCAATTAAAATTACATATACAGCAGATAATGCCATGATAAGAAAGAATTGTCCATATAAATTACCTTTAAATTGGTCTTCTCCTTTGTCTTCCTCTGTATTTTTAGGTTTAATAATAAAAGTATTTATAGCTAAAAGTAAAGTTAAAAATACCATTAAACCTAATACAAAATAAGGATATCTTGCTGCTTTTGGTGGAAGTTGTTTTATTAAAAGAAAATAAAATGCTTCCAAAATAAATAAACCTATTGTTAAAAATTTATCATATTTTCTCATATTATTTAAAACCTTTCATTCTATTATTAAAAATAAAGGGCTTATTGCAAATATAACTATTGAATTTGCAACAGCCCTATTTAAACTACTATTTTAGTATTACAATTAATTTATTCCTAAAGTTGGAACAGTTTCTATAATATATTTTTCTTGATCCTTAATATATTGAGCTAATTCTTCTGGTGACATATATTTTAAAGGTAAATTAGCATTTTTAGATTTTTCAATATTATCTGGAGATTCTAATGCTGCTTTGAAAACATCATGTAATTTTTGAATAATTTCTTTTGGTGTTCCCTTAGGTGCAACGATAGCACGAGCAGAACCAAATATTACAGGATATCCACTTTCAGTTAAAGTAGGAACATCTTCAAATCCTTCTAATCTTTGATCTGTAAATGAAGCTAATATTCTTAATTCTCCTGATTTAACTAAACTTGCAACTTCACTGATTTTAGCAACAGTAGCATTAACATGATCTCCACGAAGAGCAGAAATCATATCTGTACTTCCACCAAATGGAACATGAGTTACTTGAATTCCAGCTTCTTTTGCAAAGTGAGCAGCACCAATATGGTTAGAAGCACCTGTACCATTGTTAGAAATAGTTAATTCTTCTGGGTGAGCTTTTGCATAGTCAACAAATTCAGCTAGTGTTTTAAATTGACTATCAGCTTTTACAACTAATACACCTGGATCATAAACATGGTTCATGATAGGTTCAACATCATCAATTTTGTATTTTGTTTGTCTTTCATGAGGTAGACTAACAAAAGTAGGTAAATTAATAAATCCAATAGTATATCCATCTGGAGCAGCTTTCGCTAACTCTGTATATCCTATTTCTCCATCAGCACCTGGCTTATTAACAATAACAAATGTTTGAGGGAAATTCTTTTGAGCTTCTGCCATTAATATACGAGCTCCAACATCAGTTCCTCCTCCTGCTTTGTAAGCTATAATCACATTAACTGGTTTATCTGGATAAGTTTCTGGATTAGCTTCAGTTTTCTTTTCTCCACCACAAGCCACTAGTAGTAAAGAAAGTAATAAAGTTAATACTGCTAAAAAATTCTTTTTCATTTTTAAAATGACCTCCCTAGTATAATTCTAACTTCTATTGTACACTATTATATCAATTTTTTCAATCAAATTATTGATATAATTAATACTCATTAAAAAAAAATGAATATAGTGTAAAATTTAACTACATTCATTTTTTGATAATTTAAAATATATTAGAACAATTAAAAACGAAAGTGTTTGTGCAATAGATATTCTCATAACTAATAATTTATCTATACTACCATCTTTTGATACAATATGTAATACATTTATAATGGTATTATTAACAAAATGATCTCCCATAGACATATATAGATTTCCTGTAAGTTTTGTCATCATTGAAAATTTGAAGCCTACCAATGTAGAAGTTACAACTAATATTATTATATTAATAAACATTTCTTCAAAACTTATTGTTCCATCATAATAGCTTCTAAGAGGAGCTACTACATGCCAAAATCCAAATAATAAAGAACTTAATATGGCTGAAAGTAAAAAATTATATTTTTGTTCAAATAATTTTTGAAACAATCCTCTAAAAATTCCCTCTTCCATAATGACATTTATTATATTTCCTAGAATACAAATTACAAAGAAAATAATTGCAGTTTGTTTACCTATATTACCTTCAACAGAGTAGGTGCTTACATAAAATTCCAATGACTTAAATTGACCATGTGACATATTTATTAGAATTTCTATTCCATAACTAATTGAATATACAAAAATTCCAAAAAGGAAACCCTGTCTCAGATAAAATATAACTTTTTTCTTGTAAAACCTATATTTTTACAATTAAATGACATAGATTTAGCAACTATATATAAAACTATAATTCCTAGTATTTTATGAATGAAAGCTTCTCCAAAAAATGTTTTATCAGTTCTTAAAATAAAATACTCTAATATTCTAAATATATAGCATATTGTATAGATTACTAATACAATAAATAACCCTTTTTTATTACTCATTTTTTATCTTAACCCTTTATATCTTTTAATTCTATCTCTGTTTCTTCCCATTCTTGAAATTTTTCTATCATTTTTAGATTAAGATTATCTAATTCTTCTTGTAAAGACATAAGTTCATCTACATTATTTTTTTCTCCTGCAAGTAGATATTTCTTATTTACTTCTTCTATCTGCTCTTGAACTTTTTGTAATTCTTCTTCTATTCTAACAAGTTTCTTTTCCAAAGAAGCCAATCTATTTTTAGCCTTTTTTTGTTCTTCATAAGATTTAACAGCTTCTTCATTTTTTACCTTTATATTATCTCTTTCTTGCTTGTAAGCCTCATAATCTCCATCAAAAGTTTCTACTCCATCAGTTTTTAGCTCATAGATTTTAGTTACAACAGTGTCTAAGAAATTTCTATCATGAGATACAACTAAGATAGTTCCAGGATAATCTTCAAGTGCATCCATTAAAATTTCTCTTGAATATATATCCAAGTGGTTAGTAGGTTCATCTAATATCAAAAAATTAGGCTTTTCAAGCATAAGTTTCATAAAGGCAACCCTTGCTTTTTCTCCACCACTTAAAGAAGAAATCTTTTTGTAAATATCATCTTCTCTAAATAGAAAGGCTCCACAGATATTTCTTGCTTCTTCCTCTGATAGAGTGAAATAGTACATAAGCTCTTCTATAATATTATTATTTAAACCTAAACCTTGATGATTTTGGTCATAGTAACCAATGGAAACTCTTTCACCTATTTTAAATTCCCCCGAACTAGCTTTTTCTAAATTGTTAATAATCTTTAAAAGAGTAGATTTTCCAGTACCATTTTTTCCAATTAAACCTATTCTTTCTCCACGATAAACTTTTAAATTTAAGTCTTTAAATAATAATTTATCTTCAAAAGTTTTAGATAAATTTTTAATATCTAAAACTAAATCAACACTTTGAGCTTTAATATCAAATTTAAGTTTTATCTTCTTTGTTGTTACAACAGGATTTTCCATTTTCTCCATTCTATTAAGGATTTTTTCTCTACCTCTGGCTTGTTTAGATTTTACTCCTGCTTTATATCTTCTAATAAATTCTTCCATCTTTTTGATTTTTTCTTGTTCCTTCTCATAGGCTTTAACCTCTCCACTTAAATAAGCCTCTTTTTGAATTAAAAAATCAGTGTAGTTTCCTTTATAGTCTTTTAATCTTTTTCCTTCAATCTCAAAAATTCTATTCACTACATTATCTAAGAAATATACATCATGTGATATTAAAATTATAGCTTTGTTATAGTCTTTTAAAATCTTTTCAAGCCATTCAATAGAAGTTAAATCTAAATGGTTAGTAGGTTCATCAAGTATCAATAAATCTGGCTCTTCCAATAGTATTTTAGCAAGTGCAACTCTTGAATTTTGACCACCTGATAAGTTCCCTATTTTCATAGTCCATAAATTTTCTGGAATATTTAAGCCATTTAAAATCTGTTTGATTTTATATTCTATTGAGTATCCTTCATGTCTTTCATATCTTTCAGAAATTTCTCCAAGTTCTTCCATCAATTTATCAAAATTATCTAAATCAACAGTTAGTAAAAAGTTTATCTCTTGCATTCTATTATAGTCTTCTAAAAGATTATTGAATACTGTCATAAGCTCATTAAAAACAGTATTTTCTTTGTTAAGTTGTGTATTTTGTGCAAGATATCCAACTTTTAAATTACTTTTCTTTGAGATAGTTCCTCTCTCATTTGTAGTAGGATTGATTTCAGAATTTTCTAAACCTAATAATAATTTAATAAGTGTAGTTTTCCCTGCACCATTAACACCTATTATTCCTATTTTATCTTTTTCATCAACTGAAAAAGATATTTCTTTAAAAAGAGTTTCCCCAGAGAAACCCATATATATATCATTTACTTGTAATATTGCCAAAATTCCACCTCAAACTATTATTTCTTCTTTGTTTTTCTGTCAAAATAAGCAACTATAAAAATTGTTGAAATTATACATATAAAACCTAGCAAATCTAAAAAACCAAAATTTATACCTAAAAATAATATAGCACAAATAGTTGCAGCCACAGGTTCGATACAAGCTATTATACTTGCTTTTGTAGGTCCTATAATATTAACTCCTGTTAAATAAAGTATAAATGCAGTTATTGTTCCAAATAATATTATTAACATAAGCACAAAGAAGGTTGTAAAATCAAAAATAACATCAATATTCCAAGGTTTTTTTACAAAAGTGATAGCTATACCACCAATTATCATACCCCAAGCAACTACTGTTGGAGGTCCATATTTTTCTAAAAGTTTTTCAGGTTGTACAGTATAAAAAACTACTGATAAGGCTGACAACATACCCCAAACGAGAGCTTTAAAAGATATTTGTAAACTTGTAATATTACCATGTGTTGCCAAAAGAAAAACTCCAAAACTTGAAAGTGCTATTGCTACTATTTCATATTTTAAAGGCTTTCTTTTTTCTTTCAAACAAATAAAAATCAAAACTAAGGTTGGACCAAAATATGTAAGTACAGTCGCTATTGCAGCATTTGAATATTGAATAGCAGAAAAATATGTATATTGTGTACCTAACATTCCTATAAGTCCAAATAAGATAATTTGAAGTAAATCTTTTGGAGTTCTTAAAATATCAAAAATTTTTGAACCTTTCTTATAATATAGATAACCTAGTAATAATAAGCCTGCTAACACCAATCTATATGGTATAAGCCAAGCAGTAGTAACATTTTTATTAAGGAACAAAAAACTTCCCATAACTCCATTGATACCCCAAAGAGTACCTCCAATAAAAGTAGTTAACATTCCAAAATTATTGTCTTTTTTCATAGCTTCTCCCTAATTTAATTTTTCTACTATCAGAGTATAATTTTTCTTTATGTCATTATCTGAATATAATTCTATTTTCTTATTTCTTACTAATATTCCTTCAAATTTTCTTGTTAAATTCCTTCCATTTTCTGAAATATTTTTAATTTTTATATCTGATTTTATATATTCTTCATTTTGAAAATAATCAAATTCTGTATCATAAACCAAAGTAATTTTTGCTTTTATATCCTTTTTATAGTCAAAAAATGAAGCATCCAATTCAATTTCTTGATTTTTTTCTATCACTCCATTAAATATTTTGATATTTTCATTTTTAAAATATGATAGAATTTCAGTTGAGGTAGCAGGTATTCCATAACCTATTTCCTCCATAGATAAATTTTTATCTGTATTTTTAGCAGAATGAATTATTAATGCCTTTAAAAGTATAGGATTAAAGTCAGAAAAATCTTTAAAATCCTTACAAATATTTTGATATATTATTGTAGCAAGTGATGAAATTCTTGCTGTTGCAAAACTTGTTCCAGATGATGAAGCAATATTTCCATTTCTTGAAAATGATTTTACTCCCTTCATTATCATTTCTCCATTATCTCCAAGTAATAATTCTCCACCATAACTAGCTAAATCAGGCTTTATTGTTCCCTTAGGTCCTAAACCAACTCTACTATAATTTGAAGCATATCTTTCATCATTTATAGCTCCAACAACTACTGAAAGTAGAGAGTCTGAACCATGATAAAGTTTTCCTTTTGGTAATTTTTTCATAAAATTTCCACCATTTCCAGCAGATTTAAAGATAAGAACTCCATAAGTCTTTTGTAAATGGTCTAAAACTACACCAAAATCTGAAAAAGTATCTTCTTCTATTGCTAACTTTACACTTAAAGATAAATTCCAAATTTTAACTTTTTTATGATTTTCTTTTATTGCTAAGGCTATATTTTGTAATAAGTCATCTTCTTCTATTGTTGTAGCTGATAAAACAGTTGCATCTAAAAGATAGAAACCTTCATTTTTTACCATTTCTCTATTTTCTAATTTATCTCCATATAAAGCTATTCCTGAGACAAATGTTCCATGAGTTGTACTTGTATCTTTCTTTAAAAATCTTGTATGAACTCTTTTTATCCAAGGGTCTAAATATTTTATATGTGCAATACCATTATCCACAACTCCTAAAGTTATATAGTTTTTATTTTTTTCTGGATAGATAACAGGAACTTCCCCATTTTCATCATCAATTTGTAAAGGTAATGAATATATTGAAACAGGCTCAATATATTTAATGTAGTTTGAAGCCTTTTCCTGTAATATCATAATGAATTTACTGTTAATATCTATTAATTTATACATAAAAAAATCTTTAAAATATTCTGTCTTTTTATATTGAATATTGTAATCTTCTAAAATTTTTATAAAGTCTTTTTCTTTTGAAATATCACTTAAACTTACTTTATAATTTGAATTTATATCTTCTTTTGCTAATCTTACTCTCATTTTTACCCCACCATTTCTTTATATTTTAAATAATAATTCTAAATTTTATTATAACATATATTTTATATAGAGTATTTTTAATTTTTTGAATTTGTGATAAAATTAAAAAAAGTTTATTTATTGGGAGAGATTAATATGAAAAAAATATTTATATTTATTCTTTTATTTTCTTTTAACACTATCTATGCTTTTAAAACAGATAAAGAACTTACAGAATATTATCAAAAAATAGAAAATAAATTAACAGAAGAAATTCATAAAATTCCTAAAAATATAAATAAAAATGAAATAAAAAAAGAGAAAAAAGAATTTAGAGAAGGAACGCCTGAACTCACATATTATAGAAAAGATGGGTATCTATATGCTTTTGATAATAAAACAGATTTTTTAAAAGCTATTTTTAAGTTAAATTCTGCTGGTGAAACTGAAGGACCTGCTATAATTTATTATGAAGATGGGAAAATTTTATCTACCTTATATCTAAGTCCTTTAGGAAAACAAGGATATTGGACTTTTTATTATAGAAATGGAAATATTGAAAGAAAATGTCCATTTTATAATGACATTGAAAATGGAATAAGAGAAACTTTTTATTCTAATGGAAAAATAAGAGAAAAAATTTCATTTAAAGATGATATTGAAAATGGGAGAACAATACTTTACTATCAAAATGGAAATATAAGGGAAAGTTATTTTTATAAAAATGGTAAAAAAGATGGTGAAATAATAAAATATTATCCTAATAGGAAAATAGCATTAAAAGGAAAGCTAAAAAATGATATAGAAGATGGAAGTTTTGAATATTATGATGAAAATGGAAATATAGAAAAAAAGCTTATTTTTAAAGATGGAAAAATTTTAGAAAATAAATAAATTTTAGGAGGCTAAGAATGAGAAAAATATTTTTTATAGCATTAATTATGTTTAATATCTCTACTTTATTGGAGGCTCATCCCTTTCCAACTGATGAAAAATTATATGAATATTGTGATAAGATTGATTCAAAATTACAAAAAGAATTAAAAAATTTCCCTAATGAGCTAACAAAAGATGAGAAAAATAATTTAAAAAAAGAAACTGTTTCTGAGGATCCTACTATTGTAACATTCAAAAAAGGAGAGTATCTGTATGTTTATTCAAAAAATTTAAAAGATTTACAAGGAATATACAAAGTAAATTCAAAAGGGGAACCTGATGGGGCATATAAAGAATTTTTATCTAAAAATAAATTTACAGTAGGATATTATGGTAAAAATGGTTTTGAAGGTTATTTAAGACAGTATGAGGATGGTAAACTTATAGGAATATGTTCTGCTTATGCTGGGAAACTTGAAGGTATAAGAAAAATATATTATTCAAATGGAAAGTTAAGAGAAGAATTTAGATATTTTGATGGACTAGAAAATGGAAAAGGAACTCTTTATCACAAAAATGGAAAAATTGGAGCTATTCAAAATTTTAAGGATGGTGTCTTACATGGGGAGTTAATAGAATATTATGAAAATGGTAATATTAAAATAAAAGGTTTTTTTAAAGATGGAAAAGAAAATGGGGTTTTTGAAGAATATGATAAAAATGGTAAATTAACAAGAAAGGTTACTTATAAAGAAGGAACTTGGACAAACATAAGTGAGTGAAATTAAATTATAAAATTGACAAAAAATTACTATCTATGGCAGTAGATACTAATTTTATTTTTCCTTAGGTTTAGTTTTTAACAATACAATATGTATAGTTACTCCTAACCAAATAACAGCTAACATTATTCTTAAATGTAAATGTTGTACTTTATAAAATGAAAAAGCTATACCACAGGTTAAAAATAATATTGTCTTTATTTTTACAGAAGTAGTCAAGCCTTTACCTTCATAGTAATCCCTTAAAACTTTTCCAAAGTATTTATTATTAAGTATCATATCATGATATTTTTTAGATGATCTTTCAAAACAAAATAATGCTACAAGTAAAAATGGAACAGTTGGCATTACTGGAAGAAAAGCACCTATTATACCTAATGCTACTGATAGAAGTCCGATACATATATAAATTTTTTTCTTTAAATTTTCCATAAAATCTCCTAATTTAAAAAATATTGTATTTATTATATGTTTTATTATTTTAAATTTCAAGAAAATATTTTGTTTAGATTGACAATCACAAATTGAAAGGGTAAACTATTAGAAAATATTATGTTATTAGGGAGTGAAAAAATGATACAAAAAGATGCACCTAAGGTGAAAGAGAATAAAAATATAAAAAATGTTATTGCAGTTATGAGTGGAAAAGGTGGAGTGGGAAAATCTACTGTTACAACTCTTCTTGCTAAAGAGTTAAGAAAAAAAGGATATAAGGTTGGAGTTATGGATGCAGATGTAACTGGACCTAGTATTCCAAGACTTATGGGAGTTAATGAACAAAAAATGACAACTGATGGAATAAATATGTATCCAGTTGTTACAAAAGATGGGATAGAAATAGTTTCAATAAATCTTATGATAGATGAAAAAGAACCTGTCGTGTGGCGTGGACCTGTGATTGCAGGTGCTGTTATGCAGTTTTGGAATGAAGTTGTTTGGGGAGATTTAGATTATCTTTTAATAGATATGCCACCTGGAACAGGAGATGTACCTTTAA
>ERZ773003.1457-NODE-1457-length-13764-cov-3.164709_pt1 | contig 13764 bp, 10 predicted proteins | sample MGYA00580668_ERZ773003 | MGnify/ENA primary metagenome ERZ773003 (study PRJEB29015, sample SAMEA2738002) | human oral metagenome | biome: human oral; feature: human-associated habitat; material: dental | place: China | collected 2126 ... | reverse complement strand
CGATATAGCAAAATTTAATTAAAATTACGGCGATAAATTTGGTTAAAAAACCGATATTTAGGGGAGTTTATGACGAAAAGAAAAATTTTAATAGTATTTGGGACGCGTCCGGAGGCCATTAAGATGGCTTTGTTGATAAAGGAATTTCAAAAGCATGCGGAATTTGAAGTGAAGGTTTGCGTCACGGCGCAGCACAGACAGATGCTCGATCAGGTGCTTGAATTTTTTGAGATCAAGCCTGATTTTGATCTAAATTTAATGAAACAGGGGCAGGATCTGTACGATATTACGTCAGGCGTTTTGCTTGGTATGCGCGATGTATTTAGCGAATATACCCCGGACATCGTGTTTGTGCATGGAGATACGACTACTACTTATGCAGTTTCTTTGGCGGCGTATTATCAAAAAATAGATGTTGCTCACGTAGAAGCTGGACTTAGGACGCATGATATCTATTCGCCGTTTCCTGAAGAGATAAATAGGCAGATGACGGGGCTCATAGCTAAATATCACTTCGCGCCGACTGTCGATGCGAGAGACAATCTATTAAAAGAAGGCAAAGATTCAAAAAATATAATCGTTAGTGGCAACACCGTTATAGACGCGCTTTTGTGGACGATAGATAAAATCGAAAAGAATGAGCTGCTAAAAAATAAAATTTTATCCTTTATAAATTCCAAATATAAGCTTAGTGATAGAAAATTTATTCTCGTTACAGGGCACAGACGAGAGAATTTCGGAGAAGGTTTTGTTAATATTTGTGAGGCTTTACGTGAAATAGCGCTAAAAAATGAAAATATCGACATCGTTTACCCCGTGCATCTAAATCCAAATGTAAGAAAGCCTGTAGGAGAAATTTTATCGGGCATTTCGAATATATTTTTAATTGATCCGCTAGAGTATGATAGTTTCGTCTATCTTATGAGCAAGTCATATATGATAGTAACAGATAGTGGCGGCATCCAAGAGGAGGCGCCGAGCCTGTGCAAGCCCGTTTTAGTTATCAGAGAAACTACCGAAAGACCTGAAGGGATAAGGGCGGGATGCGTTAAACTTATCGGCACCAAGCGCCAAAATATAATAAAAGAGGTGCAAAAATTATTCAATTTAAAAGATGAATATGATAAAATGAGTAAAAGTATAAGTCCGTATGGCGACGGTAAAGCTTGTAAAAAAATACTGGAATTTTTAAAAGGAATATTGTGAAAAAAATTTGCATCTTAGGTCTTGGGTATATAGGGCTGCCGACAGCAGCACTTTTGGCGAATAGGGGCTATAAAATCCATGGCGTTGACGTGGTGCAGAGCGTTGTGGATACGATCAATCAGGGTAAAATTCATATCGTCGAGCCGGAACTAGATGTATTTGTTAAAAAAGCAGTGCAGAGCGGAAATTTAAAAGCAGATGTTAAGCCCGATTTTGCAGACATTTTTATTATAGCTGTTCCGACGCCGTTTCGAGACGGATACGTGCCAAATATCGATTATGTCATAAGTGCAGCAAAATCTATAATACCATACGTAAAAAACGATAATATGGTCGTTTTAGAATCCACTTCGCCGGTCGGCACGACGGAGAAAATAGGTCAAATTTTAAAAGATAGCGGCGTCGATATTTCTAAAATTTGCATTGCTCACTGCCCGGAGAGGGTCTTGCCGGGTAAAATTTTAAAAGAGCTCGTGCAAAACGATAGAATCGTAGGCGGAACTACAAAAATTGCTACTAAAAAAATAGCAGAATTTTACGCAGAATTCGTAGAAGGCGAAGTTTTACAGACTGACTCAAAAACTGCAGAGATGTCAAAGCTTACAGAGAATTCTTTCCGCGACGTAAACATAGCCTTTGCAAACGAACTTAGTATTTTGTGCGATAAATTCGGCATCAATGTTTGGGAGCTTATCTCGCTAGCAAATCGCCATCCGCGAGTTAATATTTTAAACCCGGGCTGCGGCGTAGGCGGGCACTGCATAGCGGTCGATCCGTGGTTTATCGTCCATGCGGGCGGCTACGAAGCGAGGTTGATCAAATCCGCAAGAGAGGTCAATGATCACAAAGCCGAGTGGTGTATTGAAAAAATCAAAAACGCCGCTTTGAAATTTGAGCTGCAAAACGGCAGAAAGCCCAAAGTCGCGTGTATGGGGCTTGCTTTTAAGCCAGACATCGACGATTTGCGGGAATCGCCTGCGCTAAATATAACCAAGTGCCTGATCGCAGACGGCGTCGATGTGGTCGCCGTGGAGCCCAATATCAAGGCTTGCAAAGATTTTGAGATAGTGGATTATAAAAAGGCTATTGAAATTTCGGACATTATTGTATTTTTAGTCGGGCATAAGGAATTTAAAGGGCTAAAAATAGAAAAAGAAGTTTTGGATTTTTGCGGAATTTGTAGATGAGTTTTCAAAAAGTAATAGATAGAAATAACCACCTGAATTTTTTTAGATTACTTTTTGCTTTACAAGTGGTATATATGCACTCAACCGAGTGGCTAAAAATACCGCTTGTATGGGGGGGCTACGTGGATAAATTTCTTAGGTTATTTCCCGGCGTTCCATTATTTTTTCTGGTTTCGGGATTTTTAATTACCGATAGTTATTTAAATAGCGGGAATTTAAAAGAGTATTTTATAAAAAGAGCACTTAGAATATATCCGGCTCTATTCGTAAATATTTTAGTACTTGAGCTAGCTATGTATGTGGGCAAAAATTTTAATGATATCTCGGCATTAAAATACATAGAATACTTCGTGCTCTATGTCATTACCGCCGCTTCAGGTATAGCGGGCTTTATAATTGGTATAAAAAACGATGTTTTATATAATTACGACGGCTTTTTTAGCTCTTATCCGAGCGGCGTTTTATGGACACTTAGCGTCGAATTATCGTTTTATATCGTCCTTCCATTTATTTTGTGTATTAGAAAGGTGATAATAAGAAATTTATTGTTAGTTTTCCTATTTTTTACATCAATGATAATTCCAGCAATCGCCGATGAAAATTTTTACTCCGCTTCAAATTTAAATAAGCTTCTCGAGCTGATATGCTTGCCGTTTTTGTGGATATTTATTATCGGCATGGTCATGAGGCTTTATTGGCTGGATATAAAAAAATATCTCGTAGGCTACGGCTTATTTTATCTTGCGCTCTATTTGATATTTTGTTTTGCGGCTATAGAATTCGGAGGCGGACTTGGGGACTATAAAAGAGGCTTAGAAATTTCTACCGTCTTTCAAATTTTCCTTTTAGCGCTAGTGATCTTTAGCATGGCTTTTTCCTACACAAATTTAAAGATAACTAGAAGCACCGATCTCTCTTATAGTACATATCTTTATCATATGCTGATAGTTCAAATTTTAATTAGCCTGGGCTTCGGCGGCTCTTTATGGCTATATCTCGTAGTAGTAGCCGCGACGCTCATGGTAGCTTGCGTCTCTTGGAATTTTATAGAAAAGCCGGCATTGAAATTAAAACAAATAAAGGTTGTAAAATGATACAAGCAATAGTTAAAAAAGGTAAGGTTTTGGCGGAGCAGATCCCTGCTCCAAGCGTTTCAAAGGGATGCGTTCTTATAAAAGTAGTAAATAGCTGTATATCGGCGGGCACCGAGATAAGCGGCGTATCAAATAGCGGTAAAAGCCTGATCAGGAGGGCTTTAGAGCAGCCGGAGAACGTAAAAAAAGTCATCAATATGGTGAAATCCGACGGCATAGCCAGCGTCTATGCGAAGGTAAAAGGCAAGCTTGATAGCGGAAATCCGACCGGCTATTCGCTTAGCGGCGTCGTCATAGCTGTCGGAGAGGGCGTTTCAAATTTTGAGATCGGTGAGCGCGTTGCTGCAGCCGGTGCAGGGCTTGCAAACCACGCAGAATACGTAGACGTGCCTAAAAATTTAGTTATGAAAATGCCGCAGGATATGGACTTTGAGCGGGCTTGCACCGTGACGCTAGGCGGCATAGCGATGCAAGGCGTTAGGCGGATCGATCTAAGGTTGGGCGAGACCTGCGTAGTGGTCGGTGCGGGGATTTTAGGGCTTCTTGCAGTGCAGATGCTTAAAATTTCAGGCGTGAGGGTCGCAGTTAGCGATTTTGACGATAGGCGCTTGCAGATAGCTAAGCAGTACGGCGCCGAGCTCGTCATAAACCCGTCAAAAGAGGATTTGCTAGACGTCGTTACGTCTTGGAGCGGCGGATACGGCGCCGACGGAGTGCTATTTACCGCCGCTACGAGCAGCAGCGAGCCGCTATCTCAAAGCTTTCAGATGTGTAAGAAAAAGGGCAGAGTGGTGCTCGTAGGCGTTGCCGGCATGCAAATCAATAGAGAGGATATGTATAAGAAGGAGCTTGATTTTCTCATCTCCACCTCTTATGGCCCCGGTCGCTACGACAAGAGCTACGAAGAGCAGGGACTTGATTATCCGTTTAGCTACGTAAGATGGACTGAAAATCGAAATATGAGTGAGTATCTAAGGCTGGTAAATGAAAATTTGATAAAGCTGGATAAGCTCATAGACGCAAAATATCCTATCGAGCAGGTAACGGAGGCGTTTGAGTCGCTGCAGACTTCGCAGAATAAGCCGCTTATGGTTTTGCTCGACTACGGCGAGGCAAATTTAACCGAGCTTGATAGCTATCTAAATCACGATAAAAAAATCATCATAAGTTCCGCGCCAGTAAACAGGGATGTGATAAACGTCGCGTTCGTAGGCGTCGGCGGATTTGCTACCGGGATGCACCTGCCTAATATCTCAAAGCTTACGGACAAGTATAAAATTTACGCGATCATGAACCGGAGCGGACATAAAGCAAAGGCCGTGGCGCAGCAATACGGAGCGAACTACGCTACTTCAAATTTAGACGATATTTTAAATGACAAAAACGTTGATCTGGTGATCATCTCCACAAGGCACGATAGCCACGCAGAGCTTACTTTAAAGGCGCTTGAAGCGGGCAAAAACGTATTTGTAGAAAAGCCGCTTGCAACAAACAAAGATGAGCTTGAAAAGATAAAGAAATTTTACGAAGGGGGAGGCGACAAACCCCTTTTATTCGTGGGATTTAATAGGCGATTTAGCGCCTACGCAGAAGAGATAAAAAAGCACACGGGCACTAGAATAAATCCTATGATAATTAGATATAGAATGAACGCGGGCTACATACCGATGGATCACTGGGTGCATGAAAACGGTGGCAGAATGGTGGGCGAAGCGTGCCACATAATAGATCTGATGACGGCGCTAACGGGTAGCGAGATACAGAGCGTATTTTCGCAGGCGATCACGCCGAGTAATGAAAAATATAGCGCCGAGGATAACAAATCTATCGTCTTAAAATACAAAGACGGTTCGGTGGCAAATATCGAATATTTTGCAAACGGCAGTAAGGAGCTGAGTAAGGAATTTATGGAGATCCACTTCGACGGCAAGAGCATCGTTTTGGACGATTACAAGAGCCTTAAAGGATACGGAGTAGGAGTAAAAGAAATTTCAACAAACGTAAGCCAAAAGGGGCAGCTTGAAGAGCTTGAGGCACTATTTGAGGCTCTAAAAGGAAGCAAAAAAGGCTGGCCGATAGAGCTTTGGGATATGGTGCAGACGACGGAGATTTCGTTTTTAATATGAGTTCGTTAGTGCAAGATAGGCTTAAAAAATACGATAAAATTTTAATAATCGGACCGTATCCGCCTCCTCTTGGCGGAGTGTCGGTTTATATTTATAGACTTAGTAAGTCGCTAGATAATTCGCAAGTATTTGATGTATCCAAAAATGGTTTTAAAAAATATATCGATTTATTTGCGGTATTGTGCAGGACAAAATTTCGAGCGGTAAATATTCATTCGTTTAGTATGACGATAGCTTTTATGCTTATGATTACTAGACTTTTTAAAAATTTTGATTTAATTGCTACTAGCCATAATCCAAGGTTGTTTGAAGAGTCTTCTAAATTTAAGGCGTTGATTTATAGAGTCTTTTTTCATTGCATAGATGTTTTAGTAGTAGTTAATAAACATATTTTAGACGATTACAAAAGTAGGGATTTGCATATTCCAAAAAGCATTATAATTGAGCATGCTTTCTTGCCGCCGCCATTAGAGGAGGAAGATAAAATTTTAGCTACCTACCCTAGCTCTTTTTACGATTTTATAAAAAGTAAGACGCGGATAATAACGGCAAACGCATTTCAAATATCTTTTTATAAAAATATCGACCTATACGGACTTGATATGTGTATAGAACTTACGACTAAGCTAAAAAACGTATATCCAAATTTGGGGTTTGTTTTTGCGCTGGCAAATGAAAAGGTTAATACGGAGTATATAGATAAAATGCGTCTGCGTATAAAAGAGCTAAATTTAGAGGAAAATTTTTATTTTCTGACGGGGCAAAAAGAGCTTTGGCCTATATTTAAAAAGGCTAGCTTAATGATAAGACCTACGAATACTGATGGAGATGCCCTTAGTATTAGAGAAGCTTTATACTTTAAATGTCCTGCGATAGCAAGCGATGTATGCGATAGACCGACAGGAACGATTTTGTTTAAGAATAGAAATTTAGGTGATCTGTGCGATAAAACAAAAAGGGTTTTGGATGCAATGTAAATTTTGTAAAGCAAACGATGTGGCTCCGCTAAAAAAAATGCGAAGTATATATAATAGTTTGGACTATACATTATATTTTTGTGATAGTTGTAAGTGCTATTTTTTTGATATAAACGAGCACGATTATGATCTTCAGCTGTTGTATGATAGTCTAGGAGATAAAAATATAAGTTCGTATGACGTAACCTTTAAAAAAGATAGATACTGGGATAATGAAAAAAGGATTATATATTCTATACAACCGAATATAAATAGTGTACTGGATCTTGGTTGCAGAACGGGAGATCTTTTGATGCACTTTGATGCGGACGTAGAAAAATACGGTATAGAACTATCAAAATCAAGCGCCGAAGTAGCAATAAAGCGAGGGCTAAACATTTACGAGGAATTTATCGAAAATATAGACTTTAAAGATAAAAAATTTGACGCAGTGACTTGCTACGCCATTTTAGAACATTTAAAGGACCCTGTTCCTATATTGGATAGATTAACACAACTCGTAGAAGAAAATGGGGTTTTGGTGGTTATGGTTCCTTATCTACATAGTCTTAAGGCTCAATTGCTATATAAAATAAATTTTAGATGGCATATGTTTAGTCAGCCGGAGCATTTAAATTTTTATTCCAAATTATTTTTAGATAAATTTATATCCGAGAAAGGATTCGTTTTAAGGAAAACAAAATATACTTCAGGCGGCATGTTTAATCCATTTAAAAAGATACCTATTGCCTCAAAGGTATTCGGTAAATTTATGAATTTTATCGATTTTTATACTCCAATAAATCAAATACCTATATTTGATCATATGTATTTATATTATCAAAAAACAAAGGATATAGATGCTTAAAAAAGCCAAGTGGAAAGACGATTGCTTATCGCCGATTTTATTAGGAATAGATGATTTGTGTGACGGATATTTTAAAAAAGAGTATGAAAAAATTTTCCCATTTTTCGATGCGGGTTACGGTGTAACAAATGACGGATCTATTTTTAGCTACCTTAATAAAAACTTACTTCAAAAATATCCTGAAATAAAAATTACATTTTTTGTGCCATTTGGCAAAGGGGCTTACTGGGATAAAAATAAATCTATAATCAATGATATTTTTGAGAGAGTTGAATTCGAAAAATTTTTAAATTTTATATTAGATTGCAGCTATGAGATATCTTATCACGGACACGATCATGGATTGATAAATTCTACGTTAGACCCGAGTACTTGGTGTTGTGAGTTTGATCAATATGGCAAAGAAGAGTATTTTGAAATCATAAAAAGTGACTTAGCTAAATTTAAAGATAGATTTGGATATGAGGTGCATGGCGGAAGAAGCCCTGGTTATAAATTTAAAGATGATTTGATAGATGGATTGTGCGAGTGTGGATTTAAATGGTGGTCTTTTGACTATAGGCCGTTTATAAATAATATCAACCTGAAGTACAATGGTCATAATATAATCGAGATGTCGTCAAATTTATCGGGAGATATGTTTAATCATAGTAAAAACCCCGTAAAAAGCGTAGCAAAATATTTTTTAAATTTATATAGGCTAGAGTATATGATTAAGAACAATCAGGCTGTAAGTATAGCAGAGCATTTTTTTAGAACGAGATTTGATGGTAAGATACAGATGCCGAATATTTATAATGACATAAACTCTTTAGATTTCCTTTTTGGGTATCTAAGAAATAAAGATGTTTGGTATGCTACTTTTAGCGAATGTGCGAATTATTATGAAAGCTATAAAAATACCAATATTTCGGATATGGGAGATGGAGTTTTTGAAATAAAATACAAAGGCAGTTGGAAAATGTTTCTAACTTTTACCTCGGAACATAGATGCCTAGAAAATACACAAACTAAAGAAATTTACGAAGGCTTTATGAAAAATAATAGATGGCTTTTTAATGATTTGGCTGAAGGAGTATATAAGGAGCGCAAGGATGTATTTTGATAGACATTTTTCTCTGATTACCGGATATAGATTTTTATTAAAAGATGTTGTAAAATATATAGCAACAATAGATTCTTTTTTTGATTCTAAGTATAAAATTTTAGATATAGGTTGTGGGAGAAAACCATATAAGAAGTTGCTAAAAAAATCTGATTACGTGGGTCTTGACGTGTGTAAATGCGAATATGCAGATCCGGATATAATAGGTAATTCCGAAAATATTCCTTGTGATAATTCTAGTTTTGATGCGGTTATGACGGTTTTTGTTTTAGACGATTCTTTTTATATTAAAAAGACTTTTTGCGAAATTTCAAGAGTGCTGAAAGATGGTGGGTATTATTTTGCCCTTGAAGCGCAAAATGCAAGCATACATAACCCCCCCTTTGATTTTTTTAGATTTGCTCCAAATGCCATGATTAAGCTAGCAAAAGAAGTGAATTTAGAACTTATAAGACATGATACGTATGGCGGAGACTTTGCAAACGTAGGTTTTTGTTTTATATCAATTATACGAAATACACTAAGTAGTCTCAAGCTAGAACCCTTTTTGGGTCCTATATTTTACTTACCGATAAACGTAATTTTTAGACTTTTAGATTTAATAGGTAGATTAAAGGTATTTAGAAATAAATATAAAAATAATTCCTTGGGGTATTTCTATGTTTTTAAGAAAGTAGAGAATGCTTAAAAAGTTTCTTGAGACGATATCTTTATATACTATTTTTTTGATGATTGAAAAAATTTTATCTGTATTGTTTTTTTCGTATATTGCTCATACTTTAAGCATGAATGATATGGGCGCATATGGACTGTACATGACTATATATGTATTTTTATCTTTTTTACTATCGCTAGAATTTAAATCCGGATACGCAAGATATTACTACGAATATTCTACAGAAGAATCCAGATATAAATTATTTTGCGGTATCGTTAATGTTACATTTCTTTCTCATGTAGTTATGGGTATATTGTTATTGTATATTATAAATTATTTTAATTTATTGAGTTGGAAAATTTTTATTGCTTTGGCTATTTTGTCGTTTTCTGATAGCCTGATATATCTTATACAGTATCAAAAAAGGTTGGAAGAAAAGGATATGCAGTATGGGATAATTATAATCAGTAAGATACTCTTAACAATTATATTTTATTTTATTATAAAAAATTACGATATGGGGAGTAGTAGTGCGATCAATATAATATATGCTATGTTGTTTTCTGGTATAGTCGTCTCCATGGTTAGTTATTTTAGCTTTTTTATTAAAGGTTGGCTATTTAGCGTAAATTATCACATCACAAGGAATTCCTTTTTGTTTTCCATAAAAATTGCACCCGGTATTGTTGGATCATATCTATCATCGTTAAGTCCGCAATTTATTATTGATAAAGTTTTTTTAAATAGAGAGTATAATGGAATCTTTTCGGTTTATCAAAAAATAGCATCTACTATTTATATTATGTTTGATCCGCTTTATATAGTTTTTTCTCAGAGAGTCTTTAAATTTTATAAGGAAAAGAATTTTATGGGAATCTATAAGATGATGCTTAATATAATTTTTAACGGATATGGGTTTATGACGTGCATTTTTATTTTAGGCTCATATTATGTCGTATATATATTTGCCGGAGAAAAATATATAGAGTATCAACACTTCTTATTTATATTTTTATTTAGCGGATATTGCACATTGATTTCAAGAATTCTTGAATTAAATATCCAGATTTCTGGAAAAAGTCATTATTTTTCTTATTTAGAGGTATTCGTAGGAGCGCTAAGCGTATCTTCTCTTTTGTTTTGTGCATATTATTTTGATTTTTACTTATTTATTTATTGTATAGCGGCTATTTCATTTTTTAGATTCGTTGCATATATGATAGTTTCCAAAAAAATATATCCAAAACTATTTTTAGGATATTTTTATTATTTGTTATTTTTATTCTTTCCTAGTATAATTTATAGTTTTAAAATATTTGACATGCTATCGGAAGTTTTATTATTTCTATTAACTCTGATTTTTTATAGCTGGTTGGCCATTAGGGCAATCAAAGAATATAAAACCTATCCGCGCATAGGGGAAGCATAATGTTGTATTATTTAAAGCGACTATATTCTACCCCATTCCGCATAGTTTTAATAAAGTTATTTAACAAAATAACTGTTTTTTTAAATAACTTTATTAATCGCTGCATTGATTTTATAAATAAAAATACTCACATAAATTTTAACGTTCCGACCATAAAAACTAGCTACATAAATATAAAAGAGCTTGACTCGTCAAATATCAATTTAGACGTCGCGAGATATCTATCCAAAATGTACCTGGAGCATAAATTTGATCTGCTCGGCAGCGGGTGGGTAAAAAATAGCTATGATAGCGCGGCGCTCGGGCTAGAGGGGTACAAATACGATATGAATGTCGCCGCACCCGTGAATGCGCCCGAAGGCTACGAGCCGATCGATTGGCAAAAGGATTTTAAAAGCGGCTTTCGGTGGAACGAGAAAAAATGGTATAAAGATCAGCGCATAGCCCATAAACCAGGCAGCGATGTAAAGGTGCCGTGGGAGCTTGCGAGGCTTCAGCACTTGCCGCAGCTTGCTATTTTTGCGATGGCGGATTCAAATTTAAAAGAGCAAAATTTAAAGGAATTTAAAAACCAAATTTTAGATTTTATCCGCAATAATCCGCCTAGAATGGGCGTAAATTGGACCTGCACGATGGACGTGGGCATCAGGGTCGCCAATATGCTGGCGGCTTACGATATGTTTTGCCGGATGGATGAGGGCGAAATTTTAGATGCGGATTTTAAACAGACCTTTTCAAATAGCGTCTACGAGCACGCGCTTCACATCGTAAATAATCTAGAATATTCGCCGCATCTTACGTCAAATCACTATCTAAGCGACATCGTGGGTTTGCTATTTGCGTGCGCGTATCTAGACGGCGGCGGCGAGACGGACGCGTGGCTGGCGTTTGCCGTGCAAGAAATAATTAGCGAAATGAAAAAGGAATTTTACGAAGACGGCGGAAATTTCGAGAGTTCTACGAGCTATCACCGCCTAAGCGGCGAGCTAACGGCGTATGCCGCGGCTATGATGCTGGGTCTAAAAAGCGAGAAAATTTCATCTTTGCAAAATTACGATGCAAAGCTTTGGCGCAAAAAACCAAAACTCCTGCCGCCGGGGGAGCAGGAATTTAAAATTTTAAACGGTCAAATAGCGCTGCCACAGTGGTTCGTGGATAGACTGTATAAAATCGGCAGGTTTACCGCCGACATTACAAAACCAAACGGCGAAGTGCCGCAATTTGGCGATAACGACAGCGGCAGGTTTTTTAAATTTAGCCCAAACGGCGAGTTTTTGAGCAACGAGCAAGCCGCACGAAAATATCTAAATTTAAGCGGCTTTGAGGGCGGTAATGAGCCGTTTTGGGACGAAAATATTTTAAACCATTCCACGTTAATTAGCTGCATGGGCGGGATTTTTGACGATGAGATATTTAAAAACGATATGCGCTTTGAGAGGAGCTTTGTTCGCTCGCTCGCAGGGCGTACGCTGCAAGTAAGCGATAAAACATACAAAAGCAAGGTTGCTTCGGGCGTGAAATTCGGCGAACTGCCGCACCGAAAAAGCATGGAATTTAAAATTCCAAATTCGCAAGAGATCAAAAATATATTTTATCCGGACAGCGGAATTTTTATCTTCAAATCCAGCAAATTTTACCTCGCTATCTGCGCTACGCCGCTTGGGCAAAATGATCACGGCGGACATACGCACAACGATAAGCTGGGCTACGAGCTGTGGATAAACGGTCGCGACATAGCGAGGGATCCCGGCACCTATCTTTATACTCCGATCCCAGACAGGAGAAATGAATTTAGAAGTGTCAAGGCACACAACGTGCCGATTATAGGCGATTTGGAACAAAATAGTTGGGGCGAGGGGGCGATAGGACTATTTGGAATGTTTGCGGAATGCAGATGCGAAGTGGCGGATTTTGGAGAAAATTTTATGAGCCTCGCTGCAGAATACAAAGGCGTAAAGATTATGAGAAAATTTGAGATAAAAGAGGATAGATTGGTGATTACTGATACGGTAAACAGGGAATTTTATTATAGTAAATTTGAGCTATACTCAAATGGATACGGGAAGATTACGAAAAATGTCTAAGAAAGTCTTAATGGCCGTAGCAAACCACTACACTTCCCCTTTCCAAGTCGGCAGCCATCACTATGCTAGAGCATTTGAAAAGTTAGGATACGAGGTACTTTTTATATCAAATCCTATCTCGCCGATACATAAAATTTTTGCAGATTCAGACCTTTTGCGAGAGAAGGAGAGGATTTATAAAGCAGGAGGCGAAAGGATCGGAAATATTTTTTATTATGTTCCAAGGTCTATTTTTACGCCTCAAAATAAGCCCATTTTATCATCAAAATTTGTTTTTTATAATTGGCAAAATTTTACATATCCTAATTTATTAAGTTTTATTAAGGATAGAGGTTTCGGCGAGGTAGATATTTTGTGGTTTGATAGCCCGCTTTATAGCTTTTTGTTATATAATATATCTTACAAAAAATCTATTTTGAGATTGGCTGATTATTCAAAAGGCTTTAATGCGGCTTCCGATATTCATTATGATGCCGAAATAAAGATAGCCGATGCGGTAGATGCAGTGATATATACGGCTAAAAACTTAAAAGAAAAATATACCGAGATAAAAGATAAAACTAAAATGAAATACGTTCCAAACGGTATAGATTTGGAGTTTTTTAAATCGGCAAACAAGACTTTGCCGCGCGAGCTTCAAGAAATCCCGGAGCCTAGAGTAATTTACGTAGGAGCGATTCATGATTGGTTTGATACGGATTTACTGTATTACTGCGCTAAAAATTTACCGCATTATAGTTTTGTAATAATCGGCCCTGAGCAAAAAGATTTATCCCTGCTTAAAAAGCTAGAAAACATTCATATTTTGGGCGCTATTTCATATGCTAAAATTCCCGCGTTTTTATATAATTCGCAGGTGGGTATTATTCCTTTTAATGTTAAAGATTATCCTGATCTCGTAAATAGTATAAATCCTTTAAAAATGTATGAGTATCTTGCCTGCGGATTAAAGGTTGTTAGTGTGGAGTGGGAGCAGATTAAAGATATGGCTGATTATGTGCATTTCGCGGAAGATAAAGAGGAGTTTTTGAGCTGTATTTCAAACAAAGAA
>ERZ773003.1443-NODE-1443-length-13843-cov-5.751741_pt1 | contig 13843 bp, 10 predicted proteins | sample MGYA00580668_ERZ773003 | MGnify/ENA primary metagenome ERZ773003 (study PRJEB29015, sample SAMEA2738002) | human oral metagenome | biome: human oral; feature: human-associated habitat; material: dental | place: China | collected 2126 ... | reverse complement strand
TGTTGCTAGTTGGAGCTGGAAATAATGTTGTGAGATTTTTTCCGCCGTTTAATGTAACAAACGAGGAAATTGACAAAGCTGTTTCAATTTTGGAAAAAGTTTTGGAAACATTTTAATTTTTTAGAAATTTTTGATAACTCAATTTTTGATTTTGTTACGATTCAAGTTCCATTTTTTTATAATATTGTTGCATTAAATTTTTAATTTTTAAAACAATAGTAATTTCTGAATGATTCTATTTCAAAAGACAAAAGTTTTCAAAAAAATTTCTTTTTAGTAATTGTAAATTATAATTGTAAATTAAAAATTATTAAGGTAAAATTATATTGAAAGAACGAAAAAATTTAGAGTTAAAGGGGAGATTTTTATGAAAATCTTTAAAAAAATTGCAATACTTTTTCTTTTGGCAAGTTTGATGAATTTTGGTGCGTCAAATATCGAAGGGAAAATCACTCAGATTAGGAAGGATTTTACGAATACTAATGCTGTGAAAAATTATGTTATTAAGGAAGTTGAAGATTCGGAGCAAAGTACAGATGGTGGCGTTGTGAAGTATTATTTTCAAAATGGAGTTGTTAAAAAAATTGTGGCTGAACATTTTGGAGAAAGTTGGAATAGTTTGACAGAATATTATGTAAAAAATGGAAAAGTTTATTTTATTTTTGATAAGGCTGAAAAATATAATGTGCCATATTATGTGGATTCTAAGTGGTATAAAGAAAATGAGCTAAAAAAGGGAGAAGTTTTTGATAAAAGAAAATCGAAATTTTCTGAAAAACGATACTATTTTGATGAAAATGAAAAATTGATTCGGTATATTGGTGAGAATAAAAAAATTGTTGAAAATGGACAAAAATTGAAGGAAATTGAGAAAGATATATTGAAAGAATATTATAGAATAAAAAATTAATATCAAGTTATAAAAATAAAAATTGGAAAAATTAAACAATAGCAAGGGACAGAATCTTTTGTCATAATATGATAAAAATAAAAATTAAGGAGAAGTTATGCTAAAAGGAAAATCATTTTTAAAATTATTAGATTTTACAACGGAGGAATTACAGTATTTGCTGGATTTGGCGAAAAAATTGAAGATAGATAAGAAAAATGGGACTGAGAAGAAAACGATGGTTGGAAAAAATATTGCTTTGATTTTTGAGAAAACTTCTACTAGAACGAGATGTGCGTTTGAAGTGGGAGCTTATGACCAAGGGGCAAATGTCACTTACATTGGGCCTTCTGCATCACAAATTGGAGATAAGGAGTCTATGGAAGATACTGCGAAAGTTTTGGGAAGATTTTATGATGGAATCGAATATCGAGGATACGGTCAGGAATTAGTCGAAACTTTGGCTGAACATTCGGGAGTGCCTGTTTGGAATGGGCTTACAACTGAGTTTCATCCGACACAGGTTTTAGCGGATTTTTTGACTATTTTGGAAAAAAAGGGAACTTTGAAAGGAATTAAGTTTGCATATCTTGGGGATGGGAAAAATAATATGGCAAGTTCACTTATGATTGGTGCAGCAAAATTTGGCATGGATTTTACGATTGTTGCTCCAAAAGAATATTTTCCAGATAAGGAACTGGCTGAAACTGCTTTGAAACTGGCTGAGGAAAATGGGGGACATGTTTCATTTACGGATGATAGAATTGGCGGAGTGAAGGATGCGGATGTTATTTATACGGATGTGTGGGTGTCGATGGGAGAATCTTATAATGTATGGGAAGAAAGAATAAATAGACTTTCATATTATCAGGTAAATAGCGAGCTTATAAAACATGCAAAGGATGATTACTTGTTTATGCACTGTCTGCCTGCATTTCATGACTTGAATACAAAAGTTGCAAAGGAAATTGAGAAGAAGTACGGAATTAAGGAAATGGAAGTTACCGATGAAGTTTTTAGAAGTAAAAATTCTGTTGTATTCGATGAGGCGGAAAATCGGATGCATACAATAAAGGCTGTGATGGTGGCAACTTTAGGAGATGGAGAATATCCTTTATAAAAAGTTTTTGGAGTTCATTTTTTAAAAAGTTAAGAATGAAAATAAAAAAGTTATTTTGTAGGAATTAGAATTCTTCTTATAAAATAGCTTTTTTTGCATTATTTCCTGTTTGAACAGTAATTTCTTAACAAGAGTACTTGAATCTTGTCAGTAAATAAGCGAGATAGAATTTCTATTTTTTAGTGCTAATGATTTGAAATAAAAAATTTGAAATAAATAATTATATATGATATACTAAAAAAAATAAATATAAGCAATTTAATGGCATTAAAAATATGTTGGGAGGAGTTTATGGATAATAATAGAGTTAGTGAACAAAAGTCAATTGCAGGTTTAAGGGCTAATGCTGCTGCTTTTCTTGTAAATTTGAGTTTTTTTACAATAATTGGAGGGTTGATAGTTCCGATTTTTGCTTTGATTTTGGAGGATAAGAATAGTTTTGTGAGATCGTATGCGAAACAGACTTTGACAATATCAGTTTTGTTAATTGTTTCAGGAGTGTTAAATTTTGTCATAATTGTTGGAAATATTTTGTATCTTGTAATTTTTGTTATATTGGTTATATTGCAAATTGTTGCAACTGTTTCATCAATTTTGGAAAAAGAATTTAGAATTCCTTATGTTGAAAAAATTATGAGTCTTTTATTTTTAAATTAATTCTATTTAAATAGTAAATTTATTAAGATTATTTGTTAACATTAACAAAGAGATGAAATTTTTGTTACAGAATAAAATTTAAAATAGAGTTTGGCATATTTAAGATTAGATTATAATTGCAAAATAAAATAAAAATGCATCTGGATATATTATTTAGGTGTATTTTTTTTGTCTTTATATTGTTTTTGGTGAATTACTCCCACTTATAGAAGACCTACGACTTCTTGCTATTTTTTGTTAAAATAATAATTTGTTTTAAAATAATTCAAAATTAGAGAAAACTAAATATGAGTGTATCATAATATAATTAAGTACAACAAAAAAATTTTGCAGCAGTTCACAAATTATAGTAAAAATGTTATAATATCAAATGTATTCAGATTTGTGTTTATTAGTATGATATCTGGTAATAGGAATTTTAGTCAATGTGTTTATGAAAAAGGGAGAGAATGTTGGATAATATTACGTTATATAGAAAGTATCGACCGCAGAATTTTGATGAAATTGCGGGGCAGGAATTTGTGTTGAGGGCTATTAAAAATTCCCTTAGGGAGAACAAGCTGTCGCATGCGTATTTGTTTACAGGGCCACGTGGTGTTGGGAAAACTACTATTGCGAGGCTTATTGCTAAAGGTGTAAATTGTCTGAATAGTGAAAATGTGACTGATAATCCTTGTGGAAAATGTGAAAATTGTCGTGAAATTTCTTCTGGGATTTCGATGGATATGATTGAAATTGATGCAGCTTCTAATCGTGGAATTGATGAAATTCGTGAATTGAAGGAAAAGATAAATTATCAGCCTGTTAAGGGAAGAAAAAAAATATATATAATTGACGAGGTTCATATGCTTACAAAGGAGGCATTTAATGCACTTTTAAAAACATTGGAAGAACCGCCGGCACACGTTATATTTATTCTTGCTACAACGGAAATTGATAAGATTCCAGATACAGTTATTTCCAGATGTCAAAGATATGATTTTTTGCCAATTGATAAGAAGGATATAAAAAAATTACTTCAGAATGTGGCGGAAAAGGAAAACATTAAGATTGATGATGCGAGTCTGGATTTGATATATCGGAAGTCTGAGGGAAGTGCAAGGGATAGTTTTTCTATTTTTGAGCAGGTTGTGTCAAATTTTAATAATGAGGAAATTAATCTTGAAAAAACTCAAAAAGCTCTGGGAGTGGTGCCTGATGTTATTTTGAAGGAATTTTTAAATTTAATAAAAAAAAGTGATAAAGGTAAATTAGTTGATTTTATTGACAAAATTTGGGAAGATGGGCTTGTGATTGAAACCTTTTTAAAGGATTTTTCCTATTATTTGAAGGAGCAATTTAAAAAGCAGACGGATTTATCGGTGGATTTTTTGCTAGATACAATAAGTGCGATTTTTTTTACTTTGAATGAATTTAAATATGAAGAGGATAAGAGATTACTTGGTTATGTGCTTGTTTATGAACTTTATAAGAATCAGAAGAAAAATTTAAATAGAATTAAAATTCTAGAAACTGATAATTTTGCTTCAAATAAAACAGCTATTGACAAAAATTATATTAAAGATGTATCGGATCATATTTATGAGAAGGTTATGAGTCAAATTTCAGAAAATCCGAAAATCGTAAATTCAACAAATGAAACGAAAATGGCTGAATCAAGAGAAACAAAAAAAGTAGAAAAGATAGAGAAATCTGTAAAAAATTATGATATTTCAGTTTTTTCTGAACAGTGGAGAAAAATTTTATCTGGAATAAAGGAAGAAAGTGTAATGTTAGGGGCATTATCGGTGGAAAGTAAGCCAGATAGGGTGGAAGATGGAGTACTTTTTATAAGATTTCCGAGTAATCAGAAATTTCATAGTGAACAGCTTATGATACCAGAAAAGAAAGTAAAAGTTGAAAAAGTCATTAATCAAATTTGTAATTCGGATATTGAAATAAAGACTTTTTTTGAAAATAATGATGCTCAAAATGGAGAGGATAAGTTTTTGAAGGATGCGGTGAAGTTTTTTGATGGGGAAATTTTAGAAAAAAAATAAAAATATTAAATAAATTTATTGACAATAGGTTTGTTAAAATAAAAAAAGAAAAGAAAGGTATGGTAAATATGAAAATTAAAGTAATTTTGAAGGAAAATATAAAAGGTGTTGGAAAAAAAGATGAAATAGTGGAAGTTAAAGACGGATATGCGAATAACTTTTTATTAAATAAAAATAAAGCGATTCTTGCAACACCTGAAAATATTAATAAATTGAAGGCAAGAAATGAAAAAATTCAAAAAAATCATGATAGAGATGTGAAAAATGCTAAAGAATTGAAGGAAACTCTAGCTTCAAAGGAAATTGTGCTAAAGGTGAAGGCTGGGGAAAATAACAAGGTGTTTGGTTCAATTGGTGCTAAGGAAATTGTGCAAGCTATAAAAGAACAATTGAATATTGACATTGATAAAAAGAAAATTTCAGCAGATTCTAAAGTAAAGGAAATTGGGGTACATAATGTGGAATTGAAACTTCATTCAGAAGTAAGGGCTAATTTAAAAGTTAGAGTTGAAGCTGAGTAGTAAATTTATTACGAATTTTTGTATAATTATAAAAGTAAAAGTTGTAAAATTGAATAATAATATATTTATAGCAGCAGGAGGTTAAGGCCCCTTGCCTGAAAATGGTAAAAAAATAAAAATTTAAAATATTGTATTTATTGGAGTTTTTAAACTTTTAAAAATAACTGATAAATTATTTAATAAGAAGTTTTTATCATAAAATTTGAGATTAGAAAGTGAGAAAATTAAAAAATGGGGTTATACGATGAAGATGTGAAAAATAGTGAACCGTATAGCATAGAGGCTGAAGAGGCACTTCTGGGGTCTATCTTTATAAATCCCAATGTTATGGGAGATATTGTTGATATTGTAACAGCTGAAGATTTTTATAAAAATAATTATAAAATAATTTTTTCTGAAATGATTAATGCCTATAATTCTGGGAAAATAATTGATGTGCTTTTGATAATTGAGGCTTTGAAAAAAAAGGAATTGATGGATGAAGTTGGAAATGAGGATGTTATTTATGATTTGACTGAAGTTGTTCCAACTGCTGCAAATGCTACGAATTATGCCCAGATTATAAAGGATAAGTCTGTTCAGCGTCAATTAATAGCCATTGGAGAAAAAATTGTAAGAATGGCGACACGTGGATATGAGGAAACAGATGCAATGCTTGATAAATCAGAAAGTATGATTTTCAAAATTGCAGAATCTAAACAAAAAAAAGAAATTGTGAAATTGTCTGAATTAGTTCAATCTAAGGTAAAGCATCTGGATGATGGCTCCAAGATTATAGGTAAAATAACTGGCATTTCTTCGGGATTTGATAGATATGACAGCATAACAAGCGGATTTCACGGCTCTGACCTGATAATTCTTGCGGCACGTCCTGCGATGGGAAAAACTGCATTTGCATTAAATCTTGCAATAAATGTTGCAAAGCAAGGTAAAGGAGTGCTTATATACAGTTTGGAAATGGGAAATGAACAATTGTTTGACAGGCTTGTGGCAAGTGAATCAAAAATTAGGTTAAAGGGGATAAAGGATGGAACACTGACTGCAGAAGAGCTTGTAGCTTTGGGAAATGGGCTTGGGAGGCTTTCTGAGATGCCAATTTATATTTCAGATTCTGCAAGTGTGACGATGCTGGAAATAAAGGCTAATGCAAGGCGGCTAAAGGCTGAAGGGAAACTGGATTTTATGCTAATTGATTATTTGCAGCTAATAAGCCCTTCGGCAAATTCAAGAAAAAGTCGTGAGCAGGAAATATCTGAAATTTCACGTTCGTTAAAAATACTTGCAAAGGAGCTAAATATACCAATTGTAACACTTTCACAATTATCTCGTGGAGTAGAGCAAAGGGTTGACAAAAGACCAATTTTATCAGATTTGCGGGAATCGGGTGCGATTGAACAGGATGCGGATATGGTAATGTTTTTATACCGTGAAAAGTATTATAATAAGGATACTGCGACAGAGGTAAATAATGTGGATATTCCAGAAAAATATGTTAAAAAACCACAGAATTCGCCAGAAAATGAGGAAAAACAGGGAATGGAAAAGGTTGAACTGATAATTGGAAAGCATAGAAGTGGACCAACTGGAACGATAGAACTAGGATTTTTTCCAAATTATCAGCAGTTTGTAAATGTTGTGGATGATAAATTTGCACCACCTGCAGAATAAAATAAAAAAAATAAAGAAAAGAATTAAGGAGAAAAAATTAGAGAATGGAAACAAAAAAAAGAGTAGAATTGTTAGCACCAGCTGGAAATATGGAAAAGTTAAAAACTGCATTTCATTTTGGAGCTGATGCATGTTTTGTTGGAGGAAGTGCATTTAATTTAAGAGGGATGTCTTCAAATTTTAAAAATAAGGAATTAAAGGAAGCTGTGGATTATGTTCATAGTTTAGGAAAAAAAATATATGTAACTTTGAATATCTTTGCACATAATACAGAAATTGAGTATATGCCGAGATTTATAAAGAAATTGGATGAATTTGGTGTGGATGCGGTAATCGTAGCTGATTTGGGAGTTTTCCAGATGGTTAGGGAACATGCTCCAAATATGAAAATTCATGTAAGTACACAGGCAAATAATACAAACTGGATGAGTGTAAAAACTTGGAAGGATTTAGGGGCAAAAAGGGTTATTTTGGCTAGAGAAATGTCACTTAAAGAAATTAAGACTATTCGAGAAAAAGTACCTGATGTGGAAATAGAAGTATTTATTCATGGGGCAATGTGTATGGCTTATTCTGGAAGATGTTTGCTAAGCAATTATTTTACAAATCGTGATGCAAATCGTGGGATTTGTGCACAGGATTGCCGTTGGAATTATAAGGTTATTGCTGAAGGGCATGAGGAAACTGGAGCTCATGATATTGTGGAAAATGAAGAAGGAACATATATGTTTAATGCTAAGGACTTGTGTTCGATAGAGTTTATTGATAAAATAATTGAAACTGGAGTGGATTCGTTAAAAATTGAAGGAAGAATGAAGAGTATTTATTATAATTCGACAGTTGTAAAACAGTATAAAAGGGCACTAGACAATTATTATTCTGGAAATTATAAATATGATCCAGATTGGCTGAAGGAGCTTAAAACTATTAGTCATAGACAATATTCAAATGGATTTTATTTGGGGCCTACTTCTGAAAAGGATCAAAATTATGAAACTGGACTTTCTTATAGTCAGACTTATAGACTTGTTGCAAATGTACTTGAAAAAGTTGATACGAATAAATACAAAATTCAAATAAGAAATAAAGTTTTTGCGACTGAAACTTTGGAATTGGTTCGTCCAATTGGAGATGCTGTTAAATTTAAAGTGGAAAACTTTTTAAATACAAAAAACGATGAGTATCAAGAGTATGTAAATCCAAATACAATCGCTATTATTGAAACAGATGTGGAAATGGGTCCAATGGATCTCATTAGAATAAAACTTCCTGAAGGGCAATCAGATAGCGATATGGATACGTCAGAATTTTAATTACATTAAATAAAAAATTAATTATAATTTTAACGTAAAAAAAGCAATATGAATAAAAAGTATTGCTTTTTAATTTTAAATAAATCTTTTATTTATTGAAAATTGTTGAAAAAAAAAGATAAAATACTATACAAATCAAAAAAAATGAGTTATAATAATTTGTAAGGTTATTGACCTTTACTTTATGTCAAAATTTTAAAATTAATTTATTTGGAAAATTACTGAATAGATATTGAAAATTTTAAAAAATAATAGTTTATAAAGTAAAAAAGTAAAAAATATTAGAATAGAAGTGGAGATAACTATGAGAGAAAAAATATTAGTAATTGAAGATGATCCTAAAATTTCAAGATTACTTGAAATTGAATTAAAATTTGAAGGATTTGATGTGTTTTTTGCATACGATGGTAAAGAAGGGCTAAATATGGCTAAATATGGTTCGTATGACATCATTCTTCTAGATGTAATGCTTCCTAAAATGAGTGGAATGGAAGTTTGTAAGAGAATAAGGGAAACTTCGCAAGTGCCTATTATTATGCTTACTGCTAAAGATGAAATTAGTGATAAGGTAGTTGGATTTGATTATGGAGCAGATGACTATATGACAAAACCATTTTCAAATGAAGAATTGCTTGCTAGAATAAAAGCTCTTCTTAGAAGAACTAAAAAATCTGTTGTTCATAAGGGAATATTTGAATTTGAAGATTTAACAATTAACTATTCTACTTATGAAGTATTTAGAAATTATGGAAAAGATCTTATTCAACTTTCAAAAAGAGAATTTGAATTGCTTGACTTTTTAGTTTTGAATAAAGGAATTGTTTTATCGAGAGATAAAATTTTAGAAGAAGTTTGGGGATTTGATTATATTGGAAATGATAATATTCTTGACTTGTATATTAAATATTTAAGAGATAAAATTGATAAGCCTTATGAAAGAAGATTTATTCAAACTGTAAGAGGAATTGGATTTATTTTTAAATAAGGAGTAAAAAATGAAAAATTTGAAATTAGAAGATCGTATTTCAGCAAATTACGCTCTTCTATTTTTGGTATTAATATTAGTTTCCAACATTATTTTGGTTTATTCGTTGCAAAGACAGTCAAATAAGGTGCTTGAAAATTCAGCTGAAGAAAAACTGGAAGAAATAAACAGTTTTTTAGATAAGGTTGGAGTTTTTTCAGATAAGACAAATGTGCTTACTCTCGATTTTAATCCTGAAATTCAGGAAGGTAAAAAGGTTATACACGTAAAGCCTTTTAATCCAGGAGAGGATAATTATCTGTATGTTTTAGAAATAAAACAAAATAAGGATTCGGTAATTCCAATTAATACAATTGGAGATACAGATACAGAAGAAGCTTCAATGACTAATGAAAAAATGGTTGAATTGCTTGAAAGCTTTAATCTGAAAAGTAATGTTTCAGACGGAAAATTAATAAATATTGAAAAAAATAAATATTTTGTATTCAAAGTAAGCCGTGAAATAAAAAATTATAAATTCAATATTTATACTCTGAAAAATGTTACGAATGAAAATAAAATTTATAAAAGATTGGAATACCTTGTTATTTTGTTTACAATAATCGGAGTTGTTATAACAATTATTGTTTCAAAAATAATGAGCCGAAGAATTTTAAAACCGATTAACAATGTAATAAAAACAGCGAAAAGTATTTCAACAGATGACTTGAGCAAAAGAATAGAAATACCAAAAGAAGAAGATGAATTACAGGATTTGACGCTAATTATAAATGAAATGCTGGATAGATTGGAAACATCATTTGAAAATCAGAAAAAATTTGTGTCGGATGCTTCACATGAATTGCGGACACCGCTTGCTATAATAAAAGGTTATGCGGAAATTATACGTAAGCGTGGAACTACAGATATTGATATATTTGTAGAATCAATTGATTCGATAATTAGCGAAACTGACAATATGCGTAATTTAATACAAAAATTACTATTTTTGGCTAAGGGTGAAATTACAAAAATTAATACGAAATTTACAGAAATTGATGCAAATGAAATGGTTCGTCAAATTCATTCTGATACAGTAGTTTCTACAAAAACTCATAAATTCCATCTGGAAATGGGAGAAGACTATAAAATTAAGGGTGACGAAACATTACTGCAGCAGGCAATTAGAGCATTAATTGAAAATGCTACAAAATATTCAGAGCCAAATACAAATATTTATATAAAATCCTTTATAAAAAATGGATTTGGGCGAATTTCAATTCGAGATGAAGGTGTTGGAATTTCAGATGAGGATGCAAAGAGAATTTTTGACAGATTCTATAGGGTGGATTTGTCGAGAACGAAGGCAACAGGTGGAACTGGACTTGGACTTGCGATAGTTAAACGGATTGTGGAAATTCACAATGGAAAAATTGAAATTGATTCTAAAATGAATGAAGGAACAGAAATTTCAATTGTTTTACCTATTGGAGATAGCGTTATAAGTTCACAGGAAGAAATTAATAAAAATACAAATAAAGAAAAAACTGAAAAGAAAAAAAATATTTTTGGATTTTTAAAAAAGAAAAACAAGAAAAAATAAAATTATAATTTATTTGTTTAGTATCAAGTTTTATCAAATAAAAGTTAATAAATGTATTATTTGAATGTGAAAATAAAAATGAGAAACTAGGAAATAGAAAGGGAAAATAATGGCTAGAAAATATTTTGGAACTGATGGAATGAGAGGGGAAGCTAATAAGGACTTGACAATTGATTTGGTTACAAGTTTGGGACTTGCTCTTGGATATTATTTAAAAAAACATAGAAAAAAAGCTGGGAAACCAAAGGTTATTCTTGGGACAGATACAAGAATTTCAGGATATATGATTCGTTCGGCACTTACAGCAGGATTAAATTCTATGGGTGTAAATATTGACTTTGTTGGGGTACTGCCTACACCTGGAGTTTGTTACTTGACTAGAAAATTAAAGGCTGATGCGGGAATTATGATTTCAGCTTCACATAATCCTGTAAAGGATAATGGAATAAAAATATTTAGTCAAAATGGTTATAAATTGCCTGACGCAGTTGAGGAAAAACTGGAAGAATTAATGGGGAAAAAGGATGAACTTCTTCAAAAGCATCAAGTTGCAGGAGATGACCTTGGTACATTTAAATATGTGGAAGATGATATGAAAATCTATTTGGATTACTTGACTTCTACAGTTAAGAATACTAATTTTTCAAAATTAAGAATCGTAATTGACACTGCAAATGGTGCGGCATATAGAGTGGCTTCAAAAGTATTTCAAAATCTAGGTGCAGATGTTATTGTAATTAATAATATTCCAAATGGAAAAAATATCAATGTAAACTGCGGATCTACACATCCAGAACTACTTCAAGAAGTAGTCAAAGTTTACAAGGCTGATTTGGGACTTGCCTACGATGGAGATGCCGACAGATTAATCGCCGTTGACAATACAGGAGCAATTATAAACGGAGATCTGATTATTGCAATTATTGCAGAATATATGCAAAGCAGAGGACTTTTGAATGATAATAAAGTTGTAACTACAGTTCTAAGTAATATGGGATTTGAAAAATATCTGGATGAAAAGGGAATCGGATTAATTCGTGCAAATGTTGGAGACAGATATGTTCTTGAAAAAATGAAGGAATATGGATTAAACATTGGTGGAGAGCAATCTGGGCATATCTTAATGCTTGACTACAATACAACTGGAGATGGGGTATTATCGTCAATTCAGCTAGTTGCAGCTATTTTAGAAAGTGGAAGAACTTTACATGAACTTGTAAAAGGTATTAAATTATGGCCACAAAATTCTAAGAATATTACAGTTGCAAAAGAAAAAAAGGCTACTTGGGAATCAAATAAGGACTTAATTGACTTTATCAAGGCAAAAGAAAAGGAAATCGCTGGAAAAGGAAGAATCCTTGTGAGAGCTTCTGGAACAGAATCATTAATAAGAGTAATGGTTGAAGCTGAAAGTCAGGAAATTGTGGATAAATATGTGGAAGAGTTAAGTAAAAAAGTGGAAGAAACACTTTGTTAAAAAAAAATAAAAAACTGGGATTTTTCTCGGTTTTTTTTGTATGTGTTATACTATTTTCCAATGGAATTTAATTATCTAGAAATACTAGGTTTTTATTCTTTGTTGGAAAAGTTTTTTGGGAAAAGAGTTGTATTTTTTTAATAAATTTGGTAAAATAAAGAGCAACGAGTTTTCAAAACTTTTATTTGGAATCAATTAAAATAAGTATAAATTTGTAATTTAGATGAATTTAAATTTATAATAAATTATATTTAAGATTATAAAAAAAATCTAATTTAAAAATATAATTTATTTAGCTTTTACGAGACTTAACACAAAAAAAATTACTACAAAAAAGCCAAATTTTAAACTTTAGAATATCTTATTAATTTGGCATAAAATTCTAATTACTACCCAATTTCTCGTTAAGTTTTATGTAACTTCACTGTAAAAGCTTAGAAATTGTTAAGATAAAAGTTTCAAAAACATAATAATATATATTTAACAAAAAGCTTATATAATTTTAAAATCAGATCATTAACCATTATTATAGAATGTCAAATTTGTTGAATATGAAAATATTTTTTTGTTGCAAAATTTAATCTTAAAGTAAGGAGTGAGAGTCAAAATGACAAATAATCTTAGACAGATTTCAAAAGATTTAAGAGCATTTGCAAAAAGAACGAAAGATTTCAAGTATACAGATTCTGCATTAATTATATTTTTAATGACTGGAATGGTATCAATCACAACTAATCTGTTTCCTGCAACAACTACTACAAGTAAAAGCATAGAAACTCAGAAACAAGAGATTTCATCTTCAATAAAGGGGTTACATCAAAAGGTCAAAGAAACAAGACGTGAAAATGAAAAATTATTAAAAGATACAAATCTAGAACTTGTTAAATTAATGGAACAAGGCGATCAAGTTGTAAAAGCACCTTGGAGCAGCTGGCAATTTGGTATGAATTATATCTATAACGACTGGCATGGAACATATAAAGGACGTGGAGATAAAGAATCCAAATATCCATATTCTGGAATCTTTGAAAGAAGTACGAATGTTTATGAAAGAACAATCTCTCCAGACAGTAGCCAATATGGCTTATTAAGCAAAAACAGAAGACCAAATTTTGCTTCAGGTTCATCAAAAGGATTCGGAATAGCAAGTTTCAAACCTGTTAAGGAGCCAATCGTACCATTTGAAGTAAATGCAGGGATACGTCCAAGAAGCATAAATAAATCAGCAATAAGAATAGCAGATAAGACTGCGGTTACACCTACATTGCCAGAAGCAATTAGTTTTACACCGCCAAAACCAGTTATTGGTATTCCGAAAGATCCATTTACTCCAAATCCGCCGACATTTGCAGTAATACTTGGGGCAGATTGTAATGAAGGATGTAACAGTAATGATTGGCGTGGAGGAAATGGTGGAATTACAACTCCAAGACAAAAGACGAAAGCGGGATTTACTGCTAGTAACTCGGGTAATCAGAATATAACAACGTGGCTACATTATACATGGAGAGATGGAAATACTTCACCAGCTGAGCAATCTTATGCTTTTAAAATGTATGCAGAAGAAACAACTAGTGATATAAATAATCCTC
>ERZ773003.1441-NODE-1441-length-13869-cov-3.108585_pt1 | contig 13869 bp, 10 predicted proteins | sample MGYA00580668_ERZ773003 | MGnify/ENA primary metagenome ERZ773003 (study PRJEB29015, sample SAMEA2738002) | human oral metagenome | biome: human oral; feature: human-associated habitat; material: dental | place: China | collected 2126 ... | reverse complement strand
TTCTCAAAACTTGGGGCATCACTTCCTTTTACCGCTAGATAGGCGTTCCTTGTATCTTTGCTCAACTCAGGAGTGTCCGTTAAAAAATACGAATTAAAACCATCTTGTTCATTGGATAGTAATCCTTTTTTGTACTCATACTTATTACCCAAAGATGTGTATTCAGTTACTGTTTGGACAGTATTATCTTTATGGACATATACTACTCCTTCATTAGGGAGATTCTTACCACCCTCAATTTTAATTTGAGAGTCTTTATATTCTTTAGAAAAATCAAAATAAGCTGCATTTTCGACTTTATTTAAACGTTTATAAAAACTATTTGGCTGTCTTCGTAGGCAGATTGAGACAGATTGAGATAAAAATTATTAAATGTAGATAAATTACTCATAATCGTACATTATTCCTCCGCGCTTAATACCAGGGCGTTGATTCATTCTAATTTGACTCATTTGTGGTATATCCTCTTTACCGGGCATTAAAAAATCTACCCAAATAACTGTTTCTGGAATTTCATTAAACGTTCCCTCGACCGACAAATTATATCCATTATTAGATACTCCATTACTCACAGGTCCAACTGTTAAAGAATCCCAATTAAATTGAACCGATTCTACCTTAGGATATACTGAGCGCATCCATTTCACAATCTCTTCTTCATGTTCCTTCAACCACGCTAACTGCTTATCTTTTGCTGTGGCAAAGATTGTATTTGCACGCCAATCTGGATTATTTAAATTGAACACTGTAAAACCTCCTACACCTAATAATGCGATTGTTCCTATAATGGCTAATTTCTTCTTCATATTCCACCCTCCAACCTTCTATACTTACTTCCTATCATTTAATAGTCTAAAGACACTACTCTTACCAGTATTATAAGATATTTCATTGATTTTTCATATAGTTTTATTAATTAAAATTAACTTATTCTATAAACTACTTCGTTTTTTACGAATACTCGTATTAATTAGAACACTTGCTTTTTGAATCATTGAGATACTATCCCCATATGCGTGATTAAAACATATCACGTAGGAAATTTTTTTAGATGTATCAAAATTGATACATTTGCATTTTTTGGATAATTCTACAACTAAATAAAAGCTATCGTTATGGTTCTAATCAGCTCTTGATAAATAAAAAAAGAAGGAATTAAACAAATCGCTTAATTCCTTCCTTGTTGTCTTGCTAATTTAAAGTAAAAGTAGCTTCGGTATTTGGACCTGCGCTTGATGCTACATAGTCACTATATTCATTATCACCGAAACAATCATTTACAAATCGTACATAGTATCTAATCAATTGATGGGTTTGGGAAAGTTTTGCTTTCAGTGTAGAGATTGCGCTAGCTTGCATTCTTTCCGCCTCCTCTATTCTTCTATACTCATTAATTGTACAAATTCGTAACCTTCCGCATCAACAATATAGCCTTCGTTTGGACGTGGAGATTTTTCGTTTGAGATATATGGGAAGCGAACATATTCTTGGTCGCTGATGCGCATTCCCATGAACACCTGTGTCGTCAATTGTCTGTGTAAGGTGACAAGCGTAGAGTAATTCGTCATTAAGTCTTTATAGTTCCCCACAAATACTGGTGTAATTCCGTACTTAGGTCCTTCTAACAGAAGCTCTTTGAACTGATTTTCTGTAATGTTGAGACTTTGACCAAGAATTTGGATGTCCGGAATGATAATGAGTGATTGCGTATACTCGCCAGGTTGCGTCATCCGTTCCTTCAAGTTGTCTAAGATGATATTCATTCCTTCTTTAGCGCTCAGTGTATCACTGAAACGATGCGCTTCCTTAAATTGATCTAATGGTACTAATCCTAATGGATCCACAATCACCACTTGAACAGGAGTCGTATATTGTTTCAACTGGTAAGCTAATACTTTGTAGAACTGAGTAACACTTCTAACATTATCACTGACTAACGAGATGGCTTTATCTAATGTAAATGCAGCCACTTCGACCATTTCTCTCGTTAACCCGAGTAATACTTGATGGTTTCGTTCTGCTCGGTCTACTTGAGCTTCCACCATTTCTGGTGTCACCACTTCTGGCAACATTGGAATTGGTTGTGGTAATGCGCCTGTCCAATAACGAGACATTTCTTGCGCTTCTGCTTTCACTTGCTGAATCATGGATGAATTATCTTCCACAGCATACGGCACACACACTTGGAATGAAACAACTGTATCTTGCTTCATTAATCCGCGTCCACGGATATCCAAAAGCACTTGGTCTGTACGCCCAACAATACTTGTAACATCACTCTGTTCGAATAAGTAGAGAGCAATTTTTGTTTTAAAGTTTGCTTGTAATTGTACACGCATAGCATTGAAACGAGACATCGTTGTGATGAGGTAAATTCCTAGAGAGGCACCCTCACGCGCTAGAATATTAACGGTTTCGTTAAACGCTTCACTGAAAGTAGCATCACTCACTCCATCAAAACTATCGATTGCAATAAATAGTGAAGGGAATGGTGTTGCGGCATCTCTGTTGTATTGTTGCATATTACTTGAACGTGCTTCACTAAGAGCTGCCTTTCGTACCTTCACTTCTTTTTGAAGACGTCGTAATGACTTCATCACTTTCTCATTATCATCTGCTGTAAAGTAGTCCGCCACATGTGGAAAATCCACTAAAGAAATTAATCCACTCGTTCCAAAGTCATATAAATAGATATGCGATTGCTCTGGCGTTGTTTTACGCATTACATCAATCAATGCATTTTGGATAAAGGTAGATTTCCCATATCCTGGACTTCCAACGACCAGAATATGACCACAATCGTTGAAGTCAACTGTCAGTGGTAATTGCGCTTGTTGTTCCGGAATATCTTGATATCCCAATAAAAACTCAGGGTGTTTATCGGCTCCCCAATAATGTTTAAATTGAATATCTTGGATATCTTCCGCTGCTATTCTCTCTTTTAACGGTGGAAGCCACGGACTTGCCACTTTTGGAAGATGTAGAGATTCGAATACACGTTTTGCTTCTTGAACGACCGCGTCCAATTGCGTTGGCAATCGTTTCTGATTGCCGCTATCATCTAATCCACTTAAGTCTTTATTGATTGCTTCATACTGGCCATTATCTTTAATGGCATACACTGTCGTATCTCGATGTGTAGAACGTACCGCTTCTGGTTCATAATCGGCTCCACTCCAAGCACTTTGGAATAATTCATAGATTTTATTATTCCCAACTTGTAAGTATCCACGACCCGTCTGCGTAATTTCTGCAGCATCTGGCGTTTTAATAATTTCACGCGAATCAGCCACATCTTGTACTTTCAAGGCAATCTTAAATTTCGAGTTAGACCAGATTTGATCATCCACTACGCCGCTTGGTTTTTGAGTCGCTAAGATTAAGTGAATTCCGAGCGAACGTCCGATACGTGCTGCAGATACTAATTCTTTCATGAAGTCCGGTTGGTTCGTTTTCAACTCTGCAAACTCATCCGAAATCAAGAATAAATGAGGCATTGGCTCAGTGGCTACACCCTCTTTAAATAATTTCATGTACTGATGAATATGGTTTACATCATATTCTGCAAATAATCGTTGACGTTTCTTCAATTCTGCTTGAATAGACACTAAGGCACGATTGGCTTGTGCGACATCTAGATTGGTAATCGCTCCAACTAAGTGCGGTAAGTCCGCAAATAGGTTGGCCATTCCTCCACCTTTGTAGTCAATCAAGAGAAATGCGACTTCATATGGATGGAAATTCACTGCTAATGAAGCAATATATGACTGTAAGGTTTCAGATTTCCCAGAACCTGTTGTCCCTGCCATTAGTCCGTGAGGTCCATGCGCTTTTTCATGTAAATTCAACATTAATAATTCATCACGGCCACGTAGCCCTAATGGTACAGCCATTGTTTGATACGTATCATTCGTTGCCCAACGATGGTTCATATCTAATGCTTCTACAGAATCGACACCATACATCTCTAGGAATGTGACACTATCTGGAATCGCGTTTCGTAATGTTTGAACATGCGTCACTTGAGCCAAGTCTCTTGCGAATTGTTCTTTGGCTTCAGTGGATAACTTCTCAAATGTCACAAACGGTTTATCCATATATTCGCCATTATGGAGTCGTAATGTTCCTTGACGATTTCCTTTGAAATCCACAACCGTTTTTACATGTTCTGGTAAGCTTTCAATCACATCTTCTACAAAAAGATAGCTAATTCCAAGGTGTGATAAATCTTCATTGATAAACTCCATAATATTATGGTCTAGCATTAGAGATAAATCCGTAATCACGAATACGTAATGAGGAGTAAAGGTGAGTTGTTTATTAGTTCCTGCTTGTTCAGCCGCTTGTTTGCGTTCTTTGATCATTTGATAGAGAGACGTTAACAATTGATCACGACTACGTTGATGATATACAAAACTACGGCAATTGAACTGCTGAAGTTTCATATGCGGTAACCAACGACTCCATTCCCACAATGGGAGTTCTTCTTCACGAAACACTGGAACAAATTGCACATCATGGTAACTATGGAAAGTCGCCAATTGCATCATCGCTTGTTGCACTTGCTCAATGACTGTTCGACGCGAACCGATATAGCCTGTAGGAGCTGATAACAAATCATTGGTAATGGGTAGATTTTCCAAAAATTGATAATGAGCCACTAATTCCGTTACTTGTTCACTAATGGCTTCATTGTATTCTGTTAACTCAGATTTTTTATAATCGACTTTAAAACTTGGAATGATTCGTCCTGTTCCTAGACGGTACGTTAGAAAATCAAAGTGATGAGGTGTCTTTTCATAGAGACGTCTATCAGTATTTTTGGCCATTTCCATGACCTGCTCCATACTTGGATAATGATAATTCAATGCTTCTGCCTGCTCTTTAGATAAATCATAAAGCTCTTTATATTTCTCATTCAAATACGCTTTATAGTTTTCCATCTTTTTAGCTTTCAGACGTTTATTTTGTTTTTTGTCTGAGAAGAAACTATGGACTGAGGTGATTAAAGTAATGACCGACATCCCCATCATCATAATCATCATACCGCCATTTCCTGTAAGAAAATGCGTTGCTACCGTTAACCCAATCATCGCAAGCGGCATGATAATTAATTTTAATAGCGATTGCTTCTGCATATTATCCTCAGTTGGTGGCGCTAAGATGCTCACCACATCATCTGGCTCACGTAAAATGAAACGTGGGGAACGGTGGAAATCACTGAATTTATCTTCTCCGTTCTCTTCAAAGTCCAATTGTATTAATTCTGATTCAATAGGATGAATACTAGCTATGAGAACACGTTGCCCATCCATTTTGACAAAATACCCACTTGATGAAAATACACTGTCTCCTGCACTCATATGAATGGACGCGTTCACTTTTTGTCCATTTAAGAAGATAGGTTTTGAAGTTACAACTTCGTATCCAGTAGGGATTTGTCGGATTAATAACTCATCACTTTCCTCGATTCGAACTGTATGAATAGCTTCTGGTCCAATCGTAATAGGCACTTTCGTCATTAATGTTTGTAACGTGTATTCAAACACAAATAATTCTGCATGTACGTCATCACTCAAAGAAATTGCATGCTTCCCGTAAGAATACGTTTCATGATTATACGTCACTAGTCCATTCTTGACGGTTAGTTTATCCGCATAAGGATTTTTAATGACAATATCATCATTCATAAATGCACCTACACGATAGGGTCTTTCCTGTGAAATGTCGTATATCGTATCTTTCAGTTTAATTAAACAAATCATCTTACCCCTCCGTGTTAGTTTTCTTTCGTTTTTTGTTGTGCTGGTAAATATTGTTTTTTGAGTTCTTCTAACTTACCTTTATAACGATTAATTTCTTCCGTTCTTTTTTCAGAAGTTAAACTTGGATCTCGTTGGATATCATCGATTTTCTTCGTTAAACCGTACATTAATAATTGCGGATCATCTAAATAACTCGCAATATCCATTGCTTCATCAATCTTATTCTGACCGATAAGAACCCAATAACGTAGATAGTCTTCATTCGTTTGAGTCGTAATTTTCCCTAACATTGTTTTTTGAGCGTCCGTTAACGGTTCGGTCATTATTACAGAGTACGCAACGATATATTTGTCTTCTGGCGATAAGCTTTTACTATCCATATTTTTAACGGAAGATACTACCTTAGAATAGTCTTTTTGGATAAACGATAAGCGTACATTCGCAATCGTTTGTTGTTGTGGTTGAGTCACGAACATGTGATATCCTAAAAGACTGGCAAAGATTACCGATAATACTCCAAATAAAATCCCTGTTAATTTCCATGTGAATAATCTCTTACGAGGGACACGCACCATTTCTTTTGCCACACGTTGCTTTTCATACTCCAAGTGCTCATTTAGTAAACTTACAACCTCCTCAATGGTTTCTGCAGAGAGGATACTCTCAGTAAATTTATGTCCTTTATAAAATTCGAGTTTTCCTTGTGCGAGTTCTTCATACTTTGCTTTTGTATCTAAGACAGAAATAATCATAGATTTATAATGTTTTAAGAAAGTTGCTTCCGTTATTTCTTCATAGGGAGGAACTTGACCTTTGACCCCACGGAAGATGAGTTTCGCAATCCCATTTTGAGTGAACACAAGATTATCAGGGGTTAAAGAATACGTGTAGGCACTTGTTTTTAGTGCTTCATACAAGTGACCAATATTCATTAGATACCGTAGTTGTTCTTCTAAAGGAAGCTGATATACTACACCGTAATCTTGAACGGTATCTGTTTCAGCGTGCACCATATAGGCGCTTTCTGTTTCTTCAATTTGTAGAGATACTGCTTCTGGAATGCTCACTTCTAATAATGTTAAAGCCAATGCAATATTGCCTTTAAATTCTTCTTTCGTTACTTCAAGAGTTTTCAATTTCGTTCGCTCGCTTTCTATAATGTTTCAACAATCAGTTGGATTCCGTCATGTAAATAGTTCACATCTTCAATTCTTTGTAAAGCTGTTAATACGATTCCTTTTTCATGAATGCGGACACTTGGAGTATTAATCTCAAACGCTAACTGATAGGCATCCTTCACAATATTTAATAATTCCTTCATACTTATTCCTACTGGGATTCGAAGATCATATTTCCCATAGGCAAACTTTTCTAAATTCAATGTGATATTAATATAGGTATTACGCATGATGAGTTTTCCTTTTCTTCAAAAATTGATAAACCGATACACCACTAACCAAAAATCCCAAACCAATGAACGCTATCGTAAACCACGGAGATTCTTTTTGAGGAGGCCGTAATGTCACTCCTTTAGAAGGAGATGCTGTGCTCTGTGTAAGAAAGAATTGAGTAGTATCTATTGGATTTAATTTTTGTGGGGTTGTCGATAAAAAAAGAAGAGCATTATCTTCTGTTCCAGATAATGACTCTTCTGCCTGTTGTTTTGAAATCATTTGAGACAAAGAGGCATCAAACAGTTGTTTTAACAAAACGTCTTGTTCAAAATATGTCTTCTCTGTTACTTGTGGTGTGACAGGTACATCAACATTAATTTTTAATGACCCTGTTTCTGCCCAAACTTTGCCCGTGAGGACAACTATCATGCCAAGTGTTAACAATAGCACTCGACTGATTAATTTCATTGTCTACTCCTTTATTGTTTGATTATTTTTTCTATAAAATAACATACTACCTACAAATCCTAAAATTCCAACAAGAGAAATAATAAGAACTGAAATCCATGAGGTAGGTTGTTGATTAATAACCGTATGCAGCATTTCTTCTGCAGATATAAATGGTGTGAGATACGTTAAGAGTGGCGAAACACTACCATAGTACGTATCAAACAATTGCCCTAGTGAAATTACATAAATTACAACAAAAGCTAAACTTACTAATAAGCCATAAGCTTTTAACCATGTCATCAGTGCATGATGCATAAATATGATACTTACACCAATAACAAGGGACACACCGCAGAGTACAAATAATTGGTCTGCTGGAAGGTTCAACTTCATCCCTACCACAACACTTACAAACAGTCCGATAAGTGCTCCGATACCGGCTAACAACGCTAACGGTAGGAAGTTAACTGTAGGCTGATTTGATAGGTACTTGTTGGTTTCGAGAATTTGCCAATTACCGTGTTGTAACATATATACAAACGCTAAGGTCATTACAGCAATAATCAGCACCATTAATACACCTGTTCTGTTATCGGTTTGTTGACGAGAATTGCTAGAAGAACGAACATCCGCAATTGAACCATCTACTGGATGTGACAAATAGTCATATACTACCGTATTAGCCGTATTTCCTGACTGAGTATTTGACATTACTTGAGTAAATTCTTTTAAGAATGAACTGTTTGATTCATACTCTTTTGCCATCACTTCATCCATTGTTGCTACGGAATTTTTATACTCAGTCCCTTTATTCTCTAGCGATTTCACATCTTCATTTAATCGATTATATTCTTGACGAATAGAGGTCGCAATTTGCTGATGATTCTTCGTGTTATCCATTAACGAACGACTAGCCTGCATTAGTGTAGCTAAATCTTTGTTAATCGCTAATCCCACATTCGTTAAATCCGTGTTATCTCGTTTTTCAGAATCTACAAAGATTGGTTTACTTTCAAGCGTTTCTTTAACTTTTTGAGTTTGTGCTACAGCCTTTGTTAATTCTGAGTTGACATCCCTCATTAATTTTTGATAGGCGTCTATATTATTTTTTAATGCCTGAACATCTGTTGATAAAGCACTTGTTTCCGTTGTAAATTCTGATGGAATTACTAATTTATCTTTTACATCATTCGTAAGAGTATTCGTTACTAAATCAACTAACACTTCATCCAGTCTATCTAACGCTAACTGAGCATATAAAGAATCCGAAGCTGGTTGTTTTGGATCTGCCTGTCTATTGGAATATAAATCAACCCCATAGACTGCCTTCACTTGTCCAGCAAACTCAAGGTATGATTTCACATCATTGAATACTGCTGAAGAAAGCTCTCCTAAAAATTGCTTAGAATCCGCAAATACTGTTCTCGTATCACTCTCTGAATAGATTCTTTGAATGGCTTGTTCGTTAGCATTTACAGTTACACTAGTTTCATCTAAAGCATTTAATGAGTTGAATTTTTGCGGAGTTGCTGCCCCAGATTCTTGATACGTATTAAAAGCCTGAATAACTTTATTGGATTGTTTAATACTTTCATTGAGTTTAGAAACATTGCTCAACAATGCTTGTTTTTGAGCATCACTCAAGTGAGCGATCGATTCTTCTGTTATCACTTTAACATTCGAAGCAATTGGAGCGAACCATCCTGCGTCCGAAATCGACTCATTTTTATGTTTTAACTCATACGCAACTCTTAATTGTTTTGCAGAAGAATTGAATCCTGAAGTTACCTCAACGGATGCCCCATTCTGAGTAAATGAAACATTTTGTCCATCAATTGTTAGGCTTTGTAAGGTATAGTGACTATCCACAGTAAATACTATTTTTTTCACTTTTCCAGCGATTTCACTGATTGTCATTGCTCCAGAGATTGGCTTATTCTTGATTTCATTCTGTTTCGTATTTACAAACTCATCCTTACGACTCGTTTGAACGGTCGCACTAGGATTGATTTTTTGAACAAAATGAACCGTATTTTTCAAAAATTGCTTATCTGCTTCTGGCAGGGCCATCCGGTCAATCGTAGCATCATCATAAAGTGAGATTTGCTTTGCACTAGAAATGACTTGTTTGTCAATATTGTTACGAAGCTCTGATACCATTAAACCTAATGTCTTTTTCGTTTGATTACTATTATCTGACAACGATTCCGCTACAGCTTGTTTAATCTTTTCTTTATAAGTAGTTGATAAATAAGTGCTAATTTCTTCATTTCTCTTTTTGATATCTGTAAGAAAATCGTTTAAGCGTTGATTTAGCTGATTAGAATTTTCTAGAATCTTGGTTAGATCTTGACTATTATTCAAACTTGGTAAATCTTTGGAATTAATATCTTGCATAATCTTTAAAGGATCATTCACTGTCAAACTAGAAATTCCTTTATCATATACTGCTAATTCATTTTCACGTTTTAAAACAGACTGTGTCCAAGCGTCTTGAAGTTGCTTAATTCTAGCGATTTCTTCATCGTAAGTCTTATTAACAGAAATAATTTGTGTAAAAGAAGTATTCGTATTTTGGATGACAGTATTAAAGTTCTCCATTACTTCTGTTGCATTTTTCGAAGAATTGGATAATCCTGTGAATTGTTGAGAATACTGTGTCAAAGGATTCAAAAGGGTATCTTCGAACTGACTTACTGTATCTCCTTGATTTTTAACAACTCCCATTACCTGATTCTGAGCAGTCTTTAAATTAGCAATGACACTACTAAAATAGATTCGAATCATATCCTGATTAAATGCTTGCTTTAAATCAGATACTGCTTGTTCCGCCTGTTTCACTAACACTTGCTTATCCGCATTAACTTTATATTGAAACAATGCGCGTTTTGGTGCGGTCTCTTCTAAAGAAAGTGCGTCTTGAGAAAAATGACTTGGCATAATCACCATCACCTGGTAATTACCGTTTTCTAATCCTTTTTCTGCTGTTGAGCGAGAAACAGTTTCTACTTTATAAGGAGTTGTTTTGGCAAATGAGTCAATGAGGACATTGGCCATTGACACTTGATCTCCATTGTATGTCGTCCCACTGTCTTCATTCACGATAGCTATCGAAACATCATTTTTTGCAGATGAATGTTCTTGAGTGGATGATGTTCTAGAAGTGTTTTGTGGCTTTACAATCCCAGCCAGAGCTAATAACAATACTAATACTAAAAGAACCCCTGAAAATAGGAACACTTTTTTATGTTTCATAATCTTCTCCCTTATTATTTTTAAATAGAAAAAGGTGGGATCTTCTCCCACCTTCAAGGATAGATGGTCTATCCATTAATTTAAGCCAAATTTTTGAGATAATGCTTGGTCGTGTTCTTCCATCGCACGAGCAGCACTTACTAATTGTAAGTTGATTTGTTCTAATAATTCAGCAAATTCTCTTACTTTTGGTTTTAGTTCATTGAATTGACGATCAAAACCTTGGAAAGCTTGACCTTCCCATTCTGATGCTAATGTTTGTTGTAAACCAGTTAAGTTTGATAAGATGCTGTTCACTTCGTTTGAAGCTTTATTATATTCACGTGCACGTGTTTGTAACGTTTCTGGTGATACTCTAATTTGTCCCATAATCTTGAACTCCTTAAAATTAAATTTTTGTTACATTTATACGTCGATAGTAGCATATTCATAAATATTTAGCAATATATAAATGAATATTTCATGGTGCGTATCATCGTTATTTTCTAGTAATATCTTTTCTCTTTATTTTGAAATAGTCTCTAAAAAGTTATATTGCTATCAGATAACTTTTTCCATCTTTCGTTTTCTCGATCAATATTTTTTTGAATTGCTTCTGAAAAATTACCTTTAATATCCTTATCCACCACATTTTTAATATGTACTATCTCGGTATATACTTTCCTTGCAGATTGAACATACTCTTTATCCATTTTGGATTTTAACCTATAATGTCTCTTCAATGTTTCAGGTGCGTAATACGATATTATCAACCATCTTTCTAGCGATTTCTCTACTTCAAGCAATATTTCACTAGTAGATTGTACTGCTCCTCTCATCAAATTCTGATAAGCATTTTCGACTGTATCCCAAACTTGAGTTGCTAGCGACCCTATTTCCATACTATCCCTCATCTTCTAATCTATGAATTTTCATTTGTAAATCTTCCATCTCTTCTGATTTCTTTCGGAGCTTTGTCTTATACTCCAGTTGGATTTTTTCAGATTCTCTGTCTAATGAGTTTAGAGTTCTATAAAATTTCTCATCATTCGCTTCATAATATAATTGGAATAATTGACTCATTTTTTCGTAATCCACTACTTGATCTTCATTATTCTTTAATTCCTGAACTGAAGCCTGATATTTTTGCTCTAACATATTAGCAAGGTCTCTTCTGAAAGAATTAACTCTTCTTGTTTTTTCTTCTATTTTAGATAATTCTTTTTTCTCCTCATTTTTTATCTCATCAATTTCAGCACAAATTTTTCTTAACCTACTCTGTAAGGTCCCCTTTTTATCCATATTTATCTCTATCCTTTAACAAATAAAGCTGATAACTCTTGATCTTTTTCAACTAATTCGGCAATACCATCATTAATTAGCTTTCTTAAGGTATCAAAATTTTCTGCAATTTCAACAGCTGTTTGTAGTTTTTTATTACTGTATTCTTCGACATCACCAACAATGGAGTCGTAATGAACGCCTTCTTCATAATACACAGCCATTATTTCCTCAGCTGACAACTTAGAATTAGCTGGTACTTTCGATAATTCTTTATATAGTTCATTCGCTTCCTGGATTCCTTTTGCTTGACTTTGTTTGAACGATTCTATAGCTGCGTTATTAGCTTGCGCAATCCCCTCAGATAATAATTGAGCCTGAAGTGCATCCAAATAAATCCATTGACTTTTTGTCACTCCAGATATACCTTCTCGACTAGAACGAATAAATTGCAACTTTTTATCTGTAATGCTACTCATGCCAAATTCGATTGCTAAAATCCTCTCTAATTCAGCAACTTGAGCAGGATCATTAACTATTTCATCTAATCCATGACCACCAGAATTTACTAGAGTGATTTTTTCACCTAAATAAACTCCACCAGCTAAAGCCGAAAGCTGGAGAACATCCCATTCAGTATTAACGCGAAGAACACGGCCTGTAAAACTCTCCATTTCCTTTTCTATATCTTGAATATTTTCAACTACTCTTTCATCATCTTTGAGAGCAACCGACGTTACGTATAACGGAGCTGGATTATACACGATTGTAATCCTCGCGTTATACTTTAATGCGACTCGCTGAGCAACATTACCTCCTAGTGAATGCCCTGTAAGAATTAAATTATCTGCTCCATATTTTTCAGCCATCTTTTCATAAAAAGTATAAGCATTATCATAGTGGTATCCTATACCAAATCCGATACTATACACATCCGTTGAAATATCCATTCCAAAATCCCCAGATGGATTAGTTCCAGTATACGAAACAACAACTTTCCCCGTATTTTTATCCTTAAACGCTGTTCCGCTAGTTCCAGTGGAGGCATCATAAAAATCATCAATATATTCTAAATTACTAGGTATTTTCTTCTCTTGTTGAGCTACTGCCAAGACTTTACTTACTTCTGTTAAGTCTGGAGATTTTACTCTCACTCTTTCTAACTCATAAGATAAATTTGAAGCGTCTAATGTACTTATCATACTCCCTGTAGTTTTTACCACTGTCACTTTAGTTCCTTCTTTCTAGTCAGATACTGTTTCTCTGAAATAATATCCATCTTCATCCTCTACAACAACTGAGTAGTAATAATTTTTGTTAGAATTACTACCTCCAAAAGACAATTCAATAGTCTTTGATGTAGGAAAAGATAAATACTCGTTAATTTCTGGTAGATTCACATCATAATTTATACCAAAAGAACCATTCATCGAATTATAGTGTTTCTCTTTCAGTTTTAGCGTTGATAAGAAATCTTTATTTAAAGTAATTTTCTGGAATAAAAATCCTTGTTGTGGCCAAATTTTAAGTGCTTCTTTCTTATCATCAAAAGCAAATCCATTATCGTGATATTCCACGTTTATGGTTTTATATTTTTCTCCACTATTACTATCTTGTAGAATAAGAGTTCCTCGAATCGGTTCTCCTTTTTTTATTCCATCCATCTCAATGGTCACTAAATACTTATGTTCATTTTCTTTATAGTCATAAACTTGATATAGTTTAAACCCATTCGATGAATGGTT
>ERZ773003.1433-NODE-1433-length-13910-cov-9.233345_pt1 | contig 13910 bp, 7 predicted proteins | sample MGYA00580668_ERZ773003 | MGnify/ENA primary metagenome ERZ773003 (study PRJEB29015, sample SAMEA2738002) | human oral metagenome | biome: human oral; feature: human-associated habitat; material: dental | place: China | collected 2126 ... | reverse complement strand
ATCCTACGTATGACCGCGGCTGCTGGCACGTAGTTAGCCGATCCTTATTCATAAGTTACCATCATATTTCTCGCTTATAAAAGCAGTTTACAACCCGAAGGCCTTCGTCCTGCACGCGGCATTGCTCCATCAGGCTTTCGCCCATTGTGAAAGATTCCCTACTGCTGCCTCCCGTAGGAGTCTGGGCCGTGTCTCAGTCCCAGTCTGGATGATCATCCTCTCAAACCATCTAACGATCGTCGACTTGGTGAGCCTTTACCTCACCAACTATCTAATCGTACGCAAGCCATTCCCAAAGCGCATAAATGCTTTAATCCAAAGATCACATGCGGTATTAGCTAATCTTTCGACTAGTTATCCCTCACTTTGGGGTATGTTCTCACGCGTTACTCAGCCGTCCGCCGCTCGTCATCAGCTTCACAGTTCCCTCGAATCTTACCACTCGCATAAAAGCCAAGTGTGTCAAGAGAACGGTGAAGCCATGCTACCGCTCGACTTGCATGTATTAGGCATGCCGCCAGCATTCATCCTGAGCCAGGATCAAACTCTCCATTAAAGGTCCTAAGACCTTGAATTTTAAATTTGAAAACTCAAATAAAATAAAACTGACGATGAAAGAAATGGATTCGTATGATTATAAAACCACACATATTACCATTTCAAATTGCACAACTGAATTGTTAAATTTCAATTTCCAAAAGCGCACAGTCATCTTTATGTATGTCGCAGCTTTTGTATGCTCTAATAATAGTTTACTTAAACAAAACTGTCAATACATTTCTTGGACTTTTTTTACTTTTTTTGAAACTTTTTTCAATTATGCCTGTAAAAACGCCTTTCCCTTCTATAAACACACGATTTTTATCAATGTTGCAATAAAAATCCCAATCCAAAAACCTGCAATTACTTCTGCTACTGTATGACCCTCGACCACGCGAAGTTTACTTAGTCTAGTTCCTTCGCTTTTATTTTTATCATCAATAATCTTATTTAATAACTTTCCGTGTTCACCAACCGAATAACGCACATTCGTTGCATCATATACAATAATTAATGTATTACATGCGGCTAACGCAAAAACTACTGAATTGAAACCACTAATATATCCAATTGTCATAGTCATCGCCATGAAGCTCGCGGTATGGCCAGAGGGCATGCCACCAGATTTTACTGCATAATATATAACATCACGAATTGTAGTCTTACCACGCTTTTTAATAATAAAGAAAATTAGCTTTAAAGCTTGTGCTACAAACCAGCCCATAACAAATGCTAAAAAAACATAAAGGCTTTCCATAAATCCATTTTATCACATTATATTTATATATAAAATAACTATAGCCGTCGCGAGGACGGCTATAGCGTCTATTTTAAAAGTTATAGATATTAAGCTAAGGTAGCTATCATATCTATATTCTATAGGATATTATAGACATTTTTTAATGTACGCTTTCTCTCAGTGTCGGCGATATTGTTGAGAGATTTTTCTTTCTTGAGAGAGCTACCGCCGATGTTCTATCTAATCTGAAATAGTTTCATGTTTTTTAGAACGTATTGAGAGAAAGATCTTGTGTAATATAGCACCGACAATCGTGCCTGCGATAAGCCATGTCCACCATTGGCTAAAGATATTAAATTCTTTTTTGACTTCACCGAGCTTAGGAACTTCAGTTGCTTCCTGATCAGTCTTTTCTTTATCTTCAGACTGTTCATCTTTTTCAACCTTTTCCTCTGCACTATCAGAAGATTCAATTTCCGTTGAATCAACACTGTTAGCTCCCGTGTTTTCTGTATCATCTTTTGGGTTCTCAGTAATACTCTGAGCTGTGACCACGCCTAGTGACTTTCTTGGTAGATTATTATCTATACTAGGTTTTTCAACATTCTGAGTCTTTGGTTCAACCTCGGTTTTCTCTTTATTTTTCTCATCAGATTTATCTTCTGGCTCATTCTCTGATTCTGTAGTCTTTTTAGTTTCCTCTGACTTACCTACTTCAATAGAGGTTTCATCCTCAGTTTTATTCTTCTCCTCTGGTTTTTCTGGCGTAACCGGCTTCTCTGGAGTTACCGGCTTTTCAGGCGTAATTGGTTTTTCAGGAGTTACTGGCTTCTCTGGCACCACCGGTTTCTCTGGCACCACCGGTTTCTCTGGTGTTACTGGTTTCTCTGGTGTTACTGGTTTCTCTGGCTCTACTGCATTTATGTCAGTATTTGCATACCCATCAACTTCCCTAGGTATCATGCCGGTAGTGTATTTTTTCTTTGGCGCCTCCACTGCCTTATAGGATACATTACGCATCGTTTTTGACTGATCATATTTATCCACTACGCAGTTCCTCCCCTCAATCCAATGCAATAAACAGTCTTCTTTGAAATAAACACGCCCATTATAATAAGTATTATCATCAAGCTGCAATACAAATACGACATCGTTTGACCAGTCATAGAATAAATCAAAAGTTGGTCTAACCCAGAAATATCTATCCTTCGATTCGTGGCGGTCTGATAGCCCCTCATAGTCCGCCTTGCTTGCAAACATCTTTATGGTCCATTCATTGTCAAAAGTATTAGCTTCATATAAGCCCGAATTATCAATCGCAAATCCATACCACCTGATAGAAGCTACGCCGAGACGTTTTATTTTTCTATTCCCCAGCCAGTTTTTATCTACTGAAAACTCAATCTCACTATTTGTACGGTCAATCCTATCAAGACTCATTGCTAACTTACCATTCACAAATGGCATTGGCATATGTACATGACCTTCATAGCTAGGTGGCGCAATCTTCATTGGTGCTATTTCATAATCACCTTCCGGTGCGTTTGGGTGTTCTGGATAAACTACCTTTTTACTGCCTTTATTTTCAGTGCTCGTTGTTGTGGCCTTACCAAGTGCAGATATTGGAGATGCGAAGCTCAATGCCATCACGGCGCTTGTAGCCATTGTAATTGCGCCAATCCTCATTCTTGCACTAACTCGCTCTGTGGCAACTGTAGTGGCTTCTAATTGGACTTTTCTATTATGTTTACTCATTTGTTTTCCTCATTTAATTTTTCATTTGCCTGCACCATACCACCAAGTCCCAAAAATACGCAACCATAACAATTTTACTTTTTTAATTAACAGAGATAAAAATCTCATTTTTCCCTTCTAGCATAAGCAGGATATTCTGGAGCATAAGCTATATATCAGCTAAAAAATCTATAAAAATTTACACTCAAAAAACACAAAAAACAGCCACAAAAAATACTCCGTTTCCGGAGTATTTTTCTTAAGCTTTTATTCTTCCGATTCTTCAATATCGTCTTTTTCTTCAGGAAGCACAATTCCTAAAGAAGCTACCGTATCATCATCAGCAAGACGCATAATCCTCACCCCTTGCGTTGCACGCCCAAGTACTGGAATGTCCTTCACAGCCACACGGATTGCTTGACCAAGGCTAGACATCATGATCACCTCTGACGCTTCTGGATCCAATGTATGTACTGCCACAATTGGACCAGTCTTTTCCGTCACAGAAGCCACCTTAATTCCTACGCCACCACGCTTATGGGTTGGGAAGTTCGATACTAGGGTTGCCTTTCCATATCCATTAGCAGAGACTGCAATCAAAGTCTGATTTGGATCAGTCACAACGTCCATGCCCACAACTTCATCCTTTGGTCTCAATCTGATGCCACGGACTCCCATCGCTGAACGACCCATGGCCCTGACGTCTTCCTCATTAAAGCGAATTGCTTGACCAGCCGAAGTTGAGATAATAATATCGTCTTTACCAGTCGTTGCCTTCACCCACTTCAACTCGTCTCCTGGATCCAATTTAATCGTTATCAAACCGTTTGAACGCACGTTCATGTAGTTCTTTGCGGCCGTCTTCTTAATCGTGCCCTTCTTGGTTGCCATAAAGAGATAACCAGTCTCTGGGTCAATTTCGTCATTATGCTTAATGATCTCAGTAATCTTCTCATCTGGATGCATGTTTAAAAGATTTACTGCAGCAGTGCCCTTTGCAGTTAGTGAAGCCTGTGGCACCTCATATGCCTTCATCCTAAAGATACGACCTTGTGAAGTAAAGAAGTATAGAAAATCATGTGAATTTGCAGTAATAATCTGAGAAATCACATCCTCTTCCTTAGTCGTCATTCCACGTTTTCCTTTTCCACCCCTGTTTTGACGACGAAAATCAGTCTGAGAAACTCGCTTAATGTAATTCTCAACAGTCAAAAGCACTACGCTTTCCTCTTCCGGAATCAACTCTTCCTCTGAGAACTTACCGAGTTCGTGGTTAAAGATCTTACTACGACGCTTGTCGCCATATTTCTCTTTCATCGCGAGAAGTTCATCTTTTACAACCGCAAGCACCTTTGCTTCGTCTGCCAAGATTTCCTCATATTTCGCAATCATCGCCATTAACTCTTGCAACTCAGCTTCAATCTTATCACGCTCAAGTCCTTGTAGGCGACGAAGCTGCATCGCCAAAATTGCTGCAGCCTGAATCTCTGATAGGCCAAACCTTTCCATCAAGCGTTTATCCGCATCATCATACGACTCGCGAATCGTCTTAATCACTTCGTCAATATTATCTAAAGCAATTTTCAAGCCTTCAAGAATGTGAGCACGCTCTTTTGCTTTTCTGAGGTCATATTCAGTACGTCGGCGAATTACTTTTTGGCGATGCTTAATAAACTCTGCCAAAATTTCTTTCAGCCCCATAATCCTTGGTTGAATTCCGTTCACAAGCGCCAGCACATTATAATGGAAGGTCGTCTGCAAATCAGTCATCTTATACAGTTGATTTAAGATCTTCTTTGGATAAGCATCCTTTTTAAGTTCCACTACCACTCGAATCTTACCACGAGCAGATTCATCCCTGGCATCCGCAATATGAGTCAATTTTTTATCCAATACAAGTTGTCGAACTTTTTCGATAAAAGATTCTTTACTCATTCCATAAGGTACCTCTGTCACCACGATATTGAAGCGTCCATTTTTACGCTCTTCAATATTTGCTACAGCACGAATTGTTACCGAACCTTTACCGGTTGCATAGGCCTGCTTCATTGGCGCACCGCCATAAACCTCCGCTCCAGTAGGAAAATCTGGACCCTTCACATGCTTCATCAAATCTTCTAGCGTTGCTTCAGGATTATCAATCAAGGCCACAGTTGCATCAACTACTTCCCCCAGGTTGTGTGGTGGAATATTTGTTGCCATACCAACTGCAATACCCATCTGTCCATTCAGAAGAATATTTGGCACCGCTGCAGGAAGGACTACAGGCTCCTTCTCTGTTCCATCGAAGTTGTCACGAAAGTCAACTGTCTCCTTCTCAATATCGGAGAGAAGCTCGGCTCCCACCTTGTCCATACGAGCCTCGGTGTAACGAGAGGCCGCTGGATCATCTCCATCCATTGAACCAAAGTTACCCTGACCTTCCACTAGCGTATAACGCATCTTCCAAGGTTGTGCCAAGTTTACCATTGCATCATAAATTGATGAATCACCGTGTGGGTGATATTTACCCATTACTTCACCAACGATACGCGCTGACTTTACTGTTGCATGTGGTGCTTTCCAACCATTTTTATACATCGCATAAAGAATTCGACGATGCACTGGCTTCAGACCATCTCTCACATCTGGAAGAGCACGATCAATAATCACCGACATTGAGTAACGTAAGAAGGAATCCTCCATTACATTCTCGACCGTCAATTCCTCAATCCCATCTTCAGCGCGTCTGGCAGTTAGTCCACCAATATGAACATCCTCATCATCAACTTCTACTTCACTAGCTTCATCTTCGTCAGCTTCCAGTCTTTTTTCCTTCAAATCTGGAATTTTCCCCATCGTCTCGTCTACGCCTTTTTCGTCCGCCGCATCTGGTACGCCACCATTCTTGCTGACTTTCTCATTGTCTAGATTCTCTGGATTATTTATATTATCTTTCATCATCGTTCCTTTCTAGACTAGAAGTCCAAATCATCAATTTTAACGGTTGAAGCTCTCGACTGAATAAAGTTTTTACGCAACTCCACTTCCTGACCCATCAGCTTTGTAAAGATTGCATCTGCCTTTTCTGCATCTTCAATATTTACTCTTACCAGGACGCGATTATCTGGATTCATTGTTGTATCCCAAAGCTGTTGAGCGTTCATCTCGCCAAGACCCTTAAAGCGCTGCTGTGCGGTATATCCAGCCTGCTTAAATCTCTCATCCTCAGGATTAATCTTTAATCCTTCTTTTTTACGCTCCTCAATTTTCGAAGCAATCTTTGCCTCTAACGCCTCTTCATCATAGATATAGTCAATCTTCCTATTCGATCCAGTACCCTTAATCAGACCAAATAGCGGTGGCTTTGCAAGATAAACATGTCCACCCTTTACCACCTCTGGCATATAGCGGAAGAAGAAAGTAAGCAGCAACGTCGAAATATGCGCACCATCGACATCAGCATCGGTCATAAATACGATCTTATAATAGCGTAAGCCAGATAGATCAAATTGATCGCCGATTCCTACACCTAGAGCCTTAATTAGGGAGACTAGCTCCGCATTAGCATACATTTTATCCAATCTGGCACGTTCAGTATTCAAAACTTTACCACGTAGTGGCAAGATTGCCTGAATCTTCGAATTACGGCCTTCCTTTGCGGAACCTGCAGCTGAGTTACCCTCGACGATAAATAATTCACACTCCGTACGGTCTCTTGATGAACAGTCTGCCAATTTTGAAGGTAGGTTCAGCCCCTCAAATGCACCTTTACGAATAACATTATCACGTGCCGCTCTTGCCGCCTTTCGCGCACGTGCTGCCAAAGTAGCTTTTCCAACAATCTTCTTGGCAATTGCTGGATTTTCCTCAAGATAATAGCCAAAATATTCAGACATTACCTTATCGACATAGCCGCGCACCTCAGGGTTGCCAAGCTTATTCTTTGTCTGTCCTTCAAATTCTGGATTCGGAATCTTTACCGAAATTACAGCGGTCAAACCTTCCTTGATGTCATCACCAGTCAGATTATCTTCCTTCTCTTTCAATAGGTTATTTCGCCTTGCGTAGTCATTAATCGTACGATTTAATGCCGTCCTAAATCCAACCACATGCGTACCACCTTCAGGCGTTAACACGTTATTTGCAAATGGCTTCATCGTCTCTGCATAAGTATCGTTGTATTGCACTGCAATTTCAACCTCTGCCTCTTCAATCTGTTTATCAACATAGAAGATATCATCAGAAAGTACTTCCTTACTTTCATTCAAACGCTTCACATAACTCTTGATTCCACCCTCAAAATAGAATGACTCCTTTTCACCAGTCCTCTCATCAAAAACTGAAATCAAAATACCTTTCGTAAGATAAGCTTGATGTCTCGCATAATGTGAAACCCAATCATAGTCAAAGGTCGTTGTTTCTTTAAAAATTGTTGGATCAGGATAAAAAGTAATGCAGGTACCCTGTTTATCGGTCTTCTTTGAAGCGTCGAGCGCCATGGTTGGCTTACCAGTTTCAAACTCAATGTGATGGACCTTCTTATCACGATAAACTTCAGCAATCATTTTTGTCGAAAGTGCGTTCACTACGGAAGAACCCACACCGTGAAGACCTGAAGAAACTTTATATCCACCACCACCGAATTTACCACCGGCATGTAGAACAGTTAGAACGGTTTCAAGTGTAGATTTATGAGTTTTTGGATGAATATCCACAGGGATACCACGACCATTATCCTCGACCTTCACACCACCATCCTGCTGTAAAGTAATCATTACCTTTGTCGCATATCCCGCGATTGCCTCATCAATAGAGTTATCGGCAATCTCTTTTACCAGATGATGAAGCCCATCATACCCAGTTGAACCAATATACATACCAGGACGCACACGAACTGGCTCTAACCCCTCTAGAACTTGAATTTCAGAACTGTCGTACTCTTCAACTTTTTGTTTTTCAGCCATCAAACAAATACCTCATTAAGTTTTTATCGCTGATACCTAAGACTCACTTACTAAACCGTTCACCTCACTCGATATCTGTTTCTAGTTTACTCCGAGCGCTTATGGCTGTCAAGATAAACCGCCCTTCAGACGCATTCTCAGCCGTTTTAAGCCCACTTATTGCGTTTATGGCTATATTTATATATTCAGAACAAATTTAAGCCATTTTTAAGCACTATCGTAAACTAATCATATTGCCGGACTGAGTATTGCCGCTGTTCCCATGACGAAGGTTTAATCCCTGTTTTAAGCTATTCTGACCCGCATTTTGGTTAGTATTATCCTGAGATATGCTAAGATCCTCATTAGCTTCATTTGACATCCTTGCAGAATCTTCATTAGCCTCATTCGACATCCTTGCAAGTTCCGCATCGATCTCCTCAAGTGTTAATTCTCGCTCAGGTGCATTAGCACTCCCAGCTCGCTGCTGCTGAATTAAGCGCTCGGCTTCTCTTGAACCTGGAATCGCCCGATCTGCAGGAACTCTAGCCACCCCAAGATCAATCCCTATTCCATTCTCATTCTCAACAAAATCACCGCCAGCTAAACCTTGATCGTCATCTTCCCCCTCATTAACACTTAATCTCTGATCAATCTCTTTATCCACTTCCGCCCCCGGACGACCATATTTCTTTGCAGAGTATTCCCTGAGCGATTCAAACACATTGCGATCTTCTTTTCCGATTGGCGCTAACAGCTCCATCGTAAATGGCGAAGACGGCATACCATTCATCAAAACTGTTGTAATTGCATGATGATTTGGCTGTTTATGTAAATCTTCAGCCTTAAAAACTGGCGTAAATACCTTTTCAAGCATTTCTGCATCCGTTACACCAACACGGCCAGCCACAATCGTACCTACGTTACCTAATACACCTTCTCGAATCTTATCAGTCAACTGCGTCATAAACTGGTTTGCCACAATCAGATTTAGGCGGAATTTCCTAGCCTCGGAGAGAATTGATTCAAATGATTCTGTTGAAAAGTTCTGGAACTCATCCACAAATAGACAAAAATCTTTACGGTCCTTCTCTGGTGTATCCACACGCGACATGGCGGCAGTCTGGAATTTCATTACAAAAATCATACCGAGAAGTTTTGAGTTAAGCTCACCAAGTTTACCCTTCGAAAGGTTAACTAATAAAATCTTCTGCTGATCCATGATTTCGCGAATATTAAAGCCCGATTTTACCTGACCAAGTACCCGCTTCATCATCGTATTCTGCTTAAACGGACTCCATTTTGAAGCAAACCACGTGATCACTTCGCCTGCATCATTTGACTTCTGTGAAGCTGGGAACTCTTTAGTCCAGTAATCGTACAGATCTCTATCTGTTACATACTTCAATTTATCCATCACCAAATCCGCGTTAATAAAAGGGCTTGGAATATCCAAGAAGGTCGCTCCCTTAGGATCGCTCATCAGAAGTAGTGCCGCATTCCTAAACATCTGCTCACCGCGCGGACCGAAAATACCAGTATGTCCAGGGTCATAGAGTGAGTAAAGCATATTAATCCCCTCTTGTACGATAAAATCTTTCTCTTCAGGCGTCTTTGCCTCCAACATGTTCATTCCGATTGGGAATTCCATATCTGAAGGATCAAAATAAATCACATCATCAATTCGATCCTCTGGTACCATTGAAAGCAGTTCTTCCGTTACGTCTCCATGAGGATCAATAAAACAAAAACCCTTCCCAGCTAGCATATCCTGGTATGCAATGTTCTTCAAAAATACAGATTTACCCATACCAGAGGCACCAATTACGTACATGTGTCGCCTGCGGTCATTAACACTTAGTCTAATCTCTTTTGTTGCGCCACGGTAAACGTTATTTCCGATCAAAACACCATCAGTAATTAACGCAGTTGGGCCATCAACCTGCTTTGTCATCTGTCTCTCAACACCACTTGATGGTATTGAAGACTGAGATGGTAAATGGAAAATCGATGCTAACTCTTGAGTATTTAGAACAATTTTTTTATTCGAAATTGGGAAAAACCTAAAAATATAATCTGTTACCAACTGATCAACTTTTTTATTCAAATCGTATTTGAAACCATTTGAATTTGGCGAATCAAACTGGGAGAATGCTGCAACCACACCGCCAACCAAACCCTCGCTGCGTGCTTTTGAATTCGAATGCGCAACAATTCGAATTAAACACTCAAAAGCTGGGTATTTCGACTTATTATCAATTGCTTGAATTTCTTCTTGTTTCTTCTGGGTTAATTCTTCTTTTTCTTGTTCATTCTTATCATATTTGTGTTCATCTGGCACTTCAAATGGAGCTTTGAGTATATCTAAAAATAAATTTAGTACTCGGAGCGGTAAATAAGTGCCACCACTTCCCCAACTTTTCTTACCAGATTTAATATTTTTTATTTTTTGTTCTGCATTTTTTGTCCAACTAGAAGGTAGTGGTCTAAACATGACCTGAAGCCCCATCCCCTCGCCCTTTTTTACCTTTGAAAACGCGTTAAGTAGAGCAAGTTGTGCATCCCACTTCATATCCTGGAAGGTCATAATTGGATATTCGACCTCTTTTTTCATCACCAGTTCGCCACCAGAAACCGTATTTTCAACGCCTAGTCCAGCCATCTGCGCATTAGCCACCTCGTCCATTCCGTCACTGCTAAAAATGTCCTCCACGTCGGTTTCTTCCAACCTAGCCGTAGGATAGGATGTCAAAACTGCTTGCTTAACAGTTTCAGTTAGAACGGCCGGCACCACTGCATAATATTTAACAAAACCATCAACTGCCACAATCTCAAATGAAAAATATTTCTGTCCATACACATGCGTCTTAATTCCCTCCTTCTTCAAAGTTGAGGAAATAATCGTATACATAATTGTTGCCTGCGAGATCGCCTCATCGTTAACGTCACGCTCGTCACGACCACCACCTTGAATATCATCTGTTGATGGAGGCAAATGAATTAACATAGGGATTAATTTTAGTGAACGCTCATATTCCTTTGCCTTACGTTTTTTGTTCAAAAAACCAACCGCAACTATAATAATCGCAGTCAGTATCACAAGAAAAACTAAAATACCCACTCCCATCCCTGAGCTCATTTTCTCCTGGATAGTCTCATTAGCACTAGGCTGGACTGTTTTTACAGACCTATTCTCTATTTTCTGAGTTGTAGAATTATTTTGTTCAGCCTCATCACTACCGTGGTGGGTCTCTCCACGGATTAATTCCTCTACTCGATTACCATTCATTTTCTTCCCCTATCCATTTCCTTGACCTAATACCCTACCATACCTATCCAGTAATAATTTAGCCTTTAGTTCACGCATTTTTTTATATTTAGTCACTGGATCTTTTATATCAATCACGGAGTCCACTGCCTTAATTAACTCCGGCTCTAGTCCATCGATATCTTTCGCCTTAGGTAAATCCGTTCCCAATACTTCCCCCTTTTTCTCTGGTTGTAAAACATCTGTGGTTACCACTTCTCCTAATGGCGCCGTATTCATCTCAGGATTTTGCTGAAAATCCATTGCGTTTATGCTGGCATTCCCTAAGATAGCTGTATTTCCATAAGCATTTCCCGCCACCTCATTTGCGCGATTCACATCATCGGATAATTGCTCTGCTCTTTGCTCGATCTTTTGCTCAAACGTATTCTCAGTCTTGGATAAAGTTGGATCTAGATTTTTATACTCTGGATTATAATTCGGAGCCTCAAAATTATTCCACTGCCCCATCATTTGACCTGGCCCAACATTACCATTATTCATACTAATATTTTACCATATCCACTTTGAGTTTTAATGATTTTTGCCAAATAAAAAATATCCTAATTCTCATTAATTTTGCTAAACAAAAATACATTCAAGCTAACCAAAAAAAGTGGTCCCGCCACTAAAATCACTGGATTTCGCACTCCAGACGCAATCAAAACCAACACCGTAATCGGCAATATTGCAATAATTCCAGATTTTATATAATCTTTTTTAATCATATTCTTTCTTGAAAAAAAGATCATAACAAAAAAATGCATAAAAAAAGTAACCACACCAAACGATAAAAAATAGACCATTACAAAGAAAAACAAAATCCCTACCGGTCCAATTACTGCTGGCGAAGTCAAAAATAAAATAGCTAAGATAATAGCAAATACAATCAGCGACAAAATAAGAATAAGCCGATTAATCATAAAAATATTATACGCTATTTTATGTAAAATAATTGTTCAAAACCCTAAAAAGTAAAATAACCACCGCCTCTTCATTACGAAACCTCTTTATATTTCCGTAAAAATCTAGAAATAAGCAGCAATAGAAAACTCGAATTAGTCATAAACTGTGTTTATATTATTCTCGAGTAATCCCCCATCCATATCTGTAAATCACTTCAGGGATCATTTTAAGCAATAATATACAATTGTTTTAGCAATAAATAACTGATGCTCATTGGATTCTAGAAACCGCTATAGAAAATATGCGACAGCCTCAACCGTCATATATGATTCTCTATCGATTTTATTCATCTAAACACCTCTATATCCCAGACGTCTGGCATATCTAAATAATGTACTCTCCCCTTTTATATCCTGAATCCAGGTGGGTGGTTATCCGGCGCTAAAACAATAAATATATACCGCAACCATCTCCACCTAGATTTTGACCGCTCCACGTATAGTGGGGCATCCGTTTTTCTGTTCCCCTCCACAGTTTTTGCCTTAATTATATTTTCATACTATTAAGACTCTAAAACCAACTTTTTAATTTACATTTGATTTCACAATCCTTTTATTTGTTGATTTTTATGTTTGTCTTTCGACATTTTTATACTAACATAACCATTATATTATTGCAAGCATTTTTACTAGAATTATATAGTTATTATTACAACAAACACAATATCTATTATCAATCACCCCAGTTACATGGTTAATGATTGTTTTACAAATAGTGTAGTATTTATAACAACAATATTATATTATTTTTAATATTGTTGTAATTCTTATCTGCATAAACTACAACATAAGCCGCAATTTACAATTATTATTTTTTACAACTATTACATTAATTTAGCTTCCCTCTTCTTTTGAAAATTCAAGTTTTTAAATTGCGATCTATACAAAAAATATAAAACACTAAAAAATATAGAACACCAAACATTTACGAGAAACTAATATTTTTCAAAAATTCCGCAACATAGTTCAATTATGATAGAACATAAACTACGGATAAACATAAACATTTACAATATTAATTAAGCCATCCACTTATTGTTTCTTAGCATCTAGAATACGCCCATTCTTTATTTACCATAAGCTTATAGATCCTGCAAAAAGCTGGCCGCGATACCACCCACTTTCGCAATTTCCTATATAAGGCTATTCCAGCCCCACGTAGGTCATCCATACTTTTACATGATATATTTCTTCGCACCTCTTATCACTTCTTTATATATTTTTCCGATATCATTTCGAACTCATCCAACCACTGCTCATAGCATAAACAGTTTATACTTCAATTAATTTTATAGAGATAAACCTATAAAAAAGTAAGCTAAAGCTTCTTCCATAATACTTTGCTTACTTTTTATTTTCATTCCGTTATTGCTTATTGTTTGCACGTTTCATTTACTCAAAAAGACTATTTAACCGTTATTTGTTTTTCATCCCCACATATTATCACAGCGACCCCGCACAATCAGCTCAACCCAGTTTTTTGTTTGCCATTCATAATAAATCTTACCTGAAACTATCCGCCAATCATTGGTCTACGACATCAAAAATACAAACAAGTCTAAATCTCAAATACTAACAAAAAAGACTTTTATCTCAAAGTCCTTCTTAGAAAAAAGAAAAGTCAGCTAAACTGCGAGGAATACTGACTTTTCTTATAGAGTGTGGAGTTTTTTGGCTATATTGTTTGTTTTTGGCTTTGA
>ERZ773003.1432-NODE-1432-length-13922-cov-4.228384_pt1 | contig 13922 bp, 7 predicted proteins | sample MGYA00580668_ERZ773003 | MGnify/ENA primary metagenome ERZ773003 (study PRJEB29015, sample SAMEA2738002) | human oral metagenome | biome: human oral; feature: human-associated habitat; material: dental | place: China | collected 2126 ... | reverse complement strand
CCAGTCGATGGCGTATTCGGGCGATTTATTGGGGTCTTCGGTCATCAGGTCGCGGTGCCATGCCCCGGCGCGGCAACGTACCTTGAGGGGTCCAGGCAGGTAACCGACACGCGATAGTGAAGACCCGATGCATTCCTTCATAACCTTGTAGATGTGCAGAATTCCTTGGCGTACCTCGGCCTCGCTGCGAAGCGAACATTCGTTCGTCATTTTGAGTTGGGCAATACTCATCCCGGCCTCGTTCGCCATATCTAGGAGCTCGGCGCCGGAACCGAACGGGTAGGGTGGGTGTTCCAGGGATGCTCCCCCGGTTGCGGGCTCGTCACCTTCGACAATAAATCCACCACCGATGGAAAAATAGGTGCGCTCCAAAAGCATCTTCTCGCCCTCGAATGCGGAGATCTTAATACCGTTTGTGTGGCGCGGAAGCACGGTCAAGGGGCGCAGGGTTATATCGAGTTCTCGGTAGTTCAGAACCGGTCCGTAAACTTTGCCCTCCTCGCCACAGGGAGCCGTCGCACCGTACATACTGGAAGGATACCCGGCGAGCGGCAGAGTGCCGTCCACGCTATTACGCTCGATCATGGCGTCTGCCTCGGTGAGGCAGATAGTTTCGGGCACATGCCCGCACAACCCTTTGAGCGCCGCGCTCATGGTGCCGTGCCCTGCCCCGGTTGCGGCGAGTGATCCATACAGGTCAATATGCACTTTCGTGATGCGTGAGAGCAGGTTGGTGTCAATAAGTTCGGCGATAAAACGGTTGGAGGCGCGCATCGGCCCTACAGTGTGGGAGCTGGAAGGACCTATGCCGATGCTAAAAAGCTCGAACACGCTGATATCGTATTCGAGCGCTTCAGCTTGTTTTTGCACACTACTTGGAACGCCAGTATCTAGTGCCACATTATTCCTTCATCTGTGTGAGTATGCGCTTGCCCGCCAGGTTTTATATGCGGCGGTTCGTCCGTTTGTTGGGATTAGCTTCTGGGAGTACACCTGTAGGTTCTCCCGATGTAACCGCCCGAAGACGGTATGCAGCCTTCATTGTCTGCTGGTTTTCCCTGAGGTTTATGCTCACCGAGCATCTTGCAACCTGCTGAGTTCATCCTAGCTTACTTCAAGTCATGGATAAACTAAGGCGACATTATGTTTGCGTGCGCGCCCGGGCTTGCCTGTGCGATAAACTTCGAGTCGATATACCGACACAGGCATGCTGAAGGGCGGGTAAATATACCTCAGCACATTCACCCGCCCTATGCCTCTTGCTCGGGTTACCTGAGATGAAGCAGTATTTACTTCTCGCGCTTGTAGAACGGAAGCGAGACCACGTCAAAAGTTGCACGCTTACCGCGAATATCCACATCCACCTCGGAACCGACCTCGGAGAATTCGCGCTTCACCAGTGCCATTGCTATCGGGTAACCCAGGGTCGGGGAAGGAATACCGGAGGTTACCTCACCGATTTGATTACCCTCGGCATCGACGAGGAACGAACCCGCACGCGCCGGGCGCTTTGCCTGGGCTTTCAGCCCAGCCAGAATACGCTCTGACGGAGACTTCGCCAGCTCGGTCAGGGCGGTGCGGCCCACGAAATCGGCGGTCTTCTTCTCCAAAGCGATCTCAACTAGGCGACCCAAGCCGGACTCGAAGGGGGTAATATCCAGGCCCAGCTCATGACCGTACAGCGGCATACCAGCTTCCAAACGCAGCGAATCGCGTGCCGCCAAACCTGCCGGGGTCAAGCCGAAGGGCTCACCAGCGGCGGCGAGCGCATCCCACAGTTTCACAGCGTTGGCGTTCGGCACAAAGAGCTCGAAACCGTCCTCGCCGGTGTAGCCGGTACGTGCCAGGAGTACATCTACCCCGGCGATGGTGACCGGAACGGAAGCGTAGTATTTGAGCTCGCGTACCGCGTCCTCATCGGAGGCACCAGCCGCAAGCAGAATTTCTTCGGCACGCGGTCCTTGCACAGCAATCAGGGAGGTGTCGTCAGATTCGTTGACGAACTTCACATCAAAATTACCCAGACGCTCGCTCATGGCCGCAAAATCGTTATCAATATTGGCGGCATTGGGCACAACCAAGAATTCTTCGTCGCCCAAGCGGTAGGTGATAAGGTCGTCAATCACGCCGCCCTTGTCGTTGGCGAGAATCGAGTACTTGGCGCGACCAGGCTTGAGTACGGACATGTTGGAGACCAGAGCGTAGTCGAGGAATGCAGCGGCATCGAGCCCGGTGATGCGGAACTCGCCCATATGGGAGAGGTCAAAGATACCGGCGCGGGTGCGCACAGCCTCATGCTCGGCAACATCGTTAGCGTACTTGAGCGGCATATCCCAGCCACCGAAGTCGGTGAACGAGGCACCCAGTTTTTCGTGGACGGGGTAGAGTGCGGTCTTCTTGGGTGACATGTTTCTCCTTAGTACATAGTCAGATACACTGCTTTGTGCCAGAACGGTTTATACCAGAACGATTATTCTTGTTTTTAAGAACATTCATTCTATTTTATGTGTGTACGGTAAGCCTCCCTGGTGCCCCGCTCCCCCGCCTCCTAACAAACAGGCGAAAAACGCGGGACACACAGAAGTTCATCGAATCGTCGAAGCTACTCGGCGTGAGCTTCAAGGTCGAATGCCTCCATCGGCGGGCATTCGCAAACGAAGTGGCGGTCACCACCGGCACCATCAATACGGCCCACCGGGGTGAAGTATTTATTCAGACGCAAAGACTTCACCGGGTACGCCGCCTGCGTGCGGGTGTAGGGGCGATCCCACTCGTCAGCAGAGACGACCTCCACAGTGTGCGGGGCGTTACGAAGTACCGAATCCTCCAGTGCGACCTTGCCGTCTGCGACCTCAAGAATCTCGTCGTAGATGGTCTCCATCGCCTCAATGAAACGGTCGAGTTCCTCCTTCGACTCCGACTCGGTCGGCTCCATCATCAGGGTGCCCGGAACCGGGAACGCCAGGGTGGGGGCGTGGAAGCCGAAGTCCATCAGGCGCTTGCACACGTCCTCAGCGGTCACATGCGAACGGTCGGTCAGCTCACGCACATCCAGGATGCACTCGTGACCCACCAGCCCGCCCGGGCCGGTGTACAGTACGGGGAACTTATCGTTCAGTTTCTTCGCCACGTAGTTCGCGTTCAGCACTGCGTACTCCGAGGACTTTTTCAAGCCCTCAGCACCGCTCATAGCAATGTACATCCAGCTAATGGGAAGCACACCAGCAGAGCCGAAGAACGCCTGCGAAATCGGATGCGCCGCGCCTTCAGGCAGGTTACCTTCAGCGTCAGCGGTGTAGGCATCACCGGGCAGGTACTTCACCAGGTGCTCCCGCACCGCCAACGGGCCCACGCCGGGGCCGCCGCCGCCGTGCGGAATGGAGAAGGTCTTGTGCAGGTTCAGGTGGGAGACGTCGCCGCCGAACTTACCGGGCTGTGCAAAGCCCATCTGCGCGTTCAGGTTAGCGCCATCCACATACACCTGCCCGCCCGCGGCGTGCACCAGCTCGCACACTTGGGCCACCTGCTCCTCAAACACGCCGTGCGTGGAGGGGTAGGTGATCATAATGCCTGCGATCGCATCGCCGTACTTCTCAATCTTCGCCTTCAAATCCTCAACATCGATCGAGCCGTCGGATGCGGTTGCCACACCCGCAACCTTAAGCCCAGCCAATGCGGCGGATGCGGCATTCGTGCCGTGTGCAGAGAGCGGAATGAGCACAGTATTGCGCTGATGGTCACCATTAGCCTCGTGGTAGGAGCGGATGGCACGCAGACCGGCGTACTCGCCTGACGCGCCTGAGTTCGGCTGCAAAGACACCGCATCGTACCCGGTAATAGCCACCAGCCAGTCAGAAAGCTCACGGATGAGCTCATGCCAGCCCTGGGCCTGATCGACCGGTGCCAGCGGATGAACGCCCGCGAATTCAGGCCACGAGATCGGTTCCAGCTCGGCCGCCGCGTTCAGCTTCATGGTGCACGAACCCAGTGGAATCATCGTCCGATCCAGCGCCAGATCCTTATCCGAGAGGCGGCGCAGGTAACGCATCATCTCAGTTTCGGAGCGGTACTTGTGGAAGATGGGGTGCTGCATGTAGTCGTCGGTGCGCAGCAGTGCATCCGGGATACCAAACGCAGGGTCAGCCTCAGCGGGCAGCTCCCCGCCGAGAGCCTTCACAAGGCGCCCCAGCACGGCATCATCATGCGACTCACCCACAGAGATACCCACGCGGTTAGCGTCGAAACGGCGAATGTTAACACCGGCATCCAACGCCTTAGCCACCAGCTCATCAGCCGCGCCGGGTGCTTCGACAACAACGGTGTCGAAGAAGTTCTTGTGCGCAATACCGTAGCCAGCCTTCTGCAGGGCAGTGGCCACACGTGCCGCATTCGTGTGCAGGCGTTCGGCAATAGCGCGCAGCCCCTCGGGGCCGTGGTACATGGCGTAAGCACCGGCAACAATCGCCAGCAGAGCTTGGGCGGTACAGATATTACTGGTGGCCTTCTCACGGCGGATGTGCTGCTCGCGGGTCTGCAGAGACAAACGGTACGAAGGCTTACCGGCGGAATCCTGCGACACACCGACCAGACGGCCCGGCATAGTGCGTTCCATACCCTTATGCACGGCCATGTAGGCGGCATGCGGACCACCAAAGAAGAAGGGCAAACCGAAACGCTGGGTATTGCCCACGGCAATATCAGCACCGAGTTCCCCCGGAGACTTCAGCAGGGTGAGCGCCAGAAGATCGGCATCCACGGTCACTAGGGCGTTACGTTCCTTGGCCGCCTTCACAAGCGGCTCAATATCACGAATTTCCCCGTCGGATGCGGGGTATGCAAGCACCACACCGTACAGATCGCCCTCGGGCAGCCCCTCCGAGAAATCGGTGACGACGAACGGGATGTCGAGCATCTGCGCACGGCCACGCACCACCGAAATCACCTGGGGCAGGCAGCGTGAGTCAATGGCGAAGAAACCGTTCTTCACCTTACGGTTAGCGCGGCGCATCATCACAACCGCTTCAGCAACCGCGGTCGCCTCATCCAGCAGGGAGGCGTTGGCGATCTCAAGACCGGTCAGTTCCATGACCGTGTTCTGGAAATTCAGCAGAGCCTCCAGGCGGCCCTGCGAAATTTCAGCCTGATACGGGGTGTATGAGGTGTAAAACCCGGGATTCTCAAGAATATTACGGCGAAGCACAGCGGGGGTTACGGCATCATAGTAGCCGGCACCAATCATCTGTGCGTACACCTTATTCTTAGCGGCATACCCGGCGATCTTAGCCAGCGCATCCTGCTCAGTCAGCGGCTCCGGCAAAGGCAGATCGGCACGAAGACGAATCTGTTCGGGGACGACGGCGTCCATCAGAGTCCCTAGGGAGTCATACCCCAGGGTGCTGAGCATCTGCTCAGCGTCTGCGGAACGGGGGCCGAGATGACGGTCAATGAAAGACATAATATCTATCTCCTAATCGGCGCAAACCGTTAGCGGTTCACAACGGTGCTGTTGTGTATAACAGTACTAATTTTCCCACAATGTGGGCTTAAACTTCTAGCTGTCTGTGCCCTGTGACACGCATATTATGGTGGGGGTTACCGGCACATATATGAGCAGGTTAGGGCGCGTCAAGAGACTTCTTGCCGCCGCGCACTATGAGCGTCATCCCCACCCCGACGGCCGCGGTCAGGGCCAAGAGCATCAACCCGTTAAAGTAGCTGTTCGCGGCGGCATTATAGGTTGCGCCCATCACCAGCGGCGGGAAGAACCCGCCTAGACCACCGGCAGCGTCAGCCAAAACCTGCATTGTAATCAATAAATTAGAGGTATTTACGTTCAGAGCCATCTGTTCCGAATTTGTGACCGCCACCCCATATTGGTTTTAGGGTACGAAACTCACGTAAAAAGCTCTGGCCGCTCCCTCAGAGTAGGGAACGGCCAGAGCCATGGAAACAAACAATTGAGTGAAAAACTCAGCTACTACTTCGCTACGGCATCAGCCTTATGATGTTCCGGCTTACCGCCATGCTTGACCAAGAATGCCGAGGCAAAGGCCACAGCTGCAGTTACAGCCAACAGAGTTAGACCGATAAAGTAGTTACGATGTGCGGCATCGTAGGTTGCACCCATCACCAGCGGCGGGAAGAAGCCGCCAAGAGCGCCGGCAGCAGCGATCACGCCGGAGACCGCACCCACGTTCTTCGGGTCAGCCGCGCGGCCAACCCAACCGAAGACCGAGCCGGAACCCAAGCCCAGCAGAGCTGCCATCGCCAAGAAGATGGGACCGTAGACATGCTCAGCATCCGGCTGAAATGCGGTAACCAGAGCCAAAACCGACACACCGCCCAACGCAATGAAGGTAATAATCTTCGGACCAAACTTATCAGCCAAGATACCGCCGAAGGGACGAGCGATCACGGCAGCCGCCGCGAAGCCTGCGGCACGAGCACCAGCATCTTCAGGGTTGAAACTGTAGATATTGTTCAGGTAGGTCGGCAGGTAGTTCGAGAACGCCACAAAGCCACCGAATACTACCGAGTACAGGAAGCACAGCTGCCAGGTTGACTTCACCTTGAACGCCCGAATGATCTTCGGCATCAGCGGGGTAACCTCGCGGTTAGCGGTAGCCGGTGAATCACGCAGGAACAAGAATGAGATAATGGCGGTTACCGCGCACAGAGCCGCAATGATGTAGTGGGTATTCATATAACCCACGAGGTTCATCAGACGCGGAGTAAAGAATGCCGACAGAGCGGTACCGACCATACCAGCACCGAAAACACCGGTTGCAAAGCCCTTACGAGCGGGCGGGTACCAAGCGGAGCTGAACGGAATACCCACCGCGAACACGGTACCGGCGATACCCAGCAGGAACGAGAAGACCAATATCAGGGGGAACGACTTCATCGAGCCGGCAACACCGACCAAGAGCACCAGCGGAGTGCTGACGGCAAGTACCAGACTCATCATGATGCGCCCACCGTACTTATCGGTTAGACCACCAACCGGAATACGCCCAATCGCACCAATAAAGATAGGCATAGCAACCAGCAAACTCGTAGTTCCCGGGTTCAAATGCATCTGATCCGGCTTGGCGTAGTACTTCGCAAGCGGACCGACAATCGTCCACGCCCAGAACCCAACGGTTGAGGCGAAGGTAACCAGCAGCAGGTTAAAAAGCTGCCCCTTTTTTAGGTCGTAACTCTCAGCAGTGGGAGCACTCATGATTCCTCTTTGTGTTATGTGTTGTGTGTATATTGTTAGCGATTGACGCGCTCACGTGGGAGCACCTCTTGCGGGTTGTCCCAACCACGACGTGCGCCCACGCGCTCATTGCCGCGAGAACGGTAGATGGTGTAGGGACGGAACAGGTAGTGCAGCGGCATGGTCAGTGCATGCACCAAACGAGTGAAAGGCCAGATAATGAACAGCACCATAGCCACAATGATGTGAATCTTGAAGGCGACAGGCACATTCACCATCAACGCTACCTCTGGGTGGAAGTAGAAGATAGAACGGAACCACACCGCAATGGAGGTGCGGTAGTTGAACTCCACCTCATGCCCGTTAACCGGGGGCAGACCGCCCGAGGGGTCAAAAGCGGAAATCAAAGTTGCGGCGGTACCCGCCAGAATGACGGCGACCAGCACAAAGTACATAAACTTATCGTTCATCGTCGTTGCAGAGAAAACCTGTGCATTACGACGACGACGCCACAGAAGCAGGAACAAACCAAGAATAGTTGCTGCAGCGGCTGCGGAACCGCCCACCAAAGCGACAATGTGATAAGTGTGGTCGTCCACCACGAGGTCTGTGAGCATCTTAGGCACCACTAGACCGCCCACGTGTCCCATAAACACGGCGGCTAGACCGTAGTGGAATAGAGGCGATCCCAGACGCAGCATCTTGGATTCATAAATCTGTGATGATCGAGTGGTCCAACTAAACTGATCGGTACGGTAACGCCAAATAGTGCCGCCGATCAGAACAAGAATAGTGACATAGGGAAGCACGCCCCACAGGAGGGTGTCTACAATCCCCGGCTCGCCGACAGGCACCGCATGTGCTGCGTGCTCGGATGCGAGTGCGTACACGATGTACTCCTAATTTGAGGGGTCTAAATATTATTAGGGTTAACTTGGGTCAGCCGCGGATCGGCATACCCGCTCAGACCAACGGTCTCAACGGGCGGGCCATAACCCGCCATCTGCTGCACCTGTTCCTGAGTCTCGGGAGAGACACCGGGGAGGGTATTGCAGATACTCTGTAATAACCCGTAGTGTGGGAGGTCTCCGTCCCGAAGCGCTAAACGAAGCAGCTCTAATGAGGGACGGTATGCTTGAAGCGCTGCGCGACCCTGGCGACGATCCACCAGCGCCGCAAACTCCAAGACGAGAGGTAAATAGTCGGGAAGTTCCCCGTTAAGGCGGGTGAGCATCCCCGAATCGCGATACATTTTCTTAAATCGAAGAAGGGTTTCGCCGCGACGGCGAGTATCGCCATCCGTCCAGTAAGAGAGGTGCAGAGCGTGCCTGCGGGAGAGGTCGTATTCCTGCACGTAGTCACTCTGAACTTCTTCAAGCTCGCGAGCCGTAAGCCAATCCGCAACGGTTTGCACAGCCTGCACGAAATCGGGATTCTCAGTTGCCTGCGCCAAGCGCGTAAACTCCGGCAGAAGATCAAGAGTTTCTTCCGTCGGATAGCTCAACAGCATGCCGCTGACCTGGTAAATCACCGAGTCTCGGTCTTCACCTGCACCATAGTCACGATCAAACGGATCAATGTTATCGTGCGCGGCTTGCGCCGATTCCGGGGTATTCCCGGAATCGGCTTTGCCCATAAGCTTGGAAAAGAATCCAGCCACTACTTACTTCTTTCCGGTGGTATTCGGGAACAGACCATCCGGACGCGAGTTCCCATCCCAGCTAAAGAGGCTCACCTTGTTAGAGCTCTCATATACGCCAGTCGAAACGGGGGTCGGGCGACCTTCCATGTCATTGAATGCGTCACCGTACATGCCGGGACCACCATCAACGCTCAGCGAGCATCCCATCTCTTCGAGGTTATGCGCATCCTCCATATGAGCCGGAGGAATCACATAACGCTCGTTGTACTTAGCAATCGCCATCAGACGGTACATTTCGTACATCTGTGCACCGGTCATACCCACCGAGTTTGCGGTCTCTTCATTGCCTTCGCCGCCCAAATTAATGTCACGCATGTAGGCGCGCATTGCGGCTAGGCGCTTGAGCACGAAGGTCACGACCTCGGTATCGCCAGCGGTAAACAGCTCAGCAAGGTATTCAACGGGGATGCGCAGCGCCTCGATCGCACCGAATAGGTTCTGACTGTTCTCAGCATCGTGTCCCTGGTCCTTGAGCAGATCCACGATCGGCGACAGCGGCGGAACGTACCAGACCATCGGCATGGTGCGGTATTCGGGGTGCAGTGGAAGCGCAACCTTCCATTCCTTCGCCAGCTTGTACACGGGCGACTTCTGGGCTGCGGTAATCCACGCCTCGGGAATATCGTTCTCGCGTGCCAAACGAATAATCTCGGGATCCGAAGGATCGAGCATAAGCGAAAGCTGCGACTCGTACAGATCCTTCTCATCGGCAACGGATGCTGCCTCAGTCACGCGGTCTGCATCGTAGAGGAAGATACCGATATAGCGCATACGACCCACGCAGGTCTCGGCACATACGGTCGGAATACCGGCCTCGATACGGGGGTAGCAGAACGTACATTTCTCTGCCTTACCCGTCTTGTGGTTGAAGTACACCTTCTTGTAGGGGCAGCCGGTAATGCACTGACGCCAGCCACGGCAGCGATCCTGATCGACCAGCACGATGCCGTCCTCGGCTCGCTTGTAGATAGCGCCGGAGGGGCATGCCGCCATACAGGACGGGTTCAGGCAGTGCTCACAAATACGCGGCAGGTAGAACATGAAGGTCTGCTCGAACTCGAATTTAATCTTGTCCTCAGCCTTCTTGCGCACCTTCTCCACAAGCGGGTCAAGGTGACCGTGCTCGGGGGCGCCGCCCAGGTTATCGTCCCAGTTCAGGCCCCATTGAATCTTGGCGTCCTGACCGGTAATCATCGATACCGGCTTAGCCACGGGGAAGTCATCGCCTAGAGGTGCGGTGGTGAGATTCTGGTAGTCGTAAGTCCAGGGCTCATAGTAGTCGCTGAGCTCGGGCTGAATCGGCGAGGCGAAAATGGAGAAGAGCTTCTGGAAGCGGTTACCGCTCTTGAGCTCCAGACGACCGCGCTTGTTCAGCACCCAGCCGCCCTTCCACTTTTCTTGGTCCTCGTAGCGGCGCGGGTAGCCCTGACCGGGGCGGGTCTCAACGTTGTTGAACCACACATACTCGGTACCGGAACGGTTTGTCCATGCCTGTTTACAGGTCACGGAGCAGGTGTGGCAGCCAATGCACTTATCAAGCGCCATCACCATTGCAACTTGTGCCATAACACGCATTAGAATGTAACCTCCTGCGACTTGCGACGGCGAATATACGAGACAATGTCACGTTGGTTGCCGGTCGGTCCGAGATAGTTGAAAGCGAATGCCAGGTGTGCGTAGCCGCCAATCATATGGGTCGGCTTGAGTAGGATGCGGGTCATCGAGTTGTGAATACCGCCGCGTTTGCCGGTGGTTTCGGTCTTCGGCGTCATCATACGCTCCTGAGCGTGGTGCACGTAGCACACGCCCTCAGGCATACGGTGCGAGACAACCGCACGACCCACGAACACACCATTGGTGTTCACACATTCGATCCATTCGCCGTCCTTGACGCCGATCTTCTCGGCATCCTGGGGGCTCATCCAGGCAGTCTGACCACCGCGGAAGAGGGTCAGCATATGCTGGTTGTCGAAGTACTGGGAGTGGATAGCCCACTTGTTGTGCGGGGTTAGGTAACGCACTGCAACCGAAACGCCGTCGGTAGTACCGATTTCGGGTTCTTTGAAGAGCCCGGTCATATCCAGCGGGGGACGGTAAATCGGCAGCGCCTCGCCCATTTCGTGCATCCAGTCGTGATCCAAGAAGAAGTGCATACGACCGGTTAGGGTATGGAACGGCTTCTTCTTTTCAATGTTCACGGTGAACGGCGCATAACGGCGGCCGCCGGTTTCCGAACCGGACCACTCGGGAGAGGTCATCACGGACTGTGGGGCTGCCTGGGTCATGGGGAAGGTAATCTTACGTTCCTCGTTACCCTCGGCAAGATCCATCAGGTGCAGACCGGTCTGCTTCTCAAGTTCCTTGAAGCCCTTAAGGGCCACCTCACCGTTGGAAGTACCAGAGATGCGCAAAATCGACTCGGCGAGCTTGGTGTCGGTATCCAGTGCAGGACGACCCGCGCCCTTACCGGAGTCCATTACACCAAATTCCTTCGCCATCTGAGCGACTTCGTCCTTCAGATCGTACGTCACGTATTTGGTGGTGGCACCAACCTTGTCGAAAAGCGGGCCTACAGAGGTGTACATATCGTACATCGCGCTGTAGTCGCGTTCGACAGTCATGAAGTTCGGCATGTTCTTACCGGGAACACCTAACATGCCGGGAGTGCTCTTCCAGTCGGGTGCATGACCGCCGGGTTGCTTGATCTGACCGGGGGTATCGTGCAGGAGCGGAACCGAAACAATATCCTTGCGGGTGCCCAGGTGTTTCTTGGCCTGGCGTGTGAACTCGTATGAGAGAGCCTTGAAGGTATCGTGATCGGTTCGTGCTTCCCACGGCGGGTCGATAGCAGGCGAGAACGCGTGCAGGAAGGGGTGCATATCGGTCGAGGAAATATCGTGCTTCTCGTACCAGGTAGCGGTGGGGAGCACAACATCCGAAAGCAGGGTCGTGGTGGTCATGCGGAAGTCCGAGGTGACCAGCAGATCGAGCTTGCCTTGCGGTGCTTCCTGGTACCAGGTGACCTCACGCGGAATGGATTCCTCATGATCGGCGCCCTGCACGTTGTCCATGCTGCCGACAAGGTGCTTGAGGAAGTAGCTCTCGCCCTTAGCGGAGGAGCCAAAGAGGTTCGAGCGCCACAGCATCAGGGTACGCGGCCAGTTCACGGGATTATCGACGTCTTCAACAGAGAATTCAAGGTCGCCGGAGTTCAGGCGCTGTGCCACATAATCGGCGTTATCCTTGGCTTCTCCGCGTGCTACCGCCGCCTCTGCCTTATCGGCGAGGTCGAGCGAGTTCTCAGGGAACTGCGGGTAGAACGGCATCCAGCCCATACGGGTGGAGCGCGCGACAACATCCGCAGTGTGTACTCCCTTGAGCTCGCCGGTGCCCAGCGGGGACTGCAGGTAATCGGTGGAGTAACCGTCCTGGCGGAACTGGTCGGTATGCATGTACCAGAAACCGGTGCCGATCATATGACGCGGCGGGCGGCTCCAGTCCAAAGCGTTTGCCATATTGGTCAAACCGGTGAGCGGACGTGCCTTCTCCTGACCCACGTAGTGGGCCCAGCCGCCGCCGTTACGGCCCTGGCACCCGGTCAGGTTCAGCAGAGCCAAAATAGCACGGTAGGTTGTATCCGCGTGGTACCACTGGCAAATACCGGCGCCAAAGATAATCATGGAACGACCGTGAGAGTCGATAGCGTTCTGCGCAAATTCGCGCGCCACGCGAATAACGGCCTCCGGCGGAACTGAAGTAATCTGCTCCTGCCATGCCGGGGTGTTCTGAATCGACCAGTCTTCGTAATCCTTGGCCCAGTCGCCGGGAAGCCCGGGGCGACCGATACCGTAGGTAGCAAGCATCAAGTCGAAGACGGTGGTAACTTCCTGACCCTCAACATAGGTGACGGGCACGCCGCGGGTCATGATGTCGCCGTGACCCTTGGGGTTATCGAAGGTCGGCATCTTGATCTCGACAGCGGCGGACTCGCCCTGCGGCAGATCGCGAATCGAGAGAATGGGTTTGCGCCCGTCCAATTCAAGGTTCCATTTACCCTGATCGGATTCGGAGTAGCGGTGACCCATCGTACCGTTGGGAACAAAGACCTCGCCGGTTTCGCGATCCATCATGGCGGTCTTGAAATCGGCGTTTTCCTGGTGCTGCTCCCCCGCCAGGGATGCGGCGGTCAGGAACTTCGAGGGAACCTTCGTGCCGTCTTCACGAGTTTCGAGGGTAACCAAGAAGGGCAGGTCGGTGTAGGTCAGGGCAAAGTCTTCGAAGAACTCCACGCGCTGATCCACGTAATTTTCCTTGAGAATCACGTGACCCATAGCCATTGCGAGCGCAGCATCGGTACCTGCCTGTGCGGGCAACCATTCGTCGGCGAATTTGGTGTTGTCGGCATAGTCAGGGCTGACCGAGACAACCTTGGTACCGCGGTAACGTACCTCGGCAACCCAGTGGGCATCCGGGGTACGGGTCACGGGAATGTTCGAACCCCACATGATGAGGTAGGAAGCATCCCACCAGTCACCGGATTCGGGTACGTCGGTCTGGTCACCGAAGACCTGCGGCGATGCTACGGGAAGGTCGGCATACCAGTCGTAGAAGCTGGTCATGACACCACTGGTCAGCTGGATGTAGCGAACACCCGCGCTGAAGGACGCCATAGACATTGCCGGAATCGGGGAGAAGCCGGTGTTACGGTCGGGACCGTAGTACTTGATGGTGTGCACGTGAGCAGCAGCCATCAGCTCAAGAGCCTCAGCCCAGGTCGAGCGCACCAGACCACCCTTACCACGTGCGTTAACGTAGCGTGCACGCTTGGCGGGGTCGGACACGATGGAGTGGAAGGCGTCCACGGGATCGTTGTGGATTGCCTTCGCTTCGCGGTACATCTCCAGCAGGAGACCGCGAACGTAGGGGTACTTAACGCGAGTGGGAGAGTAGGTGTACCACGAGAATGATGCACCGCGGGGGCAACCGCGGGGCTCGTACTCGGGGCGGTCGGGACCAACC
>ERZ773003.1431-NODE-1431-length-13932-cov-3.182676_pt1 | contig 13932 bp, 15 predicted proteins | sample MGYA00580668_ERZ773003 | MGnify/ENA primary metagenome ERZ773003 (study PRJEB29015, sample SAMEA2738002) | human oral metagenome | biome: human oral; feature: human-associated habitat; material: dental | place: China | collected 2126 ... | reverse complement strand
GCATGCGATTACGGCGCTTCATACTCGGCATGTATTTCCCAACCCGCAATTTGCGGTATTCCTTGCCCGACGCTCATTCTTTCCGCGCGCGGTTGCAGCCTCATCTAAAATACGCTCTTGTTTGAGGTATTTTACTTTGCCGTTGTCACGACGGTGCCTATTTCCTCTTCGCTCGCCGTCAATTTTAAATCGCGTCAAATTTCATGAGCAAAAACCGCAAACGGTGAAATTTAAAATTTCATTTTCGCGCGCTGCATAAATTTAATATTTTACGCATTTTATAAACACAATGTGAATTCGGCGTAAATTTAACCGCTGCGAACATAAAATTTTACGCCGCCACGGATACGAAACCGACCCCGATCTTGCGATGTTAAAATTCTCCCAAACGAGCCGCGCAGCGAAATTGATTCAACCGGCGCAAGTTAAATTTACGATATAAAAGGCTTAAAATTTCACCATTCGCATGCATTCGGTCCTTAAAATCGACGTCGCCAAACAGCGATGGATCTCGCTTTATTTTAGCGCCCGAGCTTTTAAAATTCCTCGCGGCGCGCCGCATCATACTTACTTAGCTGCACCGCCGAAGCGATGCTCTAGCCGCACTCAAACGAGCGCTTTAGCTCCGCGGCGGCCGAAAAATTTAAAAATCACAAAATGTATTTCGCCAGATCCTCGTCGCTTGCGATGCCTGCGAGCTTTTCGCTTACGAGCTTTTCATCCACGACGATCTTTTGCCCTTTAAATTTATCGGCTTCGAAGCTGATATCCTCAAGTACCTTTTCCATTATCGTATGCAGCCTTCTAGCGCCGATGTCTTCGACTTTTTCGTTCGTGCTTGCCGCAAATTTCGCGATCGCTTTAACCCCGTCCTCGCTAAATTCCAGCTCGACGCCCTCGGTCTTTAAAAGCGCCGAGTACTGCTTAAGAAGCGAATTTTTTGGCTTGGTTAAAATTTCACACAGCGCCGCCTCGTCCAAGCTGTCAAGCTCGACGCGAAGCGGGAAGCGCCCCTGAAGCTCGGGGATTAGATCGCTCGGCTTGCTGATATGAAAGGCGCCCGCGGCGATAAAAAGGATATGATCGGTGTCGATATTGCCGAATTTCGTGCTTACGCTGCTGCCCTCCACGATCGGAAGCAGATCGCGCTGCACGCCCTCTTTGCTCGGATCCTGCCTGCCGCTATTGCCGCTTGAGACAGCCACCTTATCGATCTCGTCGATAAAGATAATGCCCTCGTTTTGCGCGCGCCTAACGGCTTCGGCCTTGATGCTCTCCATATCGAGGACCTTCTCGCTAGCCTCGCTTTTAAGGGCAACTTTGGCGTCTTTTACCTTCATCTCTTTTTTACTTTTGCGCGTCGAAATTCCGATTACTTTGATGAAGCTTTCCTGCATATTCGCCATCTCGGGCGGCAAATTCGGATTTGATTCAAGCGCATTTTCGCTTACTTCGATCTCGATACTAAGATCGTCTAGATCGCCGCGTTCGAGCTTGGCTGCCATCTTTTCGTAGCTTTTTTCGTAATCTGCGATCTTCTCCTCGCTCGCACCGCGCGGAAGCGGCGGAAGGACTTTTTCTAAAATTTTACGCTTGATGTAATCATCGATCTTGTCTTTATTCTTTTCAAATTCCTCGCCGCGCACTAAATTTACCGACGCGGCGGCCAGATCTCGCACCATGCTCTCTACGTCGCGCCCCACGAAGCCTACTTCAGTATATTTGCTAGCCTCGACCTTGATAAAAGGAAGCCCAAACATCTTCGAAAGTCTGCGCGCGATCTCAGTCTTGCCCACGCCGGTAGAGCCGATCATCAGGATGTTTTTGGGCATCACCTCGTTTTTCATCTCATCTTCGAGCGCCATTCTGCGGTAGCGATTTCGCAAAGCCACCGCTATCGTGCGTTTGGCGCTATTTTGTCCGATTATATATTCGTCTAATTTCTCTACAATCTGCTTTGGCGTCATCATCTCTTTTCGTCCCAAATTGCGTATGTTTTGATGTTTTCGTTTGTGTAAATGCAAATCTCGCCCGCGATCTTAAGGCTCTGCTTTACGAGCTCCTCTTCGTCTAGGCTCGCAAATTTATCCAAAGCTCGCGCCGCGCTAAGAGCGTAATTTCCGCCGCTTCCGATCGCCGCGATCTTGCCGTCGTCCGGCTCTACCACGTCGCCCGTGCCGCTAAGCAGAAAGATATTTTTGCGGTCCAGCACCAGCATCATCGCTTCGAGCTTTCGCAGATACTTATCCTTGCGCCACTGCTTGCTAAATTCTATCACCGCCCTTAAAAGATCGCCCTTTGCGCCATCTAAGCACTTCTCAAACATATCAAAAAGATTAAACGCATCGGCGGTGCTGCCCGCAAAGCCCGCCAAAACGTTGCCCTCTTTGCCGATCTTTCGAATTTTAGTCGCATTGCCCTTTAAGACGGTGTTTCCAAACGTAACCTGTCCGTCGCCGCCGATGACAGAGCCCTTCGCGCCTTTGTAAGCTAAAATGGTAGTCGCTTCAAACACTAGCCACCTCAATCTCAAATTTAGCGCTTATGCCGTGCTTTAGCTTGGCATTTACGTCGTAAATCCCGGTAGTTTTGATAGCTTCGGTCTCTAAAATTTTCTTATCGATTTCGATCCCCTTTTGCTCTTTTAGCGCGGTTGTGATCTCATCTTTGGTCACCGAGCCGAAAAGCGCGCCGCTCTCGCCCGTCTGCTTTACGATCTTTACGCGGATCTTAGCTAGCTCCTCGGCTAGTTTTTGCAAGCTTGCGACTTCGTATTTTTCAAGCTCGGCTTGCTTTTTCTTATCCGCTTCAAATTTACGCAAAACCTCCGTCGTAGCGGCTTTGGCGTAGCCTTTGCCGATTAGGAAGTTATTGCCGTAGCCGTCCTTGACCTCCTTTACCTCGCCCGCCTTTCCGAGCCCCTTAACATCTTTGATCAATAATACTTTCATCCATTATCCTTTTAAATTTAGCTTTAAATTTACAAAATTTTATAAGCGGCGCGGGCGGATCTGAAATTTAGTGAAATTTCATGAAACCCGCCAGCAGCCGCTCGCATTTTTCCGATAAATTTTAAAATTTCGTTTTGTGAAATTTGCCTGCACGCCCTGCGGCAAAATTTCAGCTAAAGCTTGCGTCCGTTCTTGCCCGCGATGATAAATCTTAGCGCGCTTAGTTTGATAAATCCGTCGCCGTCTTTTTGATTAAAAACTTTATCCTCTTCAAACGTCACGAAATCGGTATTAAACAAGCTATCGCTCTTGCTCTGTCTGCCTAGTACGGTCACGTTGCCCTTATAAAGCTCTAGCTTAACCTTGCCGTTTACGTGCTCTTGGGATTTATTTATCAGCTCTTGAAGCAGCAAGCGCTCCGGGCTGAACCAAAAGCCGTTGTAGATGAGCTCGGCGTAGCGCGGCATTAGATCGTCTTTTAGATGCGCCGCACCGCGATCTAGCGTGATGCTCTCAATCGCGCGGTGAGCCTTTAGCATGATCGTGCCGCCCGGAGTTTCGTAGCAGCCGCGGCTCTTCATGCCGACGTAGCGATTTTCAACAAGATCGAGCCTGCCGATGCCGTTTTTAGCGCCGAGCTCGTTAAGCGCTGCTAGCATCTCGTGCGGCTTAAGCGCCTTGCCATTTAGCTTTACGGGATCGCCGTGTTTGTATTCAATCTCGATGATCTCGCTCTTATCTGGCGCATTTTTAGGGCTCACGGTCCATCGCCACATATCCTCCTCAGGCGCATGAGCGGGATCTTCCAACACCAAGCCCTCGTAGGAGATATGAAGGATATTCGCATCCATTGAATACGGCGATTTGCCTGGCTTTGAGGCGATGTCGATGCCGTTTTTCTTAGCGTAAGCAAGAAGCTTCTCGCGAGAGTTCAGATCCCACAGCCTCCACGGCGCAATTACCTTAATATCGGGATTTAGCGCGTATGCGCCAAGCTCGAAGCGGACTTGATCGTTACCCTTGCCGGTCGCACCGTGGCTTATGGCGTCCGCGCCGGTTTTTTTAGCAATTTCAACTAGCTTTTTGGCGATTAGCGGGCGCGCGATCGATGTGCCTAAAAGATACTCGCCCTCATAAACGGCATTTGCGCGAAACATCGGAAATACGTAATCGCGCACAAATTCCTCGCGCAGATCCTCTACGAAAATATTTTCCTTTTTTATGCCCAGTTTCACAGCTTTGTTTTTGATCGGCTCCAAATCCTCATTCTGACCGATATCTGCGGTGAAAGTCACCACATCGCAGCCGTAAGTATCGCCGAGCCACTTTAAAATAATACTAGTATCTAGTCCTCCGGAATACGCCAAAACGACCTTTTTTACATCTTTTGCCATCTCAAATCCTTTACGTAAAATTTGGCGAAATTCTACCAAAAATAGTTTAATAGTTGCTTTTAAGGCAAATATCGCTAAACTCACGCCTATGAGAATCGATAAATTTTTAAACGCAGTAAATATCACTAAGCGGCGCGCCATCAGCGAAGATATGTGCAAAAGCGGCGTCGTAGCCGTAAACGGCGTCGTAGCAAAGCCCGCCAAAGAGCTTAAAATCGGCGATGTAATCACCATATGCTTTTTGGATAGGAAGCAAAGCTTTAAAGTCCTAGCCTTTCCTAGCGCGAAAAATACGCCCAAAAGCGAGCAGGCAAAGTATGCCCAAGAGCTTTGAACTGCTCTGCGGCGAGGATGAAATTTCGCGCCTCGTGCAGGCTCTGCCAAAAAGCGGCATAATCTTGCTCATCGGCGATCTTGCCAGCGGCAAAACGACGCTTGCGCGCGCGATCGTGCGGGCGCATGGGTTAGACGAGCACGTGAGCTCGCCTACATTTTCGATCATGCAAAACTACGGACAAATTTATCATTACGACATCTATAACGCTGGCTGCGAGGGGATTTTAAAAAACGGGCTATTTGAAAATTTATTTGAAGAGGGACTTCATCTGATCGAATGGGCGGATGAAAATTTGATAAATTTACTTAAAAAATATGAGCTTGATTTTTGCGTAGTGAGGATCACGCCGCACGCGCAAGGGCGAAAATACGAGGTAAGCTATGCATAAACTGGAAGTCAGGGGTCTTAAAAAAACCATAAAAGGCACGCCGATCATTAAGGGCATCTCGCTGGAGCTTTACAACGGCGAGATCGTGGGGCTGCTGGGGCCCAATGGAGCGGGCAAAACCACGACGTTTTATATGATCTGCGGGCTGATAGGCGCTAGCGGCGGCGATATATTGCTTGATGAGCGCAGCATCGCAAAGGTTCCGCTTCACAAGCGCGCCAAGCTCGGCATAGGCTACCTACCGCAGGAAAGTAGCGTTTTTAAGGAGCTTAGCGTCGAGGAAAATTTAATGCTCGCCGCGGAGATCACCTACAAAAACAAGGCCGAAGCATCGCAAAAGGTCGATGAGATGTTAAATCTGCTCAACATCGAGCCGATCCGCCAGCGCAAAGGCGTGAGCCTAAGCGGGGGCGAGCGCAGGCGCTGCGAGATCGCGCGGAGCCTGATGATAACGCCGAAATTTCTACTTTTGGACGAGCCGTTTGCGGGCGTCGATCCGATCGCCGTTAACGATATCCAAAGCATCGTGCGCGACCTAAAAAAGCTCGGCATCGGCGTGCTCATCACCGATCATAACGTCCGCGAGACGCTTGCGATCTGCGACCGCGCCTACGTCATCAAAGACGGCGAGCTGTTCGCCGGCGGCACCGCAAAAGAGATAGCCAGCGATCCAAATGTCCGTAAATTCTACCTCGGCGAGGATTTTAGCATCTAAGCTGGTAAGGGCGTTTTAGATTTTTAGCTCCCCCTTTTTTTCGGCGCGCGCGGTTAAATTCTATAATTTAAGTTTTGCGATTTAAATTTCAAGTGAGCGGCTGCGACTGGCTGTACGCATGCCTCTCGAACTAAATTCTGCGTATCAAAATTCTAAAGTCGCCGCCATGACCATACGATAGAGCGATTTGATTTTGTGCTTTAAATCTTAAAAGCCAATTTTATTGTCCGCGCTCGATTCTAAAGCTGGGGTTTAAATTTTGCGCTTTAAATTTTTAAAGTAGTTATGGCGACGGGATTTGAGTCCAGCGTTTAAGATTTAGCATATTAAATTTTAAAGGCGCAGTAAGGATGGGACGGCGCATTCTATTCAAAGTTTAGATTTCACGTATTAAATTTTTAAAGAGCATGTAGGCTCGTTTTAAAATTTTTAAATTTCAAAAGGTATTTTGTGCACTGCAAATTTTAAATAATTTTTTTGCTACAGACTCACTTTTACGACCGAAATTTTACACCTGCGGTACATAAAATTTAAATCGCATTTTAATCGCACTTTGTTTAAATTAAATCAAATTTTAAAGCGTGAGACGTCTTTAAACGTAACGCTTTCATCTGCGTATCAAAATCACGCCCACAATTTGCAAAAGAATATCCGCTCGTAGAATTAAAATTTTAAAGCAACAACCTCAAATAAATTACGTATGCGAAGATGCCTGCGGTCGCGTGATGTGGTTAAATTTCACGGCGTAATTCCGCGAGTGGCAGCGTAAACCAAAGCACGCACAAAACTACTCACTTCGGCTTCGACGCATCAAATTAAAAGCGACGCGCGAAGCAAGGCCTTCCGACCCGCTAGAATTTTGCCGATCAAGCCGCCTTGTTTAATTAAAATTACACTTTTATTTGCTCTGCGGGTTTAAATTTCGCTCATCTTAAAGCTCGCTGCGAATTTTAAAATTTTAACCCGGCACTCGTCGCTTCCCTTAAAATTTTAAAATTCTTAAAATTTTGGCGAGATCAAGGAGAGATTATGAAAAAAGTTCTACTTTCGTGCGCCTTGGCAGGCGCGCTTTTTGGCCTAGAGATCGACGGATTTAGCGCACCTAGTGGTTCACTTATTACCGATGACGCTTTTTATATCGCAAATCGCGGCAGTAGTGAAGATCCACAAGAGCGCGACGGCTTCATCAGCCGCATAGTAAAAAACTCGGGTATCGTTGAGACAAATTTTATAGACGATCTGGTAAATCCTGGCGGAATGGCGCAGATCAAGGGCGTGCTCTACGTGTGCGATCTGGATGCGATCAGAGGCTTTAGCAAAGGTCAGGAGGTTTTCAATCTGAAAATCGAGGGAGCGCAGGCCTTAAACGACGTCGTAGCGCTCGGTAGCGAGGTTTTGCTCGCAAGCGATAATGCGCGCAGCGTGATTTACAGCATAAATTTAAACGCAAAAAGCTACGATGAGTTCGCACGCATCGACCCCTCGCTCGGCAATGCGGGCGCGCTTTTGCTCAAGGGCGACAAACTTCTGATCACCACCTTCGATCTTAGCGGAAAGGTTCCTGGGCGCGTGCTAAGCATGGATCTGAAATCTCGCGAAATTTCGATCTTTGCCGATATGAAGGGAGTTTTCTACGGCATAGCACGCGGAAAAAACGGCGAAATTTTAATTAGCGACTGGGGTGAGGACCTTTTAAGCGGCAAAATTTGGCGTATCGATGCAAACGGACAGATACGCAAAATAAACCTCGGCGCGATGCAAAGACCTGCGGACATCTCAAGCGACGGTAAAGTTTTATTGATCCCAAAAACGTTGGAAAACAAGGTGGAGCTGATAAATTTGCCGTAACCGGTCGTCTTATTGCGCTTCGCAGTTTGCTTAAATTTTACAAAATATATGCAATATCGTGCTTTATAAGCCATCTTTTTTTGCTCCGCCGCTTGCGCGGCGGTGTCCGCTAAAAAACCGAAACTAGTCGCTGCGGTGCCGAAATTAATCGCCCTTTTTCGCGCGCACTCAAGAGTCAAGTACGCCCAAAAGCCGTGTGTGCCGTCTTGCGACACGCAAATGTCGAGCCTGCCGTAAAATTTGTAAATCCATCTGCCCTCCTTTTAAATTTCATTGCTGCGGATATTTTCGTAGGCCGAGTAACGCGAAATTTCAGCGTAAATTTTAACGCCCGCCGTGACTCAAAAGCCTTAAAGACTATAACGCGCGAAATTTCAGCGCGAGATTTGACTCCGAGGCGCGCTTTTAACATACCGCGTCGTATCTGCGCGCGACCGAATTCTACGCGGCGGCATGATCTCGGCTACTGCGCGCTGTCGCTGTACGGGCGCGGAGCTTACGATTATATGCGGCGCGTACGCCTAGGCTGCTTCGGGGCGTCCGCGCGTAGAACCTATTTCTCTACGCGCCCCTCCCACACGGCGGGAGCGTCAAGTTCTACGTATGAGTTTAAAATTTCATACGGCTCATAGCTAAATTTATACGCTAGGCTCGGGCACTGCTTCACCGCGTAGCCCAGATAGATCCATCGTAGCCCCAGATCTTGGGCGAACTCGATCTGTTTTAAAAGCGAAAATTTACCCAGACTTAGATGCGGCAGATACGGATCGTAGTAACAATACACCGAGCTGATGCCGTCATCCACGATATCGATGAGATCGACGCAGATAAGCCGCCCGTCCTCGCCATAGTAAGAAATTTCTTTGCCGAAGTCGCCGTGACCCTGGACGTAAATTTCGTCATATCGCTCAAAATCGATCTCTTGCACAGGCCAGCCCTTTTTTAGATGCATGTAGTCGTGATAGAGCGCGAAAAGCTCCAAACGCGCATCGTTTAAAAGCGGGCGAGGTTGCCATACATAGGCGGTCGTGCGATTATTTTTATAGACGCGGCGGTGCGATCTGCTAAATTTAAAATTTAAAGCATCTACGCGCAGGCTTTTACACTCCGCGCAGGCTGCACAAACGGGCTTTTGAAAATACCTGCCGAAGCGGCGGTAGCCGTGCTGCACTAAATTTGAATTATACTCAAAGTCGCAGTCTTTTATATAGAGATACTCGCTGCGTGCGGCTCTGCCGCCTAGATAGGGGCAGGCAAAATCCAGCGTACAAAATGGAATTTCAGTCATTCAGCTTTTTGATATTTGCCGCGTCCACGTATTTTAAAAACTCGTCTTTGAGGCGCTTTTCGCGTGCGGCGATGCTCTCTTTGGCTGTGTCAAATTCCTCTGCGGCGCCCTCTAGACCGCTTTCGCTTTGCAAGCTCAAATCATCATCTCTGAAAATATCTTTAAACTCGTCGCGATTTGGATTAGGTTTTTTGGGCTTTTTGGGCACGGAACTTGCCGCTTTATCCTTAAGCATATCCTTTTTTATATCTTTTAGGCTATCTAAAAAATCCATACTCTTTCCTAAATCCGCGCCGATTTACGCATCGCAGCGATGATGGCGGCGATCGCTTCGTTTTTATTCGGCTGCATATCGTCGATGGTGTTTTCTAAAATTTTGTCTAAATTTTTCTCTACGTAGCTTGTATCGAAAAAGCCGAGTCGAAATTCGCGAGACTTGCTTATGCTAAGCAAAAACGGAATAATCGTGCGCACCCCCTCGATACGAAATTCCTTCAGCGCGCGCTCTAGCTTATTGACGGCCAGGTCGTAGTCGGTGGTTTTTATGATGAGCTTGGCTAGAAGAGAATCGTAAAACGGCGGAATTTTATAACCTTTGTAGATGTGACTATCGACGCGCACGGAAGGGCCTAGTGCTGGATAATAATCGCTAACGGTGCCGGGAACCGGGGTGAAATTTTTCCAGACATTTTCGGAGGTGATTCTAGCCTCGATCGCGTAGCCGTGCGGCTTAATATCGCTTTGCTCAAGCTCTAAAATTTCGCCGTTTGCGATGCGGATCTGGCGAACGACGAGATCGACGCCCGTAACTTCCTCGGTAATGCCGTGCTCGACCTGGATGCGGGTATTCATCTCCATAAAATAGAAGTTGTTGTAATCATCGAGTAGAAATTCCACCGTGCCGACGTTTGTGTAATTCACCGCTTTTGCCGCAGCTACCGCGGTCGTACCCATCGTCTTACGTAGATGCTCGCTTATTGAGGGGCACGGCGCAATCTCGATAATCTTTTGGTGGCGGCGCTGGATAGAACAATCGCGCTCGCAAAGGTGAATGATGTTACCGTAATTGTCGCCGATGATCTGAAACTCGATGTGGCGCGGCTTGACGACGAGTTTTTCCATAAAAATTTCATCGTTGTTAAAAAAGGTCTTCGCCTCCCTCGTGCACGAGTCGTAGGCACTCTCCATATCTTTCTCTTCCCACACCTCGCGGATACCGCGTCCGCCGCCGCCGCCGCTAGCCTTTAAAATCACGGGATAGCCGATCTCGCGCGCATATTTTTTGATCGTATCCATGCTCTCGTGATTGAGCTTTTCAGTGCCTGGTACGATCGGAATGCCGTTTTTACGCATCAAATAGCGAGCGATGTTTTTGTTGCCCATTTTGCGAATAACGTCGGGTTTTGGGCCGATAAAAATAATGCCCGCGTCCTCGACCTCTCTTGCAAAGTCAAAATTCTCGCTCAAAAAGCCGTATCCAGGATGTATCGCATCAGCGCCACACTCTTTAGCAACCTCGACAATCTTTTTGGCGTCCAGATAGCCTTTTAGCGCGTCCGCGCTTACTTCGTAAGCCTCGTCGGCGATTTTTACGTGCAAGCAATCGATGTCGGGTTTGGTATAGATCGCGACGCTTTTAATATGCAGATCTCTGCAGGCTCTAATGATGCGAACCGCGATCTCGCCGCGATTAGCGATAAGAATTTTACGTATCATAAATAATTGCCTCTTTTAAAGAAATACCGCAGTAATAATAGTATAAAAAATTTTATAGCAAGTTGAAATTTGCAAAAGGCGGTTGAAATTACGGATAAAATTTAAAGAATATTTATGGTGCCCGAGGTCGGAATCGAACCGACACGAGGTCGCCCTCGCCAGATTTTGAGTCTGGTGCGTCTACCAATTTCACCACTCGGGCATTTTGAAAAGTTATGATTGTATAAATTTAAAAAAAGATAAGCCCCGAAGACGGGGCTTGGAGCAAGAAAATTATTTTTTCTTCTTGCCTTTTGCAGCTGCAACAGCCTCTTTTAGCTGTTTGCCGACTTTAAATTTTACTACTTTAGTAGCAGGAGATTTGTAAGTTCTGTTTGTGCCAGGAACTTTACCCTCGCGAGCTGCACGCTCTGCAATACCGAAAGATCCGAAGCCGATGAAGCTTATGTCATCACCTTTTACCAAAAGCTCTTTGATAGCCTCAAGTGCAGAATCAACTACCTTAACAGTATCTTTTTTAGAAAGACCTGCCTTATCGGCAACTACTTGGATAAAATCAGCTTTTTTCATGCTAATCCTTTAAAATAAAGTGGTTTGGGCGGTATTCTACAATAGTTTCGCAAAAAATACAATAGTTTTTTAAGAAAAAAACGCAAAAATCGGCAAAATTTAGCCGAATTTAGCCCAAATTCGTCAATTTTTCGGATTTCGCTTCTTTAAATTTCAAAATTTCGCCATATTTTTGGGGCTGATTTTTGAAATTTTGCCCGATTTCGAAAAATTTCAAAATTTCTCCCCTCCGCGTTTCATTTTTATAAAATTTCGCCCCAGCCTGCCGCTTTAAAATATATAAACTATATTTTGTTATAATCCGCGCAAAATTTCAAAGGCTTTTTATGACTAAAATTTTAATGATAGAGGACGATTTAGAACTCGCCGAAATTTTAAGCGAATATCTGCAGCAATACGATATCGATATTACCGTCGCGGACGATCCGTTTTTGGGGCTTTCTAAGCTAAATTTAGAAAACTTCAACCTCGTGATTTTAGACCTCACGCTTCCTGGGATGGACGGACTTGAGGTCTGCAAAGAGATCCGCAAAAACACCGATATACCGATCATAATCTCAAGCGCCCGCCACGATCTGACCGATAAGATCAACGCCTTCGACTTCGGCGCGGACGATTATCTGCCAAAGCCATACAATCCGCAAGAGCTTTTAGCGCGCATCAAACGCCACATCGAGCGTTACGACATAAACTCGCTCCAGCGCTCCGCCAAGCCCAAAAAAGACCTCGAAGTGGATGATTTCCGCCACGTCATCAGCTTCAAAGGACAGCCCCTCTCGCTCACCATCGCCGAATACGACGTGCTTTCGTATCTCATCAAAAAGGAAGGCGGCGCAATCACCCGCGAGGAGCTCATCTACAACTGCAGCTCCATAAGCGAGGAATCCTCGAGCAAAAGCATCGACGTCATCATCGGCCGCATCCGCCTAAAACTCGGCGAAACGTCCAAGGCGCCAAGCTACATCCACGCAATCCGCGGCGTAGGATACAAGCTGATACAGTAAGCGGGCCTGCGTGCGCCGTCAATTTTAAAATTTAAAATGGTGAAAAGCCCAATATAGCGCAAACGGACGCAAAATGAAAGGACAAAGATGATAGAGTGGATACAAAATTTTTTTAGCGGAGTGATTCCGAAGCTGCTACTAAACGCGACGCTGGAGACGCTGTATATGACCTTCGTAAGCACGGCTTTGGCGTTTATTTTAGGGCTCGTGCTTGCGATCGTGCTTATCCTTACGCGTCGCGGCGGGCTCTGCGAAAACCGCATCGTTTACGCCGTGCTGGACGTTGCGATAAACACGCTGCGAAGCTTTCCGTTTATAATCTTGCTGATCGTGCTCTTTCCGCTTACGAAGCTTCTTATCGGCACGAGCATCGGCACCACCGCGGCGATCGTGCCGCTTACTATCGGCTCGGCGCCCTTTATCGCGCGGCTCATCGAAAGTGCGCTACTGGAGGTCGATAGCGGCGTGATCGAGGCGGCAAAGAGCTTTGGAGCGAGCAAGACGCAGATTATCTTTCGCGTGATGTTCGTCGAGGCGCTTCCTAGCATCATCGGCGCGATTACACTGACGCTCATAGTCATCATCGGATTTACGGCGATGGCGGGCACTGTCGGCGGCGGCGGGCTCGGCGACGTGGCGATCCGCTACGGCTTTCAGCGTTTCCGCCCCGACATAATGGCATACACCGTCGTGATACTGATCGTGCTCGTGCAGATCATACAAAGCATCGGAAATTTATTCTATAAAATCACGAAAAAGTAGGCTCAATCCCATAGCTTAACGAGATATCAAACATTTTCTATTAGTATAAAATTGCAAAAAGTAGATTTTTAACTATAGGCCGTTCATTTGCATAGCCTGTTTTGCCAAACTGTAAAATTATAAAAAGGTAGGTTTACAACTCTATGAATACCGCTTAAAATTCTATATCGTAAGCAGTTAGATTTTTACCTGCCGTCAAGGTTTAAATTTAAGGCTTTGTGTAGCTAAAGCAAAGCTTGTGCCAAGACTTGTTTTGCGTAGAGTAAGCTTTATTTTTCTAATAGGTCGCCTCTTTGAAGCGGGCGATCGAAACTATGCTGGGTAATTTTAAAATCCGCAGGCAAGATTTAGGCGCAGAATTTTAAAATTTCATTGCCTAAAATTTAAATTAGCCTAAATCTTAATGAGAAGCGTAAGTTGAAATTTGAAATTCTAAAGCACGGAATTTTAAAATTTTAAAAATTTAGACCTTGCGAAATTTTGCTTATAAATTCTAAGACAAGCAGTTTTATAATTTTAGATTTTGCGAGATCTTTCTTATATAATTTCATTTTTACTTCGAAATTTCGTAGCTACTTTTAAAATATAAAGCGCAGGATATCAATAAAAGACACCAGCCTTAGCAATAAAAGCCAAAGATGATGGTATTGCCGCTTTGATAAGCTTTTTGGCTTTGGTAAAAGAACCTAAGATTGCGCCAGTTCTTTAAAGATAAGGCAGACTATGAAATTCCTCTGCGAATTGAGCCTAAATTCTTTCGTATTGAGAAATTTTAAAGCGGCATAGAATTTTATGAATTATCTTGCGCCGCTTGTGGTAAAATTTTACGCGGGCGGATACGACACGCTTAATAAGATCGTTATCGCATAATAGCGAAGCTATGAAATTTATCTAATGCGTAGCGTCTAAATTTAAAAAGGGGCGAGAAATCTCCCGCCCCTGAAATTTTAAGTATAGGA
>ERZ773003.1429-NODE-1429-length-13951-cov-5.739853_pt1 | contig 13951 bp, 10 predicted proteins | sample MGYA00580668_ERZ773003 | MGnify/ENA primary metagenome ERZ773003 (study PRJEB29015, sample SAMEA2738002) | human oral metagenome | biome: human oral; feature: human-associated habitat; material: dental | place: China | collected 2126 ... | reverse complement strand
CAGATATTTAATATCTTAGAGTTTGGACGTAATCTTCTAGTTGCTTCTGCCACAATTGCCGCAGGATTTGAGTAGTTCAGCATCCAAGCATTTGGTGAATATTTTTCCATAAAGTCGACTAATTCGATAACTCCACCAATTGAACGCATTCCATAAGCAATTCCTCCAGGTCCGCAAGTTTCTTGTCCTAATACTCCGTGTCTTAAAGGTATTTTTTCATCTTTTTCACGCATTGCATATTTTCCAACTCTTATATGTGCCATAACAAAGTCAACATCTGTAAATGCTGTTTCAGGATCAGTTGTATAAACAAAGTTAATATCAGGTGCTTTTTCTTTTATTATAATGTCACACGCTTTTGCAATAACTTCTTGTCTTTCAGCGTCATTATCATAAAATTTTATTTGTCTAATTGGAAATTTATCCAAGTTTTCTAACAACATCAAAACAATCCCTGGAGTAAATGTACTCCCTCCACCAGCTACTACAATTGAAAATTTTTTCATAAATAATCATCTCCTATAATTTATTAGTTATATATTTTTTGTTTTCTCATTTCAGTAACTATTATATCATAAATTTTCAAAAAGTCAATAGGTTTATATAAATCTTTTTAAAAATTTTATTATTATTATATAAATCTTTTTATTTTAGTTGTTATTTAAAGCAATTTAGTGTATAATGTATAAAAATAACATGAAAGGTTTATACAAATGACTAAATATGAAAAAGTATATTATGATATAAAAGACAAAATTAAAAATGGTATTATTAAACCAGGAGATTTTTTAAAAAAAGAAGATGACTTGGCAAAAGATTATAATTTTTCCAAACTTACTGTAAGAAAGGCTCTTTCTATGCTGGAAACTGAAGGTTTTATTCAAAAAGTGAAGGGGAAAAAATCAATTGTACTGGAGAAAAAAAATTTAGAAAATATTTCTCTGACTTCAATTCAAACTGTGCAGGAACTCAATAAACTTCAAAATATTAATCTTGAAACTGACTTAATCAGCTTATATATTGTTCAAGGGAACAAAAAATTAATGAAAGAATTTCAAGTTTCTGAAAGTGCCGATTTTTATAAAGTTGTCCGTACAAATTCTTTAAACGGTGAAGTCTTAAATTATTCCACAAGTTTTTTTGACAGAAAAATTGTGCCATTCTTGAATGAAGAGATTGCCAAAAAGTCAATATATGAATATTTGGAAAAGGATTTAAAACTAAAGATCGGCTATTCTCGAAGAGATATTAATTTCAGAAAGATTACTCCGGAAGAACAAAAATATCTCAAATTAAAAGATATAAATATGGTTGTAGTCATCGAAACTCACGCCTATTTGTCAAACGGAACTCTTTTTCAGTATGAAACAATAATTCATCATCCTGAAAAATTTACTTTTACTGCTATTGCAAAAAGATAATTTCAAAGACAGATGTACAAAATTTTTGAATAGATTCCTTTTAAAGTTCAGTATATTAAAATAATTATATGAGAATTTTTATCATTATAGGTATCCACTCCTGAAAAAATACTATTAATATTTTCATAATCCAACTCGATTGGATATTTTAATATATAATCTAGAATAAAAAAATAATGAAACTCATTCTTATAATTGACAAAAAAAAATAAATGTGATAAATTTATTTTAGAAAAGTAAAAAGTGAATGAATGGAGGAAAATAAAATGTTTTTAAAAAATAAATCTTTTTCGCCATATATGACAATATTGCTCTCATTTATGGTAGTTACAATTTTAGGTGGGATTTTGTTGTCTTTGCCAATTTCTATGAGGTATGGTAAAAGTGTGAAATTGATTGACGGATTTTTTATAGCAACTTCAGCTATTTGTGTGACAGGGCTTTCCAGTATTGATATAGGCAGCGTTTATAATATTTTTGGGCAAATGGTGATTTTAGTATTAATCCAGCTTGGAGGGCTTGGAGTTATAACATTCACCTCAGTTATAATCATTATGATTTCCAAAAAAATTGGGTATTACACGAAAAAAATCGTTCAGGAAGATATAAATATTGACACGACTTTTAAAATCGAAGAATATGTGAAAAAAGTTATTTTTTCTGTAATTATCATTGAATTTATCGGAACTGTTATTTTGTTTTTTGAATTTATAAAAAAATTTGGTTTTTTAAAAGCAGTTTATTATTCTTTCTTTCATTCTGTTTCGGCTTTCTGTAATGCGGGATTTTCACTATTTTCAGATAATTTATACGGATTTAAAAATAGTTTTATAATAAATATGACGATTCCGCTTCTGATATTTTTGGGTGGAATTGGATTTTCAACGATTTTAAATTGTTATAATGTTTTGCGGAAAAAAGAAAAAAGATTGACTTCAACAACTAAATTAAGTATTAAAATATCTATTTTCTTAGTAATAATAGGAATGGTTGCGATGTTTATTTTGGAATATTCCAATAAAAGTACAATTGGAAATTTATCTTTTGGACAAAAATTGGAAGCATCATTTTTTCAAAGTGTAACGACGAGAACAGCAGGATTTAATACAATTTCAATTTTGGGTCTAAAGAGGTCAACTTCACTATTATTTGTTATTCTTATGTTTATTGGAGCTTCCCCTGGATCAACTGGTGGCGGAATAAAGACTACAACGATTGGACTTATAATTTTAGGAACTTTAGCGACATTAAAAAATAAAGATACGATTGAATATGATAAAAGAAGCGTAAGCTGGAGGATATACAGTAAAGCAATAACTGTATTATTCATTTCACTTATTTATACGACAATTTGTGTATTTTTATTGATTTTATTTGAAAGGAATAAGAATCTTTTGGATTTGGTTTTTGAAGTGTTTTCAGCGTTTGGAACAGTTGGACTTTCAAGAAATTTGACTCCAAGCCTTGCGGACATTTCAAAATTTATACTTATAGTTACGATGTTTGTTGGAAGAGTTGGTCCACTTACAATTGCTTTGGCATTATCAAAGTCAAATTTAAAAAAAGGACGTTACACTTATCCACAGGAAAATATTTTAATAGGATAATTTTTAGGAGGAAAAAATGGCAGGATATTTAGTTATAGGAGCGGGAAAATTTGGAAGAAGTATTGCAAAGACGCTTTATAATCACAACGAAACTGTGCTTGTAATCGATAAAAATGAAGAACTTACACAGCAGATAATAGATGACGGAATTGTTGGAGAAGCGGTTTCTTTTGATGTAACAGAAGAAAATTCTCTAAAAAAAGTGGTGAGCAGTGATGATTTTGAAGTGGCTTTTATTTGCATTGAAGGAAGTTTGCAAACAAGCGCATTAGTTACAGTTATGTTAAAGGAGCTGGGAATAAAAACAATTATTTGTAAAGCTATTACAAAAATTGAAGGAAAAATTTTAGAAAAAATTGGAGCAAGAAAAGTTGTATTTCCTGATGAAAGTGTTGGAAGAGAATTGGCTTTTGAATTTTTAAAACCAGATGTGACAGAGCATTTGAAATTTTCTGAAAAATATAGGATTTTTGAATTTAAAGCGCCAAAAAAAATTATAGGAAAAAGTCTTGTTGAGTTAGGTTTGAGAAAAAAATATGAAATGAACGTAATAGGGATAAAAAGAAAAGGTGAAGAACTTAGAATATCACTTTCACCAGACGAAAAAATTTTAGAAAATGACATGCTTTTAGTTGTTGTAAATGTTGAAAAAATGATACAGTTTAATAAGGAGTATCTGGATAATTAATACTTTTCTTTTTAAACAAAAAATTTAAATTTTGAATTTTTATTAAAAGGATATTTCATAAATAAAAAACAATTCTACTAACATAAATGTCATATACTTTTAGTAATCAAATAATGGATTTTTATTTTTTTACAAATTTAGTATTATTTTCAAATAATCAAAATATAATTTTCACTTTTTAAATGGAGAATAGTATAAAAAAAGGATTAATACTATTTTCCATTTAAATAGTAGAAATCAGAAAATTCATGGAATTAAAGCCTTTTTTACAAGATTGTACTGTTTACAACCTGTGTAACTATAAAATATCCTTTAATTAAATTTAATCATTAAGTATTCATATAAGGAATTTTTATTCAGATTTTGAAAAACTGCTTATTATTAATAAATGTTTTTCATAATTTTATGTTTTTTCTTTTTATATAAGCAAGGGAAATCAATCGTCATTTCCCTTTATTTCGCAATAACAGTTATTTTAACATATTTAAATAATGACATATTAAAGAGAATAACGAAAGTGCTATGCACTATCCCTGGCTCGTCTAAGCATTTTTTTGAAATATTCCCAAATTTTATTTGGGAAAGTAGTCTAAACATTTATTATTTGGATAAACTTGAATTACTACGAAAACGAAACTCGCTAACACTCACTTTCACAAATAAAAATTAGAACGACTCCATAAAACATATTTACTATAAAGGTTATTGCGAAAGAAACACATAAATGTATTTAGTCGTTTTCATTCCAAAAAAAATCACGACATTCTACATTAAATTATAAAGATTATTATATTTAAGCTCTCAAATTTGAAAAACATTAAATAAGCAAAATTTCGTTAAAGGAAAAATAACTAAGTACGAATGTATTTCTTTCGCCATAATTTTTATAAAACGAAAACTTATTTATGAACATAAAAATTATTTTACTTTTTTACGTTTTCTTTTAATATCTTTAAATTATTCTTGGCATGCTCATCTCCCAATGCTGCAGCCTTTAAAAACCATTTTTCAGATTCCTTAAAATTCCCTTCATTTCCAAAAATCATTCCTAACCTATTCATCGCATCAATATCGTTTTTCCAAGCCAAATGCAAATACAAGTCTTTTGCCTTCTCAATCTGATTTGTACTATTGTAAAACATAAGCAAATTCTTTTCTGCACCTTCACAATTTTTCTCAGCCGACTCCAAATAATATTTTTCCGCCTCTTCAATTTTCCCATATTGCTCATACAGAATTGCCAAATTATTCAAGGCATCATAATCATTATTTTTAATTGCAATCAAATAATACTTTTCTGCATTTTTAAAATCATGCCGACTGGCATACAAATATCCCAGATTATTGGCATATTCATAATCTCCAGCTTCAATTACCTTCAAAAACCATTTTTCTGCATTTTCATCTTCATAGTTATTTTGAAAAATAAGAGCAATTTCATTCATAGCCTTTGTATCTCCAGACTGAATCCTTTTAATATATTTATCAAATAACTTATCCATTCCAGTTTTTTTCATACTTTTTTCACCTTCTCGCCTTTATGATTTTTTAGTCGTTTTCTTTTTTTTCACTGTTGCTGTTTTTTTAGTTTTTGCAGCAGATGTTTTTGCTTTAGAAGTCGATTTTTTAACTGTTTTTTTAGAAGCTGCTTTTTTAGTTTTTGTTTTTTCTTCCTTTTCAGTCACTCTTGTCACTTTTCCAGTTTTTATATTTTTTATTGTCTTACATTCTGGATAACCTGTACAAGCAAGGAATTTTCCAAATCTTCCAGTTTTTATTTCATAAGGTCTTCCACAAAACTCGCAAACTCCAGCTTCTTCTATTATTTTCCTGTCAATTTCAAAAAGCCGTTTCATCTCCTCATTTATTTGCAAAACGCCATCCAGCTCAATTACAGAACCTTTTCTATATTTTTGCTTCAATTCCAGCGGCAGTGACATTCGTTTTTCATCTGCTTCATAATTTTCGCTTTCAAGATATTCCCCAAATCTTCCAACTTTTAATACGTATTTTACTCCATTTTCATCAAAATAATCAGTCGGAATTCCCTTTTTGTTATTTTGAAGTTTTTCAACCGCTTCCTTTACAAAAATTTCTCCCTTTCTAATCTCTTCAGGCGATACAGGAATTCCCTTTAATGAAATTTTTTCCTTTTCATTCGTTTCACTTATCAAATATTTTCCATACAATCCAGTTTTTAAGACCATTGGATTTCCTTCAGAATCCAGCACATCCGCTACAACTCTACGATTTTTTATTTCATCAATTTCCTTTTCAAACTTTACAATATCCTTTTCCAACGAACTATAAAAATCCCTTAAAAGCTGAACCCATTCAACAGTTCCTTCCTCAACTTTGTCCAAATCCTTTTCCATATTCGCAGTAAATTTCACATTCATAATGTCTTTAAAATTTTTCACAAGTTCATCTTTTACTTCATATCCCAAATATGTCGGAAAAAAACGTTTTTCAATAATTTCCACATATTCCCTTGTTTTCAAAGTTTCAACAATTGAAGCATAGGTTGATGGACGTCCGATTCCTTCAGATTCTAATTTTTTTACAAGAGTAGCTTCTGAAAATCTTGTTGGCGGCTTTGTAATTCCTTCTTCGATATTTAATTTTTCAATTGGATGAACACTTCCTTCTTTTAATTCTGGAAAATCTCCAGTTTTAATTTCATCTTCATCTTTAAAAATTTTGTAATATCCATCAAAAATAACCTTATTAATCGTTCCCCTAAAATGATAATCTTTATTCGCAGCATTAATTTGCATTTGCTCATACTGCATCGCTGCAAACTGTGAAACTAAAAACCTATCCCAAATTAATTTATACAACTTATACTGCTCATTTGTCAAATATCCTTTTATATTATCAGGAACCAAGTTAATGTCAGATGGACGAATTCCTTCATGGGCATCTTGAACATTTGATTTTGAATTTTTTACGATATATTTTCCTACATATTTTTCACCATAATTTTGAGTAATATAATCCTTTGCCATATTTATTGCATCAACAGAAATCCTTGTCGAATCTGTTCTCATATAAGTTATAAGCCCTTTATTCCCCCCATCAATCTCAAGCCCTTCATAAAGCTGCTGTGCAATTCTCATAGTTTTACTTGCACCATACCCAAGATACGATGAAGCAAGCTGCTGTAGTGTACTTGTTTTAAACACAAGCGGCGGTCTTTGCGACTTTTTCTTAACTTCTATTTTTTCAAGTGTCAGCGATTCATTTTTCAAGTCTTTCTTTAATTTTTTTATAACTTTTTCATCAAATATCTTATCTACTTTTTTATCTGCAATTTTTACCAAATTCAGATTAATATCCTTTTCAATTAACGCACTAACTTCCCAATATTTTTGTGGCACAAACGCATTTATTTCATCTTCCAAATCGCAAATCAGTTTCAATGCAACCGACTGAACCCGTCCAGCACTTGCATTACGGTTAATTATTTTCCATAGAAGCGGACTTATTTTATATCCCACTATTCTATCCAGCAATCTTCTAGCCTGCTGTGCATTCACAAGATTATCATTAATATCCCTCGGACTTTTAATTGCATTATTTACAGCTGTCTTAGTTATCTCGTTAAATTCAATTCTCCTAGTTTTATCAGGTTGCTTAATATAATTTGAAATATGCCAGGCAATAGCTTCCCCTTCCCTGTCCTGATCCGAAGCCAGATAAACATTACTTGCCTTTTTTGCCTTTTCTTTAAGTTTTTTTAAAATCTCACCTTTTCCCTTTATAACCTTATATTGAGGCTCAAAATTATTTTCCACATCTATTCCGATTTTAGTTTTTGGCAAATCAATCACATGCCCGTAAGATGCAACAACTTCATAATTTCTTCCAAGTATTTTTTCAATGGTCTTTGCCTTTGATGGTGACTCAACAATAACTAACTTTCTAGCCAACTCTATTTTCTCCTTATTTCTTTCTCTATTTATAAATATTTTTTTATTTTTAAAATTATTTTCTAAATTCTTATAATTTCACTTTATATTTTCCATTTTCTTCAATTAAATAGACTGGTTCTATTTTCATTTTTTCCATTAATTTTTTTAAATTTTTCCTGTCTTCCTGCATTTCCTTATACTGCATCCCTTCAAAAAATACAAGTGGAGAGGCTTTTACTATCGTATCTTTTGGTAATCCAAAATCTTTTAAAAGTTTAACTTTATTTACAATTTTTAAATAGGTATAAACTTCTAACAGGCATTTTAACATAGTTTCTTTACTATCTGATTTTTTTAATTCTAAAATTCTTAAAGTGTCAGTGTCTTCATTATAAGCAAGCAAATCTATTTTACCAGCATCATCTGTTTGTATATTTTTTAAAGGTGTCTGATAATCTATAATTTTCCCAATTTTATCAAAAATTTCTCCCTTATTTTGCGAATAATCAAATAATTTCATAGCAATTTTTTCTTCTGCACGATTTGACTCTTGATTTATAATTTTTCCATCATGGCTCTCTATTCTATAACTTCCTTCTCTATTTATTAGCTTTATCTTATTAAATAAGTCAACGTGACTCAATAACCATTCTGCAATAATTTCTGTGTAATATTCTTTTGAATCTTTTGTTTTCCCTGCATAGTTTACAAAATCTTGTTTATAAAAACTTCTAATATCAAATTTTGCGTTCTCTATCATTTCTAAAATTTCATTTTTTGAAAACTTTATTGCCATATTATTCCTTCCCTAAATCTCTCATATTTTCTCACTTTAATTATACTATCCTTATATATTTCGCCCCATTTGTTTCTGTAATCAATCCTTTAATTTTTAAACTCATAATTATTGAAAATAATTTATTTTTCTCAATTTTTTCCTTCACATTTTGCAATATCTGTTCAAAACTTACTTCCTCTGTAATCGTTTCAAATACAGTCTGCTCTTCCTCTGTCAATTTTTGTAATTTACTTTTTTCCTTTTTTATATCCCACAAAAATTCAATCGCAATATCATTTCCGCAAGTTATTAATTTTGCCTTATTATTTTTAATCAAATCATTACAGCCTTCAAAAGATGGATAATTTATGAATCCTGGAATAGCAAAAATTTCACGGTTCATACTAAATCCCAATTCTGCAGTAATTAATGCACCGCCTTTTTTGAAACTTTCAGCCACCAAAATTCCATCTGACATTCCTGCAATAATCCGATTTCTTCTTGGAAAAGTCCACCTAGTAGGTTGTGTTCCCAACGGATATTCACTTATAATAGTTCCAGTTTCCGCTATCCTTTCCCACAAGCCTCGATTGTCATAGGGATATACAATATCTAGCCCTGTCCCCACTACCGATGCAACTTCTATTCCCTTATCAAGTGCAGTTTTTAAGGCAACTGTGTCAATTCCCTCTGCAAGACCGCTAATTAAAGTCACATCATAATTTACAAGTTCATTTATAATTTTCTCGCAAGCTGTTTTTCCAAATTTTGTAGCTCTTCTTGTACCTACAACCGCTATATTTCGCTTATTTTCCACTGAAATCTTATCTTTATCAATTTTTATTTTCTCATAATCCTTCAGTTTTTTTCCCTTTAAGTACAAAAATACTGGATAATCTTTTATTTTTTTTAATTTCTTTGGATATTCCTTATCATTTACACTAATTATTCTTACCTTGTTTCGCTCATAAAGTTCTATTCTTTCCTTCATATCAATTTTCATTGACTCTTCCAGCTGATGTTTTAACTCATCATTAAACAATTTAAAATTTTCCTCATAAAATAATTCTTCAAAATCTTGAAAAATCAACATCAATTTTTTTATATGGTTATTTTTCATTCCATATTCCTTTAGTCTAAGCCATTCCACAATAATCCCCCCTATTTTTTATCTTGAACCAGCTAATATTTCATTTAATATTGTAATTTCCTTTTTTACTTCATCATCAGAATGTGTAGAATTATAGTCTCTTAAATATCCCAATGCCTTTGAAAAATCCCCTTTTGATTTATAGGCAATACCTATTCCTAATTTTGCTTCAGCCTGATTTTCATCTTGTGATAAAATTCTAGTGTAATAGTCAATTGATCTGTCATTATTTCCCATAAGTCGAGATCCAATCGCAATTACATACATAACAGGAATGTCAGGATTTTCATCCTTCAATGCCAGATTTACAGCCTTTTCATAAAGCCCATCCCTAAAATACAGCTGAGCCATTCTAAATGTAGCCGATGAACTTTTTTTAGCAAGTGTCGCATTTTCATAATTTGCATATGAATTATACTTTGCTTCTGTAGATATATCTTCAGTCTGTGTTGCAGGCATTGTTCCAGTATCTCTTTCCTTTGGCTTTACTGCCTCTTCCTTTGGCGGCTTAAATGCTTTTTTTGTAGTTTCATCAGCCTTAGTTGTCGGCGGGACAATACTTTCTTCTTCATTTACAGTTGTAGCATCTCCACCTTCAGTTTCTGTATTTTCTGCAATATAGTAATTTCCCTTTACAACTGTTGCAAAAGTAAAAAGAATAGCCACCATCATCATCACTCTTTTTGTTTTTCCCATTTTGTTCCTCCTAAATAATTAGAACTCTAAATTTTTAGTCGTTCTTGGGAACGGAATTACATCTCTGATATTTGTCATCCCTGTAATATACATAAGCATTCTGTCAAATCCAAGACCAAATCCTGAATGCGGTACACTTCCATATTTTCTTAAGTCAAGATACCACCAGTAATCTTCCTCCTTTAATCCCATTTCACGAATTTTTCCTAAAAGGGTATCATAATCATCTTCCCTTTGACTTCCACCTACAATTTCCCCAATTCCAGGTGCCAATAAGTCAACCGCTCTTACAGTTTTCCCATCTTCATTTAATTTCATATAAAATGCTTTTATATCTTTAGGATAATCAGTTACAAATACTGGTTTTTTAAAATGCTCTTCAGCCAAATATCTTTCATGCTCAGTTTGTAAATCAATTCCCCATTCAACTTCATATTCAAAGTCTTTTTTTGCATTTTTCAAAATTTCAATTGCTTCTGTATAAGTAATTCTATCAAATTTATTATTTACCAAAGTATCCAATCTAGCAAATAGATCTTTATCTACAAATTTATTGAAAAATTCCATTTCTTCCTTAGCATTTTCTCTCACATAATTTACAATATATTTTATCATTTCTTCAATAATATCCATATTTACATCCAAATCAGCAAATGCAATTTCAGGCTCCATCATCCAAAATTCTGCCGCATGTTTTGGAGTATTAGATTTTTCAGCCCTGAATGTCGGTCCAAAAGTATAAGTATTTTTAAATGCTGTTGCAAATGTTTCAACATTTAACTGTCCACTTACTGTAAGATTTGCTTCTTTTCCAAAAAAATCCTGCTTAAAGTCAATACTTCCATTTTCAGTTCTTGGAACATTATTTATATCAAGCGTTGTAAGTCTAAACATTTCTCCAGCACCTTCCGCATCACTTCCAGTAATTATTGGTGTTTGTACATATACAAAGTTCTTTTCCTGAAAGAATTTATGAATTGCATAAGACAAGATTGAACGCACTCTGAATGTTGCAAAAAAAGCATTAGTTCTTGGACGTAAATGTGCAATCGTTCTTAAAAACTCAAATGTATGTCTTTTATTTTGCAATGGATAATCTGAATCAGCCTTTTGGTAAACTGAAATTTTTGTTGCCTTAATTTCATAATCCTGTCCTTTCCCCAACGATTCTACCACAATTCCTGTAACTTTAACAGAAGTTGAAATTGTAAGTTTAGAAATTTCTTCAAAATTTTCCAATGCTTCATCAAACACAACTTGAATCCCAGTAAAAAAAGTTCCATCATTTAACTCAATAAATCCAAAGTTCTTTTGGCTTCTAATTTTTTTTACCCATCCATTAATTTCAATTTCTTTTTCCAAATACTCTTTTGTATTTTTTTGAAGTTCTCTTAATTCTAATAACATATACTCTATTCTCCTCTTCCAAAAATTATTTTAATTTTATTCAATTTTTTGTTTATACTCATATTTTCACATTATACCACAATTTTTTATATATTTTAATAATAAATTCAAAAATTTATTATAATTTCTAATAAATCTAATATTGAAAGTTCATTTTGCCTTTGTTATTCAATTTTTATAGTTTTTATTTTTACAATTAATCTACAAAAATCCATTAAATAAAAAATCATATAAATACTAAATTATATTTCTAAAAATTTCATTGACAAAAGCCATATAAATGAAGTAAAATTTTAACAAGAAGACATATTTTTATATAAAATTAAAAAATGGGAGGAAAATTAATGGGAAAAACAAAAAAAGTAGCAACAAAAACTGAGAGGAACGGAATAAATATAACATTTCCAGCAGTTTTCACAGGAATTATTGGAGCAATTCTAGTGTCTTCTAGCTCTTTCTACATTGCATTAAAATTTGGAGCATTGCCATGGCCAACTATAATGGTTACACTATTATCTATGATAACATTAAGTTTATTTAAAAAGACAAATAACAAGGAAATTACAGTTGCACATACTATTATGAGTGCTGGTTCAATGGTAGCTGGAGGAGTTGCCTTTACAATGCCTGCCTACATTATTCTAGGTGGAAAATTAACGGATATTAATCAGTATCAGCTGCTTTTAGCTATTTTAAGTGGAAGTATCGCAGGGGCATTTTTATCATATATTTTTCGTGCAAAATTGATCGAAGAGGAAAAATTGGAATTTCCAATTGGAGAAGCTGCCTATAATCTTGTAGATTCAGGAAAAAGTGCGGAAAATATCCGTTATGTAGCTTTTGGAACATTATTTAGCTCAATTGTCGCCTTTTTTCGTGATTTTAGCTCTACAAAAGGAAAAGCATCTCTTATTCCAACAGTAGTTACACTAAAAAATGGACTTTTTAGTATTTATATATCGCCACTTTTAGTTGGAATAGGATATGTACTTGGATTTATAAATACATTTGTCTGGTTTTTAGGTGGTGCGATTGTTCTTTTCATTGGAGAGCCGCTTGCAAAAATGTTTAAAATTGCTGATTTCCCTATTATGAAAAACAGTTTTGGAATGGGATTTATGATTGGAATTGGTATTGCTATAGTTTTAAAAATTATTTTTGTAAATAAAATGAAAAAGGATACAGAAAATAAAAGCATTGTAGCAAAATTACTCGTTTTATCGGTTATTTCCATAATTATTATAACTTTTATTTATAAATTACCAATTTTTCTTTCATTAATTTTAGTGCTGATTTCAATTTTATGTACAATAATCGCTGGATATTCAACTGGAAAAACTGGAGTCAACCCAATGGAAATTTACGCTATAATTACAATTTTACTAATTTCATTTTTAAATAAAATGCTAAATGGCTTAAATATTGGCGGAATAAAATTTTATACAAATTTAAATACTTTGATATTATTTATGCTAGCTTGTATTATAACAGTTGCTTGTGGACTTGCAGGCGATATTTTAAATGACTTTAAATCAGGGTACAAAATGAAAGTAAAGCCATCAGAACAGCTTTTTGGAGAATTAATTGGTGCAATCGTAAGTTCATTCGTAATAACATTTTTATTTTTCGTATTTTTCAAAGTCTACAAAGTAATCGGTCCTGTTGAAAATACCGAATTAATCGCATTACAGGCTTCCATCGTAGCGACAGTAATAAATGGAATCCCATTTTTAGGAATTTTCTTTATGGGCCTTGCAGCCGGACTAATTTTAAGCCTTTTAAATTTGCCAGTCTTAACTTTCGGAATTGGAATTTATGTTCCATTTTACTTGACTTCAACAGTATTTTTAGGAGGGCTTGTAAGTTTTATAGGAAATAAGGTTTCAAAAAATTCCCATTCAAAACTGCTTTTAATATCAAATGGACTAATGAGCGGAGAAGCAATTGTGGGAGTTATTTTATCTATTATGGCCTATATTGGATTATTTATGAAGTAAAATTACTAGAAATTAAATGAAATTGTTAAAAAATAAAGAAATTAAAAATAGTTTTTTCATAGAAAGGAAAAAAAATTATGATTTTAGGATTTGATATTGGAAATACACATATTGTACCAATTTTTTATAATGAAGTTGGAAATATTTTAGCAACATTTAGAATACCGACACATTTGGAATTTACCGAAGATACTCTTTTTATAATGTTAAACGAATTTGCAAAAAGCAAAAATCTGGAAATTTCAAATATGAAAAATATTATAGTTTCATCGGTTGTTCCAAATATTAATGAA
>ERZ773003.1426-NODE-1426-length-13961-cov-3.556954_pt1 | contig 13961 bp, 6 predicted proteins | sample MGYA00580668_ERZ773003 | MGnify/ENA primary metagenome ERZ773003 (study PRJEB29015, sample SAMEA2738002) | human oral metagenome | biome: human oral; feature: human-associated habitat; material: dental | place: China | collected 2126 ... | reverse complement strand
ATCTCATTCATACACTGCATGCACCTCCTTCCCGTGCCGGGATGAAGTGGCAACGCATCAAGTATAGCATACTTCATCGCAAAGAAGAAGCGTATGAATCGGCGTAAAAAGAGGCGAAAAATAAAGGCATCCAGCAGACGCCCTTATCGCATCACGGCATCTCCGCTTTACTTTTCACCTGATTATGACATTTCACTTGACTTTATTTGTCAAGTAAAAGCGTAAATTTCCGCGAAAAGTAAAGTAGATGCACTCCTAAACACCTAGTAAGAATCCGCGATTTTTTTCCCACCACGGCAAACAACTGGGAAAATTCTGCGATTTCTTCCCAGTTGTAAAGCAAACCTTTACGACTGAACATTTTGCCAACGCCGCCAAAATGGTAGACCATACCGTGCACACGCACGATATGGTCGCCGATAGAGCTTCCCTATGTCTTGGATCGAGGTGATTGCCATGCCAACCAAAAGAAAAGACGGGCGTTATCAAGCCAATGTTACACTCGAAAATCCTCTCACTGGAGAGAAAGTGAGGAAGTATATCTACGGCTACAGCCTAAAAGAGCTAGAAGCCGAAAGACAACGCCTGCTCAAAGGGCATATCGCAGACTATCTCTGTACCGAAACCTTCCATCACTTCGCCGCAGACTTTTTGGAGATGAAACGCCGAGAAGATAAGCTGGAAGAATCGACGCTCATATCCTATCAAGGCTTTCTAAAACGTCATATACTCCCCCGCATCCCCGAGAACATGCGCATCGCGGATGTAAAGCCCGCTCTCTTGAAAGATATCCTGTCAAAAATCACAGGCGATCGCACAAGGCAAGCCGTCTACATTCTTCTCAACTCCATCTTCAAAGCGGCCAAGTTCGAGCAACTGATTGAAAACAATCCGATGGAGTTCATACGCAAACCAAAGCACAAGGCAACGGCTGCGGGTATTGTCACGCCGGAGATCTATCACGCACTCCTCGACGCGATCCGGGGATCGCAGACCGAGCATCTCTTTAAGTTCGCGTGGGACACAGGTCTGCGCCGTGGTGAGATCGTCGCTCTGCGCTGGTCGGACTTCGATGCTGAACGCTCCATCATAAAAGTATCAAAAGCCCGCAAGATGGGCACACAGGAGTACGAAGGCACCACCAAGAGCACCTACGGTCTCCGCACGGTCACACTTTCTGCCGCTGCCACGAAGAACCTCATTGCATGGAAGAAGCTGCTGTCTGAAAAGCTGCTCTCCAAGGGCATCCGACTCACAGACGGCGATTACATCTTCCGTGCCCCTCAAAACGTAATGCACCCCATGACATTAACAGCCTTGACGCATTTGTTCACAGGACTGAAAAAGCGTCTGAAACTACCGGAAAACTTGCGTTTCCACTCCTTCCGGCATACGCACGCGACGATCCTTGCCGAACAAGAGATCAGCGCGAAAAAAATTCAGGTGCGCCTCGGCCATGCCACTGCCGCATTTACAATGGATCGGTATGTACACAACACTGAAAAAATGCAGGACGGAATCTCACAAACCATGGATGAGATTGCCAAAAAATACGGACGATGACCCAATGTTTCTTGAGCTACGACCAAAAAGGAAATATATGGATGATGTCAAAAATGATGTCAAAAATACAACAGCAAAAGAAAAAGGCTTCCGAGCAAAATACTCGGAAGCCTTGAAATCTCTATGGTGCCGAAGGCCGGACTCGAACCGGCACGTAGGGAACTACGCTTGATTTTGAGTTTATTTTCCCACGTTTCTTCAAAGTCTCAATATACGAAAATTCTTAAAGTACGCGGCTTCCAGGCTTCCTGTATGAGACTGTATTATTCTGTTTCCAATTATGACAAGATGTCAAAAAGATGTCAAGTAACAGCTGTAGACAATAGGAGGAGGCTACACATGAATACCACAACTAAAAAGCGTGCAGCACTCTATATACGCGTCTCGACCGAGGAACAGGCAAGGCATGGCTACTCACTCGCCGAGCAGGAGCACGACCTGCGCCAATACGCCGAGCAACACGGCTACATCATCATTGGCATATACGCTGACGAGGGCATATCCGCCCGTAAGGCACTCAGCCGCCGCAAGGCATTGCAGAGATTGCTTGATGATGTTCGCACGGGAGTCGTCAATATCATTATTTTTAAGTGCCTGGATCGCTGGTTCCGCAATGTCGCAGATTATTACAAAGTACAGGACATCCTTGATCGACATGGCGTACTTTGGGAGTGCTCGCAGGAAAAGATTTTTAATACGACCACGACAAACGGGCGGCTCATGCTCAATCTCAAGCTATCCCTCGCGCAGCATGAGAGTGACCAGACGGGCGACCGCGTCCGATACATCTTTGAGGGGCGCCGTCGAATCGGCAAAGTCACATCAGGATCGATCCCAGACGGTTATCTCATCAACGATGATAAACGCATCCAGATAGATAAGGATGTCGCCCCCATGGTGCGTGCGATGTTTAGACACTTTATCGCCTCCCGTAACATACTCCGCACATATCGGATGCTAAGACAAAAATATGATTACAAAAAATCAGACAGCGCCGTAGGACGAGCCCTGCGCAATCGCCTCTACATCGGCGAGTACCACGGCATCGAAGGTTTTTGCCCTGCATTGATCTCTAAAAACACTTTTGCGCAGGCACAAGAAATACTTGCCGGGCACACCAAACATCCTCACAGCAGCAACGTTTACATATATACTGGGATTCTGCGCTGCCCAAACTGTGGGCGTGCATTAACGCCAGCATTTAGCCGCAGCAAAGATAAGGTTTATATCTACTACATTTGCCGCAATGCTGCGCATAGTGATTGCACATACAAAACATATTATCCAGAGCAACAGATTGAATCCATTTTATTGGACGCCCTTGAGCGCGAAATCCAGAAGCATCAAAACATCAAACGTGCTGAGAATCTACTCATAGAGCAGGAACGGCTCAAAGAGCAATACGTCAGCGAGAAAATCCATCGAGAGGATTTTGATGCGGAATATAACAGATTGCACGCTCAAATAGCAGATGCGCCACCATCCAAGGATATTAGCCTGGCATATATCAAATTGCTATCAATCGACAACTTCCGCGAATACTATATGCGCCTAGACAAAGCAGCGCGGAAACTGTTTTGGAATCATATCTTGGAGCGCGTTGACATCTGCGGTGATACGTTGATTCCAGTATTCATCAAGATTTGATTTCGTGTAAAACAAAAGGGAGAGGTTTTTAACCCTCTCCCTTTTACAAATCTTTAGTCCTTTTCATATGTCCTAACAAAAATTTCAACCCACTTGCCCTTGAGCAAGACATCTTACAAATCTATTATATCCTATGCTGTACCACATGTCAATCCACGAGGACAAAAATAAGCCCCGAAACCGAAGCCTCGGGGCTTAAAAACACCTACACTCTACATATACATGCGATTCACATTGTACGCCGCTGCAGCTTCATGTTCGATCTTGCAGCCGCGTGCATCGGCATATCCCTGCACAAATACCGCCAAATCTGCCTCTGCGAGCATCATGAGAGATTTGCCCAGATAAGCGAGGCCGACATTTTTCCAATCGGACTCATGAAACTCATCCGGGATAAAGCTTTTTATCTCCTGCACATCTTCGCCCGGAAACTTCGCCGCCACTTGAGCCAAGATTGCTTCGCGTTCCGCACGGATTTCTTTATCCGCACGTCCACGCATCGGCTGTGAAATAAAGATCTTCTTCATTTTACACCGTCGCATTCCCCGGCTCGCCTGCCGGTTCCGCCATGACCTTGCCCTGTGCCTCCATCGACTTTTTCAGGGTCAGCTTGATGAGCCACATCGCGACGCGCAGCAGTCCGGGCAGCACAATGCCTTCACCCCAGCGCACCCAAGCACGCTCGTCGCGCTTGGCTTCCTCTTCCAGCTTGGAGGCATAGCCCTCTACAGCCGTTTCCATGATCGGCAACCCCTCGGCAATAACTGCCGCCGTCACGCGCTGCTTTGCCTCTTCCGACATTGCAGCTCTCCTCAACTCCTCAACAATAGAGTTGCGCGTTTCCGTCCACTTGCTCATGATTTTTGCTCCTTTCTGCTTTTACAGATTTCAATAAAATCTGTAAAAAAATAACCACATTATCGTTATTTTTTGTAACACTTTGTAAATGGATTATCCATAAGTTAAATTACAAATCGATATTTTATATACCGATTTTACTTTTCAGCATCATATTTTACTCATTTGGAACGCATACCAGAGCGCCATGACTGCCCTTGGGCAGACCGTCGCTCCTCTGCGTCTATCCCAAACGACAACGATGCGCCGCCCGTTCTTGTGTGCTCGCAACAGCTCTCCCTCTGCAGGCGTATCTATTGACCAACCTTGGCGCGGCTCGGACAGCCATGCAGCAAAATCTTGCAAGGCATCCAGTCGCACGAGGTTTCGCCACTCGGTTTGATCCGGCGGCTCCCTCACCTTTGCTTTGCGCCTTTTCATCACCAGCCATGCTCCGCGTACCACGCCGCCTTGCCGATGATGGTGTCGAGCATCTCGTAGAGGTTCTGACCAGGGCAATCCGTCGCCATGAGATCGCGATGTCCGACGATATGCTCACGGTCAATCGGCAGTCCGTAGTCCTGCGCGTACTTTGCCAAGAGCATCGCCGTCGACTCGATCTGTTCCTCCGTCGGTGTCGCCTCATCAAAGTTGCCGCTCAGGTGGATGCCGATCGTATGGCTGTTCTCGCCATAAGCGTGTGCCCCGACCGTCCAATGCGGACGACCGACCTCGATGTCGCCGTTCTTGCGGACGACGAAGTGATAGCCGATGCATATCCAGCCCTGCGCCTGATGGCTCGCATTGATCTGCCGTGCGGACAAGTCGTCGTCCTGAGGGTTGCCCGTATGGTGGATGACGAACATATCAGTCGTGTCCCGCGTTTCCAGTCGGTTGTAGTCATAGGTCAGGCCTAAGTCGTGCATGTAAAGTTCTGCCATTTTTCTTCACCCTTTCCGATTTTCACCCTTCATCTCGGGCGGCTGCATCTCCCAAAGAGAGCGCTCCATCCGTGCCCGCTCCTCGTCATAAAAATGATGCCTGCTTGCCTCCGCTGCAAAGCGATAAAAAGCATCGTAGAGCTTCATCCAGTCGAGACAGGTCACCTCGTCTCACTCTCCTTGTCCTTTGCACGCGACTCTTTCTCGTTCTTGAGCTGCGTCAGAAGCCCCTTGAGTTTTTCAGGTACGGGCACGCCGGAGTTTGCAGCGTTCTCGATGATTGACAAGCCCTCATTGCCGATAAAGAACCACACGACCAAGCTTCTTGCCGCATCCGTACCGACGAGTACCGAAACCGAATGCCCCAAGGCGACAACGGCAAGCACGATGACCTTCTTGCAAATCCCTCGAAAACCGCGTCGGCTGCTAGGCCTCATGTTCGGGTTGATAATCGCGGCCAACACCCCTGTCACATAATCCAATGCCATGAGCATCAAGAGTGCCTCCATTGCATCGTCCCATCCACAAAGATACGTGATGCAGGTTCCAGCGACTGACACAATCGTTCCCGTCTCGATTTCCATATTCGTTGGTACCATCCCCTTCAATGTTTCTAGCATATGGCATCCATCCTTTCATGAGTGAGAGTTTTCATGCCTTGCTTATAAATGCGCAGGGACTGCGAATGGAGTGCATAAGTACCACCTCCCAAAAATGAGCACAAGAAAAGCGCCTTGCCAAAACCGCAAAGCGCTTCCTTTATTTCCAACCTCGCAAAGCCTCGCAAATCTTGCAAGCCTTCCAACCCAACAGAAATCTCGCAAAAGCCGCCGAACCTCGCAAAAGTCTTGCAAAGCCTCGCAAAAACCTGTCAGCTTTATAAGCCTCACATACCCTCGTCTTCCTCGCCAATCGTATCGAAGAGTGTCTCTTTCTTCGGCTTCTCCTCCTTCTTCCTGCGGCTCATGCGGCGCTTGCTCGTCTTGCCGCTCTCGACCTTCGGCCTGCCGCCCTTGGCGCGTTCCGTCGCGCTCCGCTCCTGCTGGATGCGGGCTTCCTCGATGGCCTTGTCCTTGATGCCGAGCGCATTGATGCGCTGGCGGTTCGCCTCGCTCGGGTCGTCGAGGTAGTCCATGATCGCCTCCTGCTTTGCGTGAGTCTCCGCGTCCTTGCGGTCGAACTCGTAGCTCGTGATGAACGAGTTGTTGCTCTCATCGACCGAGCGGAAGCCCATCGCATGAATGATGCGGTCATACGTCGTCTCGTAGCGACTCTTGACGCGGTGGCGCGTCGTGCGCGATACGCCGACCATAGCCTGCGCCATGTTGCCGAGCGCGGGCGAGAACGCCTTCAATGCCTCTATGGGATTGCCGTTATGGAGCTGATGCTGCATGTTGACTGCTGTGCTTACGGCGGGTCCACCGAGTTGCATGGCCAGCATACCGCCAACGCTCTCCGGCTTCTGCGCTCCGAAGAACTCGCCACTGAATGCACCGCTGATACCGATACGCTTCGATACGTCGATACCGAAGGTCGGCGCCAGCACGCCGTAGATAGCCGCATTCACGATGGCTTTCTTCGTGGGGTCTTTACCCGCCCAGCGCAAGGCTTCCGCCTTGATCTCGTCGCCAATGTCCTTGTCGTCTCCTGTTGCAGCCCAGAAGAGAAACGAGAAAATCTGGTTGAAGATTTCTCCGAAAGGAATCATGCCGGGAAGGCCGCAGAGCAGCACATACGGCAGGAAAAATCGCACCTTCTGTCCCATTGTTCCATTCTTCAAGATATTGTACATGAACTCCATCTGCATGATGGGGTACTTCTGGAATTGGGACAGTTGCTGTGTCCAAACAGAACCCCAACGAATCATCAGCGGTGCATTCGCTGACGAGTAGTCGAAGTTCGCGTCATAGTTAATGTCTCTCGCGCGTTCCATCGCCTCCTCATGTGAAAGTCCAAGCTTCTCTACGCCCTGTTTGTACGCGCCGAGGATGGCGGTCTTGCGCATCAGCGTATCGGCATACTGGAACGGCAGCAGCGACAGTTCGCCCACACGTTTGATTGCGCCGTAAACGTTGCCTACTCTGCCAAAGCGACGCTGCGTGTAGCCGCCGTTGTCCGCCGCCTGGTTGATCTCATCGAGCACGCCCGACTCTTCAAGAATTTTCATGTCTGCCGCCGTAGGCTTGAGGGCGCTCCAAAAGCCTTTTGCCGCATAGCCGTAGTCATTCAAAGCCGCACCGATGTTGATAAACTGCGAAAAATTGACGGCCATCGACGCGAAATTGCCAAGACCAAGTTTCGATATGGCGTTCCATGTCGAGACCTCCGCATTGAGCGCAAGCGCCGTACGGTCGCCATAGGCATCCGAAATCATCTTGCCGAAGGGAGTCGCCATAATAAGCTGCGACGCATACTTCTCACCCGGACGCGGATCGCCGTTGATATCCTTGATAAGCCCCTTGACATAACTCGCTGTAGCATCCTTTGGGTCATCATCAAAAGCGCCGAACCAGCGTTCATAGAGCGTGATCGCACGCGGCTTAAATTGCTCCATCGCGATGTAACGTGCCGACGTATTGAGGTAATGCGTGAGTACATACGTGATGTCCGTGTCGAAGCCCTTCGCGCCCGTGCGGTGCATGGCATTGCCGAAGAAGCGATGCCTTGCCCGTATCGTTGCGCCTGCATTGTCTCTGAGGAACGCATTGGCATCAGAGAGCGTCATCTGCGTCTCATCGGCGAGCTTTGCCGCCATCTGCTGGAAATCCACATCGCCAATAACGACGCTGTTCTCTACGTTGAGGTCAAAGCCCTTCGGTCGCACAACATACTCCTTGTCGCTGTTCTTTCGCGCGATCTCGTTGCCGAGCCGGACGGCATCGTTCATGCTGCGTCCACTGCCGATGGTCGTCAGACGCACCTCGCCCGTCTTCGGGTCTTTGTGCTTTTCGTATACCATCCACCCGTGGAAAAAATGCGGCATATAGCCCGTGAGATTGCCCAAAGGCTTGATGCGCTCCACATAATCCACGCTGTAGTTGTCTACGCCATAGCTGTCGTTGAGTTTGTGGACATGCGCGACGTTTATATCCTTGTCCTGCAAAAGCGTATCCAGTTCTGTTTTTGTCATCACCTTGTCTTTCGTCTCGTACGTCTTGCCGCCGCGCCATGTCAGGAGAACTTTGCCGCCGCCCTTTTCCTCCACGCTCAAGACGTCGCTGTCCGCAATCCAGTGGTTTTTCTTGAAGTCGGCGAGGTCATTCTTGGAGAGAGTTTTTGTGCGCGTCTCAACCTGCATCCTTGCGTCGTTGACGCGTTTGTACCACTCGCGCATCGTGCGGCGCACAAGCTGATACGCTTTGATGACGTTCGCGTTCGCGCCCATCGCCCGAAGCTCCTGCACGCCGTATTCCTTGCCTGCGGCGTCGCCTTCCAAGAGAATGGACGAGACAAGCTTGTGGTCGTTCTTGTTCTTCGTGAGTTCGCGGAACCCCTTGACCGTCTTCGCTCCCTCGTTTCTGAGATGCTCCTGCAATCGCATGGCGCGTGAACCGAGGTCGTAGATCGCCTTGACGAAGGGATTTTTCTTTCTGAGTTGACGCACAGATTTCACCCAGTCCAGAATGTGGATGTTGTGAAAATCCTGCGGCATGTACGTCACGCGAATCTTACCGCCGCCCAAATCCTCTGTCTTGAGGATGTTCTTCTCCGTGAGCGACTTGTCCGCCATAAACTGGTTAAGCTTAGAAGCAGCAATGACAAGCTGCTTTTCCTTGTTCGAGCGATGCACTTCGAGGTTGCTCTCCGCCGCCTCGCCGATCTTGAGTCCGACAAGTAGTTTACGGAAGCGCCCCATAGAGCCGGGCTTGCTGTTGTCACGCGAGAATTTGACCATAGAAAAAGCACCCGTTTCAGGGTGCTTCTTCATATCTTCGTACAGTTGCTCAAAGTGTGCGCGTGCGCCCGATTTCTCGCCGCTTACGCTACGGGATAGCCCAGCTCGTCTGCCATTGCTTCTGCTTTCGCCCTGTCCACCTGTGGGAAGAGTTGCAACGTCAGCTCGATGTATCGCGCCCTGTCCCTGCACTCCGACCACTCGTCGAACAGCCTCATTTCGGATTCTTTCGTCATTGTCGAAGCACCTCCTTGCATACTCGATTTTTACGGCTTGACGATTGAGATATTCTGGCTTTGCCTTCATACCTTTCAGTTGATTGTATTTTGTGAGCATATCTTTGATATAAGGCAGTCCGTCGCGTGCTGCGTCCCTTGCTACAGGGTCGCTCATCGCCGCGAAGTCTACATGCTCGCCAATCTCCTTGCGCACCTGCTCTTCAACCATCTTCATGATGCCGTCGTTGAGGTGCTTATCAAACACCGCCTTGCTTATCCTATCCTCATTATCGCCCCGCCCCTCACGATTGTCAAGCGAATATTTCGCCGACGGGAGCGGCGAGCCGTTCGCGAGTGTGATACGGCGGCTGAACTCGTCGACACGGAATATCCTGCGCCCGCGCTCGTCCACCATGCCACGGGCGAGAGCGGCGAAAGCGTTGCGCATCGCCGTGCTCTGCGCCTTCGTCAGCCCCATCGCAGGCGTGTGGAAGAAGTCGCGGAATCTGTCCATGACCTCGCGAATCCAACCAACGAATCTCTCAGCGAGACTCTTGTTACGCTTGCCGAGGTCTTTGAGGAACGGCACGCGCTTCTTCACGTCGGGCAGTGCGTCAGCCAGCATCTCCTCGATCACATCCGCATCCGAAAGCTCCGGTGCACCGATCGCCTTGCGGTAGCCGTCGAGCTGCGCCTTCGTGAATGCGCCTGCCTTCTCCACATCCTCGATGATTTCCTTGAACAGCTCTTCGTTGTTCGCCTTCATCCAGTGCAGCGTCTCGTGCCAGAACGTCCAGCGAAGCGACGTCTCGCTCTCCATATTGAGGAACGTCACGCCGTTTGACGCATGAAAGCCGTGCAGGTTCTTCGCGCCTCTGAAGAACACGACGGGCATCCCCATCTCCTTGCCGAAGTCTGCAATGCCCTGCTGTCTCTTCGTCAGCTTCTCAGGAGCGACAAGCTCGACCTCTTTGAGAACCTTGGAGAGAACTTCTTGCCGACGGGCGGAGAACTTTTCAAGAATTTTGATTGCTTTGTCATCGAAAATGACATAGCAACGGCCACTTTGAGTCTCATGATAGGTGATCCCTTTGATGCCGTATTGATTGAGTAATATTGACGCTTCTTTTTGCCCTTCTACGAGATCGCTGATCGTGCCGTAAATGTTCATGCCGTTCGACTCAGACAAAGCATCCATAATTTCAGCTACGACTCTCGCTTTTCCCAAGCGACGCACATCATTCCAATTTTCTAGCTGTTCAAGCGTAAAACTGCGAACAACCTTTTCCAGTGCTTTGCGCACCTTCAACGGTTGTTCATCAAAAGACTTCTGCTCATCCAGCAGTACGTCATTATCAGGTATTTCGACATGATAGAGCTTTCCACGCTCTGAGCGATACCCCTCCGCCGTCTGGCGTTCTTCTGCCATATGCAGACCATACCCGTGTGCCTGTGCTCCTACTCCCGTGCCGACATAAGCCATATCAAAATTATCAAAATCGGCAGATGAACCCGTCCATGCCGCCGACAGCTTCTTCGCCACGTCTCCTTGCAGCGCCTCGGCGATGCGCAGGAATTCCTTCTCACGCTCGGGATTTTCGAACGTCACTTCGCCGTCCTTCTCCGTCGCGCCATATTCAAGAGCCTCATCCTTAAGCGCAGGGGCTTCTTGGAAGAGCGTGTCAAGGATTGGCGCGGCTTCCGCCGCATTCAATCCCTTCTGCGCCTCACGAATCACATCACGAAGAGGCAGCGGCTCGCCACCCTCCATCAAAGAAATCTCGTTGGGATTGCCCTGCGCTTCCACGATCTCGCCGACGCGGCGCACGAACTGCGCAATCCTCTTGCCGCTGCGACGGTTCTCATTGAGCACGCGCAAGACCTCGCGCACCTCAGGCGAATCCTCATATTCCGCAAACATTGCCTGCTGGTCGAGGTAATTCTCCACGCTCTGACCGATGTCGTGCAGATGGTTGTACCGCTTCACAGCATCGGCGATGGTCTCGCCGAGATTGTAGTTATGCGCTGTGCCGCGTGCCATTTTCTCGTTGGCTCGCGCGATGTATGGCGCGGCGATCGTCAACCCGTTCGTGATATTTCTCGTGTCGTCGTTCGTGCTTTCCGACATGCGCGAGAGCAGGTCATCATCGCCGTACGCCTTCTGAAACAGTGCACGCTTGACACGCTGGATGCCGTCCGCATTGACCTGTCCTTTGGCATCCGTATAGGCATTAACGTCGTTCTTGCCCGCGACACGATAGAGTATGCCCGCAACGAAGTCGCGGTTCGCCGCCGTCGTGAGGTCGCCTCGTTCGTTCTCCTCATATCGCGCCAGGTCTTCGAGCGTGATTTTTTCCGCATCCTGCTTTGCCTGCTCGCTTGCCCCCAGGCGAGAGCCGCCTGCCGTTGAAGTCGTGACCGCCTTGACCTGCTCTGCGTTGAGACCTCCCGTGACCTCACGGACGAGCATGGGCGCCTTCATCCTTTGCACAGTCTCTGGCTTGAAGCCGAACTCTTCCGCGTGTTCGACGAGGAAGGCACGATATCCCTTGCCCGTCGAATCCCTGAATGTGTTGCCCAAAAGCGCACGCGTGATGGCGATCGCCCTGCCGTTGCCGTTCAACACCACGCCGTCGGCACGCACGACAGGTGCACCGAGGTTCACGCTGCGGCTTGCGGCGAGGTCTTCCGGGCGAAGACGCGAAGCCATCTCACGAATCTGCTGCTGCATGTTGGCGCGTTCGCGGTCGCGCGGCTGCAGCGTTTTCGGATAGCGTGGGTTCCTCGTGAAATCCTTCGCGCTGTTCGACGTGATAAGAGACTTCGCCTCCACAAGACGGTAGCGCACAGGAATCTCCTCACCACTGTCCGTCGCGATGCTTGCCGTCTTGCCAATCGCCCCTTTGAGCTTGGAAGCTGAGAAGTCTGCAGGGATCGAGGCAGACTTCTCCTGTACAGGATTTTCCTCAAACTCGCTGCTCGCCCCTTGCTCCTCCTCGGCGATCATGCGTCCCATGACAGCTTCCACCTCGGGCGAAGCCTTGCCACCCGTGCCTTTGAATGCCTGATAGATGCTCTTCAAGAACTTCTTGAACTTCTGGAAGATACGCTTCAAGACGCTCGTCGGAGCTTTGCCCGTCTCAAGGTAGCGCTCGAAGCCGCGTGCGAAGCGCTCTTGCTCCCACTCGCGCTTGAGCTTCTTGACCTCGACCACATCGCCGCGCTTCTTCGCCGCAAGAATCGCCTTCTCGCGCTTGGCAAATTCCCTCTGCCACGGCGTGTCCTCGTACTCCTTCGCCTGTCCTTCCTGCCATGCCGCCCAGTCTCTCACCGTTTCAAGGTCTTCGGCACTTGCCTCGTCGAGAGATGCAATGTCTTCCAAATCCATGAGGAACATGTGCCCCATCTCGTGCAGGAATGTGGATTCGTCCGCCTGTTCGAAGAGCGATATGACACGCCTGCCACTCGCCTGCGGAGTGATGGAACCCTTGCGAATACTGTTCATGCGCTGGTTGAACTTCTCAATGATCTCGATTGCTTCATCGTCAAAGATTACGAAGCAGCGCCCATCCCGCTGACCGACATACGTGATACCCTTGACACCATGCTCGTTGAGGAGACGCGAAGCATCTTCGTAATTGCTGGTTATGTGAGTAAGTGCTTCATAGATTTTCTTGCCGTTCATCTTGCGATAATTTTCGGCGAACTCCGCCTCAGGCGAGCCCTCTTCGGTACTACGCATCTCATTGGCAATCCGCTTCAGCGCTTCCTGTACTTTTTCCGGCTGCTTATCAAAAGACAACTGTTCATTAAGCAGGACGTCGTTATCGGGAATCTCTACCTGGAACAAACTTCCCGAAGGTTCCACATCAAAACGACTCCACTCATTTTCCAATAATTCTATGGCATCCTCTATCCGCCCAACTTCTTCATCCAATGCCTCTCCCGGAAAAAACATGCGGCGCTTATCCTCAAGCGCGTTTTCCAATATGTTGAGTGCTTCATACTTATCCGCATTGGAACCGATGAACGCTTCAATAGCAAGGGTTTCCGGGTCATCGTGCGACATCACAGAACCCGTGCCTTCGTGAATTAAGTCCCCTGTGTCATAATCAAATTCATATACCTCATCCCCATGGGAAACCCGCCATTTCCCGCCTGTAAGCCCTTCACGATACCCCTTGCCCACACTCTTTTGCTGCGCAAAATACAGCCCCCAGCCGTGCACTTGTGCACCCTCGCCTGTGCCGATGGCGCCGAGGTCGAACTTCTTGAACTTATGCGGCGTGCCATGCCATGCGCTCTGGTCGAAGCGCTCTTGCTCTACGGGAGCATACTGCCCTTCGTCGCTATGAAGCCATGCAACATCTTGCAAGGAAACTCTTTTGGAATAAACTCTGCCGCTTCCGGCATAATCCTTCGCCTGCATCTGGCTCGGCGTGACAAATGTGCCTGGAACGATTGGATGACTGCTGTAGATTTCTACATAGCCACGTCTGAGCGCCGTTCTCCCGTCGGCTTCCGTAAAATCAGGATATGCGAAAGAGTTTTCATCCACCTTCGTTTCAAACGCCTCTTTCGCTGAAAGAATGTCTTTTGTTGAACGAACACCCGTATGAATGTCGTCGTTCATGGGGTTCGTGTCTTGAATAATATGGAGCTGCATTTTTTTGCGCTCGGCATCAGATAACGGCGTTTTCCGTTGCTCGAAGCCGTTCGCCCTGCCGTCTACCTCTTTGCCGTCCGCATCCAGTCCGAACTTATCCTGCAGATAATCGAGCGCTGTATACGGCGTGCCCGTTGCCTTGCTGTACGCCTTGGCATAAATGTCCGCGTGACGCGCGAAGAGCGTCGCGCCGA
>ERZ773003.1425-NODE-1425-length-13972-cov-2.768413_pt1 | contig 13972 bp, 8 predicted proteins | sample MGYA00580668_ERZ773003 | MGnify/ENA primary metagenome ERZ773003 (study PRJEB29015, sample SAMEA2738002) | human oral metagenome | biome: human oral; feature: human-associated habitat; material: dental | place: China | collected 2126 ... | reverse complement strand
AGCAGCTGCGTAAGCTCCCCGAGCTGACCTTCTTCATCGATGACTCACTCGACTACCTCGAGCGCATCGATAGCCTCCTCGGGCTGAACGACAAGTAACGATCTCCACACTCCCCCCGCCCCTCGTCCGTGCTCAGCTTCCGCATAGCCCTCCGCTACCTCTTCAGCCGCACCCGCCTGCATGCAGTGAACTATGTGACGGCACTCTCTGCCGTCGCCATCGCTGTCGTCGCTATGGCGCTGGTGGCTGTCGTCGGCGTGTACAATGGCTATGTGGCGATGATCCTCGGAGCTACAAAGCAGGTCGATGCCGACATCGTCCTAAGAGACACCGAGGGCGGAGTCTTCGACCTGAAGAAGTTCCCCGACTACCGCACCAAGCTCACGAAGGCTGGTGCCGAAGCGATTGCCCTACGCCTGGAGAGCAAGGGACTCCTACGTGTAGGGGAGCAGCAGTGGGTCGTGGATGCCGTCGGGGTGGACTCGGCCTTTGCCTCCGTCTACCCGATGGGGCGTGCAGCTGATGTGCCTGAGCTCCACTCGGCGACGACCCTCGTAGACGCCGAAGGTGCACCCATCACCCCCATCCAGCTCGGCGCAGCGATCCAGCTCCCGCAGGATAGCAGCCGCACCGAGCACAATGGTCCCGCTGCCGAAGTCCTCTTCCCCAAGCGCCTCGGCTTCACCAATCCCTTAGCCCCCGCTTCGTCCTTCCAGAGCCTCGAGGCACGGGTCATCGGGCAGTATCAGCCCACGAGCCAAGAGACGGACGCTGCGATCTACCTCCCCTTGGCTGACCTACAGGACGTACTCGACTATGAGGAGAGCGAGGTATCTGCCCTCGGCATTCACCTCCGCTCGGGCGTCAAGACCTCCGACTTCAAGCAGCAGGTGAAGGCACTCTACGGCGACCGCCTCACTGCCCTCGACCGCGAAGAGCAGCACCCAGACCTCTCCTACCTCATCCGTATGGAGAAGGTCATGACCTATCTGATCCTCCTCTTCATCCTCCTCCTGGCGGCCTTCAATGTCGCCAGCTCGCTGGCTATGCTCCTCATCGAGAAGCAGGACGACAGCCGTATCTTCACCGCTCTCGGCGCACCACCCAGCTTCACGCAGCAGGTCTTCCGCCGTGTGGGCCTACTGATCGCCCTCACGGGGACCAGCGTCGGCATGCTCCTCGGCTGGATACTCTGCCTCCTGCAGGCACGCTTCGGCATCATCCGCTCTGGTAGCGGTATCGAAGCTATGGCGCTCCCCGTGGATGTACGCCCGCTGGATATGCTCCTCATCTTCGTCTCGGTGACGGCGCTCTCCTTCCTCATCTCCCTCTACCCCACCCGCTTCTTCCACCGCGGTTAGGCGTATTCCGCCCCATCGTCTTCACCTCTCCCCTATACATTATTATATATAGGGCGGTATACTGTGCTTATGAATGCGGGGGAGGAGGGTGAAGTGAAAAGCAAAAGATTTGCCACGATACCGAGGGATAACACACGATTTTCACCAGCTATTTTGCCTTTCATACCACTATTCACACATAGCAGAAAAGCCGTGTAGATGCGCTTCTTTCCTAAGAAATTAAAAGAAGCTACTACATTTGTCAAGGTAAAAATCATTGCATATATTTGCTGTGAAATCAAGGCTCCCACACGAGCCGTACACGCAAAACTATTAGATCGATCAGTTATGAAATCCGCTGAGATTTTGGCCTCGCTCGAGGCAAAGCACCCTGGGGAAAAGGAATTCCTCCAGGCTGTGAAGGAAGTTCTTCTCTCTGTAGAAGAAGTCTACAACCAGCACCCCGAGTTCGAAAAGGCAGCTATCATGGAACGCCTCGTAGAGCCCGACCGTATCATCACCTTCCGTGTACCTTGGATCGACGATGCAGGTAAAGTCCATGTAAACATCGGCTACCGCGTACAGTTCAACAACGCTATCGGCCCATACAAGGGTGGTATCCGCTTCCATCCCTCTGTCAACCTCTCTATCCTGAAGTTCCTCGGCTTCGAACAGACCTTCAAGAATGCACTCACCACGCTGCCTATGGGCGGTGGTAAGGGCGGTGCTGACTTCTCTCCTAAGGGTAAGAGCGACCGCGAAATCATGACTTTCTGCCAGAGCTTCATGCGCGAGCTGTGGCGCCACATCGGCCCTGACACCGACGTACCCGCAGGGGACATCGGCGTAGGTGGTCGCGAAGTCGCCTATATGTACGGTCAGTACAAGCGCCTTGCTAACGAGCACACGGGTACGATGACCGGTAAGGGCTTCACCTTCGGTGGCTCTCGTCTGCGCCCCGAATCTACGGGCTTCGGTGCTGTATACTTCGTACAGCACATCTGCAAGCAGCACAACATCGACCTCAAGGGCAAGACGGTAGCTATCTCTGGCTTCGGTAACGTAGCTTGGGGTGTAGCTCAGAAGGCTACCGAACTCGGTGCTAAGGTCGTCACCATCTCTGGTCCTGACGGCTACGTCTACGACCCAGACGGTATCAACACCCCCGAGAAGTTCCAGGCGCTGCTCGACCTCCGCTCCAGCGGTAACGACGTCGTCTCTGACTACGCTAAGAAGTTCCCCAACGCTCAGTTCTTCGCTGGCAAGAAGCCTTGGGAGCAGAAGGTAGACATCGCTATGCCTTGCGCTACGCAGAACGAAATGAACGAAGAAGATGCTAAGATGCTCCACGCTAACGGCGTAACCATCGTAGCTGAAACGTCGAACATGGGTTGTACGGCCGAAGCTGCTGAGTACTTCGTAGAAAAGAAGATGCTCTTCGCTCCTGGTAAGGCAGTCAACGCTGGTGGTGTAGCTACCTCTGGTCTCGAAATGACTCAGAACGCTATGCACCTCTACTGGACCAACGAAGAAGTCGATGCTAAGCTCCACCAGATCATGAGCGACATCCACGAACAATGCGTGGCTCATGGCCGTGAAGGAGACTACATCAACTACGTCAAGGGTGCTAACGTTGCTGGCTTCCTCAAGGTAGCTCAGGCAATGCTCGAGCAGGGCGTCCTCTAAGGAGCGACCCCTTCCCTCAAGTTTCATAAGGCTTACAGCCCGTATTCCCCACGCTCGGGGGATGCGGGCTGAGCCTTTTTATAGCCCCAGCGAAACGACCGAGAGGAGGGAACTGAGAGGCGAGACTGATGCTTGGGCGGAAGAATGGCTTATCTTTGCGGGCAAACGGGAGCCGATGCTTCCATATCGCTTGCACAAGTCCTATGGCATATACTACCCTACTTCGCTGCACCCTCGTCGCAGCAGCCCTCAGCGCAGGCAACGCCTTCGCCAGCCCCACGACGGTGGCACCGCGGGCTAAGACGACGACCTCCGTAGACCAGGCTTACCGCGAGAGCCTCACCTATTTCTTCGATCGCCCCGCCACGAGCATGATGGAGGCACTCCCCCTCGGCAATGGCCGTCTGGGGATGCTCTCCGATGGTGGCGTACAGCATCAGAGGATCACCCTCAACGAAAGCTCCATGTGGAGCGGCTCGGTCGACTCCACTGCGTGGAACGCCGAGGCCTACAAGCAACTCCCCGCCATCCGTAAGCTCCTCCTCGCTGGTCGTGCTAAGGAAGCCGAAGACCTCATCTATCGCACCTTCGTCTGCGGTGGCGTAGGGAGTGGACGCGGACAGGGAGCGAATACCCCTTATGGTAGCTACCAAGTCGGTGGCTTCCTTCACCTCAATTGGGACAAGGCTCCCGAGCTCAGCGGCTATTACCGTGGGCTGAGCCTCAGCGAAGGCGTCAGCAAAGAGAGCCTCGCCGTCGACGGGCAAGTCTATCGCACGAAGCGTCTGTACAGCGTCCTCGGCCGTGAGGTGCAGGTCGTGCACCTGACGAACCACAGCGAAGAGGCCCGCCGTGATACGCTGCGTCTCTCCCTCTCACGCCCCGAGAATGGGCACCCCGCAGCCGAAGCAGGCTTCTTGACGCTCTCGGGTCAGCTCCCCGACGGCAAGGGCGGTCGTGGCATGAGCTACGCCATCGTCGTGCGTCCCGTCCTGCCTCAGGGCGGTACGCTCATCACCCGTGGCGATGAGCTGCTCGTGGTCAATGCCCCCACGATCGAGCTCTACATCGCGCACAACACCAACTACTACGACAAGCGCCTGCCCGTCCTGGCGCGCAGCATCGAGCAGACGCTCCAAGCTAAGGCCGTGGGCGAAGCCAACCTCTTCGCTGAGCACGTCCAGCGCTTCACCGCACAGATGGACCGCGTACAGGCGCGCTTCCTCGGCTCTGACCCAGCACTCTCATCACTGCCTATCCAGCGCCGTCTCATCGCTTACTACGAGCACCCTGAGCGTGACCCTGCACTGGCCGCCCTCTATATGCAGCTGGGCCGCTACCTCCTGATCTCCAGCACACGCCCTGGCGCTCTGCCTCCCAACTTGCAGGGGATATGGACCGAAACCATTCAAGCTCCTTGGAACGGGGACTACCACCTGAACATCAACCTACAGATGAACTACTGGCCTGCCGAGAAGGGCGCACTCCCCGAGACCGTCGGGGCGCTCACGGATTGGGTCGAGAGCATCGTACCCTCGGGTGAGCGTACGGCACGCACCTTCTACCGTGCTAAGGGCTGGGTCACGCACGTCCTCGGCAACGTATGGCAGTTCACCGCCCCTGGCGAGCATCCCAGCTGGGGCGCCACGAACACCTCTGCCGCTTGGCTCTGCGAGCACCTCTACAATCACTATCGCTACAGCCAAGACCGTGCTTACCTGCAGCGCATCTACCCCGTGATGCAGGGAGCTGCACGCTTCTTCCTCACGACACTGGTCAAGGATCCCAAGAGTGGCTACCTCGTCAACGTCCCCACGACCTCACCTGAGAACAGCTACTACACGCCCCAAGGCAAGGCCGTAGCCGTAGCTGCTGGCTCGACGATGGACAATCAGATCCTGCGCGAGCTCTTCTCCACGACACGCGAGGCGGCGATGGCCCTCGGTCGTGACCGCACCTTCGTCGATAGCCTCTCCACGGCACTGCGCCAGCTCAAGCCCACTACCCTCGGCCCTGACGGGCGTATCATGGAGTGGATGGAGGACTACAAGGAGGTCGAGCCACACCACCGCCACGTATCGCATCTCTACGGGCTCTTCCCTGGGAGCGAGATCACGCCACACGGCACGCCCGAGCTGGCCGAAGGCGCGAAGAAGACGCTCATCGCACGTGGCTCAAGCAGCACCAGTTGGTCCATGGGCTGGAAGGTGAACTTCCATGCACGACTGGGCGATGCTGAGGGCGCGTATGAGGTGCTGAACATGCTCCTCCGCCCCGTCGACGCCATCGATCCCAAGACGAATAAGCCCTACGGCAGTGGTACAGAGCCCAACCTCTTCAGCTCACATCCGCCCTTCCAGATCGACGGGAACTTCGGCGGCTCTTCGGGCATCATGGAGATGCTCCTCAGCAGTGAGACGGGCTGCATCATCCCGCTGCCTGCACTACCCAAGGCATGGAAGGCTGGTAGCATCCAAGGCCTGCGCGTCATCGGCAATGCCACCTGCTCACTCAGCTGGTCTGCTGGTCAGCTCGACCGCTTAGTCCTCGAGGCACACCACGCCTACCGCCACACGCTCCTTCTGCCTGACGAAGGTCGTGGCTACGTCCTCCGACTCAACGGCCGTCCCTTAGACACGAAGACGCTCCTCCACCAAGGTCGCCTGCGCCTCCCCCAGATGCAGGCTGGCGATCGCCTGGAGGTCGTGAAGAAAGCCTAAGGCATACACAAGCCACTCTATCACAGGCTCTCCTAAGAAGAGTCACACAAGTAAGGGGCACGAACCGACTGCGGTTCGTGCCCCTTACTTGTATCCCTCTATACTAAGCTCTAATAGAGAGGCATTTTGCGACCAGTACTGCTCACCAATCGAAGCAGTACTGGTTACTCATATCAACCAGTACTGGTCGGAGCGCGAACCAGTACTGGTCACTCGAGTGACTAGTACTGCTTGCTTTTCCCTCCTCCTGCAGTTGCTTCGCGCCACTTCCCCCAAGGAAGTTCGGCTAACAAGCTGCCTTGAGTACCAGCAGCTTGCACTTTGATGCGTCAGCCCTGAAGGGTAGCTGACCGAGATGTAGCTATTTGCTTCTTTAGCCGTATCTTTGTAGCCACGAGATAAGCGTAATAAAGCCTATGGTCATCAAGTCTGCAGAGTTCGTCATCAGCAATAGTCGCGTGGAGAAGTGCCCGACGACGGGACTCCCCGAATACGCCTTCATCGGGCGCTCCAATGTCGGGAAGTCTTCGCTCATCAATATGCTCACCGCACGTAAGGGGCTGGCTATGACCTCGCAGAAGCCTGGGAAGACGCAGCTCATCAACCACTTCATCATCAACGATGCGTGGTACCTCGTCGACCTCCCCGGCTACGGCTATGCCCGCCTCGGCAAGGATAGCCGTGATAGCCTCAGACGTATGATCGAGGACTACGTACTGGAGCGCAAGGAGCTGGTACTGCTCTTCGTGCTCCTCGACTGCCGACACGATCCCCAGAAGATCGACCTGGAGTTCATCCAATGGCTGGGTGAGGAGGGCGTCCCCTTTGCTCTGGTCTTCACAAAGGCCGACAAGCTCAGCAAGGGCCGTCTTGCAGCCAACGTCGAGGCCTACAAGGCTAAGCTCCGAGAAGAGTGGGAGGAGCTCCCCCCGATCTTCGTCACCTCCTCGGAGGAGCGTATGGGGCGCGACGAACTCCTCGGCTACATCGAAGAAATCAACACTACATTATAATAGACTCCACAAAGTAAGACAATGAAAGGAACCATTCTCGTCACTGGCGGCACCGGCTACATCGGCTCTCACACCACCGTCGAACTGATCCAGGCTGGCTATCAGGTCGTCAGCATTGACAACCTGTCGAACTCCAATATCGAGGTCCTTGATGGCATCGAAGCGATCACCGGCATTCGCCCCATCTTCTACGAGGCTGACTGCAATGACGAGGCTGCTATCGAGCGCATCTTCACGGCTCACCCCTCGATCCAGGGCGTGATCCACTTCGCTGCGAGCAAGGCTGTCGGCGAATCCGTACAGAAGCCTCTGCTCTACTACAAGAATAACGTGCTCTCACTGATCGTCCTCCTCGAGGCTATGCAGCGCCACGGCACTAAGGGGATCGTCTTCTCCTCGTCGTGTACCGTCTACGGCCAGCCCGAGATCCTGCCCGTCACCGAGGAAGCTCCTATCCAGGTAGCCCTCTCGCCCTACGGAAACACGAAGCAGATCAATGAAGAGATCCTCAGCGACGTGGTCTATGCCGGCGTCCCCTACAAGGTCATCCGTCTGCGCTACTTCAACCCCATCGGTGCCCACCCATCGGCGCTCATCGGTGAGCTACCCAACGGCGTGCCTCAGAACCTCATCCCCTACCTGACGCAGACCGCCGCTGGTATCCGTCAGCAGCTCAGCGTCTTCGGTGATGACTACAACACCCCCGACGGCTCTTGCATCCGCGACTACATCAACGTCGTTGACCTGGCGAAGGCCCACGTCATCGCTATCGAGCGTATGCTGGACGACTCCAAGGGCAGCGAGCCTCTGGAGACCTTCAACATCGGTACCGGTCGTGGCGTCAGCGTGCTGGAGCTCATCCGCACCTTCGAGGCTGTCACGGGCGTGAAGGTCCCCCACAAGATCGTCGGCCGCCGCGAAGGCGACATCGAGAAGGTCTGGGCTGACCCCACGAAGGCCAACACCATCCTCGGCTGGGAAGCTAAGGAATCCCTCGCCGACACGCTCCGCTCTGCTTGGGCTTGGCAGGAGCGCCTCATTGAGAAGAATAAGTAATATACCGCATCATGCGCGCCGAGGGGTAGGACTTTTATCCGTCCTACCCCTTCGTATGGTGCTTAGATAGAAAGAATATAGATGGAGAAGAACTTCAAGCGTACCCTCATCACCGCCGCCCTGCCTTATGCGAACGGCCCCGTGCACATCGGCCACCTGGCAGGTGTGTACATCCCCTCTGATATCTATGCCCGCTACCTGCGCCTCCGTGGAGAGGAGGTGCTCTTCGTCTGTGGTAGCGACGAGCATGGTGTGCCCATCGCGATCAAGGCTAAGAAGGAAGGCGTGACCCCACAGGATATCGTCGACCGCTACGACGGGATCATCCGCAAGTCATTCGCTGACTTCGGTATCACCTTCGATATCTACGGCCGTACGACGAGCGCCACGCACCGTGAGCTTGCCTCTTCGATCTTCCGAACCATCTACGACAAGGGCGGCTTCATCGAAGAAGAGAGCGAGCAGTACTACGACCCTGAGGCCAAGCAGTTCCTCGCGGACCGCTACATCACGGGCACCTGCCCCCGCTGTCAGAATGAGCGCGCCTATGGTGACCAGTGTGAGTCCTGTGGCTCGACGCTGAACCCCACCGACCTCATCCACCCCAAGAGCGCTATCTCTGGCGCTACTCCCGAGCTCCGCAAGACGAAGCACTGGTATCTGCCCCTTGACAAGCACGAGCCCTTCCTCAAGCAGTGGATCCTCGAGGACCACAAGGAGTGGAAGAGCAATGTCTACGGGCAGTGTAAGAGCTGGCTCGACGGAGGTCTGCAGCCCCGTGCTGTGAGCCGTGACCTCGACTGGGGTATCCCCGTGCCCGTAGAGGGCGCTGAGGGCAAGGTGCTCTACGTGTGGTTCGATGCGCCCATCGGCTATATCTCCAATACGAAGGAGCTCCTGCCCGACAGCTGGGAGAAGTGGTGGAAGAGCGAAGACACGCGCCTCCTGCACTTCATCGGCAAGGACAACATCGTCTTCCACTGCATCGTCTTCCCGACCATGCTCCGCGCCGAAGAGTCGTTCATCCTGCCGGACAATGTGCCGGCTAATGAGTTCCTCAACCTCGAAGGGGACAAGATCTCTACCTCCCGCAACTGGGCCGTCTGGCTCAACGAATACCTCGAGGATCTGCCCGGTAAGCAGGACGTCCTGCGCTACGTCCTCACGGCCAATGCCCCCGAGACGAAGGACAACGACTTCACGTGGCGTGACTTCCAGGCACGCAACAACAATGAGCTGGTAGCTGTCTTCGGTAACTTCGTGAACCGTGCCCTCGTCCTCACCTCGAAGTACTTCGACGGGAAGGTTCCCGCTCTCGGTGCACTGACCGACTTCGACCGCGAGACCCTCGCAGAGCTCTCCACCGTCCGTGCCGCCATCGAGCGTGAGCTGGACAACTTCCACTTCCGCGAAGCCCTCAAGGAAGCGATGAATCTGGCACGCCTTGGCAACAAGTACCTCGCCGACACCGAGCCATGGAAGCTGGCGAAGACCGATATGGAGCGTGTCGCCACGATCCTCAACATCTCCCTGCAGATCACAGCTAACCTCGCTATCGCCTTCGCACCCTTCCTGCCGATGAGCAGCGAGAAGCTCTGCAAGATGCTCGCCATCGACCTGCCCGCATGGACCGACCTCGGCCGTAGCGACCTCATCGAAGCTGGGCACACGCTCGGCGAGGCCAGCCTCCTCTTCGAGAAGATCGAGGATGACGTCATTGAGGCTCAGATCCAGAAGCTGCAGGCGACGAAGGAAGCCAACGAGGCTGCCGAAGATCACGCTGCCCCCATCGCTGAGAATATCGACTTCGAGGACTTCCTCAAGCTCGACATCCGTGTGGGCACCGTCACCGAGTGCACGAAGGTGCCTAAGGCCGACAAGCTCCTGCAGTTCCGCATCGACGACGGTCTCGGTGGTCGCACCATCGTCTCGGGTATCGCCCAGTACTACGCTCCCGAGGAGCTGGTAGGCAAGCAGGTCTGCTTCATCGCCAACCTCCCTCCACGTAAGCTCCGTGGCATCGAGTCGCAGGGGATGATCCTCTCCGCAGCCGATCGCACGACGGGTCAGCTTCGCGTGATCACGCCTCAGGGCCCGATCACCCCTGGTAGCGAAGTCAAGTAAGGCTTGCCCCTCCCCCCTGTTTATTCAGACCAAGAACCCACTTACATGAATAGCTCTCTCAAGACGAGTATCCTTAGCCCAGTGCGCTGGGTAGGGGTACTCGTCCTCTTCTTCCTCTTGAGCTCCGTAGCCTGGGCGCAGAAGGCGCCCCGTGTCACGCAGCACAAGCTCCGCATCCTGCACACGACTGACGTCCACGGGAATATCTTCCCCTATGACTTCCTCAATGACCGCCCTGGCACGGGGAGCATGTCACGTCTCTCGACGGTACTGCGTGAGATCCGTCGTACCGACCCCGAGACCCTGCTGCTGGACGCTGGTGACCTCCTGCAGGGCGAGCCCCCGACGTACTACTACAACTACGTCGACACCCTCTCGACACACATCGTCTCCTCGGCGATGAACTACCTCGGCTACGACGCAGTCGCCATGGGCAACCACGACATCGAGCCTGGGCATAGCGTCTTCGACAAGTGGGGGCGCGAGTGTAAGTTTCCCCTCATCGCAGCGAACATCATCTCCGACAAGACGGGTGAGCCTTACTTCAAGCCCTATCACGTCTTCACCCGTGCAGGACTACGTGTAGCCGTCTTAGGTTTCACGACACCAGCTATCCCCCAGTGGGTACCTGCCCATCTCTGGGAAGGCCTGCACTTTGACGATATCCTGACCTCGGCTGCACACTGGGTACCCCTCATCCAGCAGCGTGAGAAGCCCGACCTCCTCGTCGTGCTGATGCACTCCGGGCTGGAGAACGACAACCCCGATTACCTCGAGAATGCTGGCCATGCGCTGGCGAACAAGGGTATGGGCATCGACCTCCTGCTCATTGGTCACGACCACCGTCAGGAGCTGGAGTGGATCCACCCTGAGGGAAGCACGACGGACTCCGTACTCCTCATCAATCCCGCGAACCATCTCGATCGTGTCGCGGACATCCAGATCACTGTACGCAAGGAAGGTGGCCGCATCATCTCTAAGCAGCTCGTCCCCTCCTTCATCTCGCTGGAGGGTGTAGAGCCAGACTCGGTCTTCCTCCGCCACTTCGCCCAGGAGTATGCTGCAGTGAATGACTATCTGGCTACCGAAGTCGGTGAGCTGGCCTCCGAGGTCCGTGGCGAAGATGCGCTCTTCGGTACGACACCCTATATGGACGTCATCCACCGTATGCAGCTCGAGTCGGTGAATGCTGAGATCTCCTTTGCCGCACCGCTGAAGACCTCTGCCGTCCTCCCCGCTGGCAAGGTCTATGTGCGAGATCTCTTTAAGTTCTGTCCCTTCTCCAACTTCCTCTACGCTATGCAGCTCACGGGTCGTGAGATACGTGGCTACCTCGAGCACTCCTATGCAGGCTGGGCAGCGACCTCTGTCAGCGAAGATGGCGGGCTCATCCGCCTACGCACTGGAGCACAGCCGACGGACAAGTACAAGACCTTCGTACCGCCCTACAACTACAGCGCGGCGCAAGGCATCGACTACACCATCGACCTCTCCAAGCCCGAAGGCGAGCGTGTGACGATCCTCCGCCTCACGGGGCATAGCGAGCCCTTCGACCTCGACCGCACCTATCGTGTAGCCGTCAACTCCTACCGTGCTGGTGGTGCTGGTGGTATGCTCACCACGGGCTCTGGCATCGCGAAGGAAGACCTGCCGAAGCGTATCGTCGGTGCTACCTCGCACGACCAGTCCTATTACTTAGCAGAATTCTTCCGCCGTCACAAGGTCGTCCGCCCCGTAGACCCGAAGAACTGGCGGTTCCTCCCCGAGGACTGGGCAAAGGCCGCCGCAGAGCGTAGCCGTGCCTTCCTCTTCCCTAAGAAGTAAGCCTTATGCGCCTTGCCCCACTCCTTCTGCTCTTGGTACCTCTTGCACTGGTACTCCTGCAGCTTCTCTTGAGATGGGGTCTTCAGCGCCGCTCGGAGCTTCTCCGCTCGACACATACACATCGACCTCTACAGCGACAGGACGCACCTATCGCTGTAGAGGTCGATGTCGATTCGTCCCCACTCTTTGACAGCCCTGCTCCAAGAGAAGCCCTCCCCCACTACCTCGTCCTCGATACCGAGACGCAGGACATCCTCCACGAAGAGGAGGTGGGGATAGAGTTCGCACCCTCACCAATTATCCTACTCTCGTGGCAGGTGCTGGACGCTACAGGTACCTGCCTCTCCGAGGAGACGCACCTCATCCGTCGTAGCGCCTCCATAACAGAGGAGGCTACCGCCCTACACGGCATCACGACGAAGCAGATGGAGTGTGAGGGCGAGGAGCTACGCCCCGTGCTGGAGCGCTTGCTCCAAGCCGTGAGCGAGGCGAAAGTACTCGTCGCACACAACGTCCGCTTCCATCGCACCCTTGTCCTCTCAGAGCTGGAAGCCGTAGGGCTACCGACAGCTTCGCTGGAGGCACTACCCACCCTCTGCACGATGGAGCGCGGGCGAGTCTTAGGCTTCAAGCGCCGCGCTTCGGGCGAGGCTGCTTACCCCAAGCTCAGCGAACTCTTCGGCTACCTCTACCTACACCAGCCAGCCGTCCACGTGCGCTTCCGCCACAAGGGCCTGCGTGACGTCCGCCTCTGCGCGGCTTGCCTTAGGCAGCTCATCGTATAGCGCACTCCACGCATAGCTATAAATAGCGAGCGGGCACCCCACCGATGGAGGGGTGCCCGCTCGCTGTTTATGTGAATTGCTTCTTAGTCGAGCTCGCCTGCAGAGCGCTTCTTGAGGAAGTTCTTGTAGGCTGCCTTCGTCTGTGGAGCGAGGAAGATGAGGGCAATGATATTCGGGATGACCATCAGCCCTGTGACTGTGTCGGTGATCTCCCACACGAAGGTCACAGCGAAGATCGCCCCGACGAAGACCGAACCGATAACCACTGCACGGAAGACATAGACCCCGACCTTACCGAAGAGTGAGCGGACATTCATCTCACCGAAGATATAGTTCCCGATGATCGTCGTGAAGGCGAAGAAGAAGATACTCACCTGCAGGAAGATGATACCTGCCTTACCAAAGACCATATCGAAGGCCTCCTGCGTGATCGCTGTCGACTCGAGTCCAGCTTGCTTATGGGCACCCGTCAGAAGGATGACCAGCGCCGTAGAGGTACAGATGAGGAGCGTGATGAAGACGCCCGACATCGCTACGAAGCCCTGCATCGCAGGGTCCTTCACCTCGGCCATAGCGTGAGCGTGGGGCGAGGTACCCATACCGGCTTCATTGGAAAAGAGGCCACGAGCGACCCCGTAGCGGATAGCATACTTCATCGCGATGCCAGCTGCACCACCAGCTGCAGCCTTCGTAGAGAAGGCTTCTCTAAAGATCTCAGCAAAGGCCTGGGGGATCTGGTCAAAATAGATGCACATGATGACGAGCGACCCCAAGATATAGGCGATAGCCATGAAGGGCACGACGAGCTCAGCGACCGTGGTGATGCGCTTCTGCCCGCCGACGATGACGATACCGACGATGAGTGCGATACCCACACCGACGACCCAAGGCTTGATATCGAAGGCCGTCGTCAGCGCGACCGTAATGGAGTTCGCCTGCACCATACTTCCCGTGAAGCCCACATAGGTAATGAAGGCGATCGAGAAGAAGAGCGCCAGCCACTTGAGTCCGAGACCTTCACGGATATAGAAGGCAGGCCCCCCGATGGCACCACCAGGACGGACCTCACGATACTTCTGTGCTAAGACAGCTTCGGAGAAGATCGTCCCCATGCCGAGGATGGCGGAGATCCACATCCAGAAGATCGATCCGACGCCGCCCATGGAGATGGCGGTGGCGATACCTGCCACGTTCCCCGTACCGACCTGGGCAGCTACGGCGGTGGCAAGAGCTTGGAAGGAATTGACCTTGGACTTACCCTCCTCGCCCTTCTTCCGCTGCATAGCGGGGCCGAAGGCATACTTCATCGCCAGATTGAAGTGGCGGATCTGAGGGAAGCCGAGATAGATGGTGTAGAAGATGCCGACGCCGAGGAGGGCGTACATCAGGAAGCTGTTCCAAAGAATCCCGTTGAACTCTTTGAC